>Ga0123354_10002085_pt1 | contig 25824 bp, 12 predicted proteins | sample TergutLab28metaG_2_FD_97872 | JGI IMG/M metagenome (GOLD analysis project Ga0123354, IMG submission 97872) | Labiotermes labralis P4 segment gut microbial communities from Petit-Saut dam, French Guiana - Lab288 P4 | ecosystem: Host-associated > Arthropoda: Insects > Digestive system > Gut ...
ACCGAACAAGCCCGTAACGTGACCGCGTAACCAACTTTTGATACGTTACGCGGTCACGAGCCCCGTTCACACTGTCACGATACGGTGTTACGTTACGCGGTAACGTTACAAGTGTAAACCCACCTTAAAATTTAACCAGTAACTACGATCCACGGACCCGCGTCCTTAAACTCCTAAGAACCCAATTTTTGTTTACGCACCGCCAAGTTTAATATCACTACATTATAAATAAGTTCTCCTCACGCAGGACACTTACTTCTTTTGTACGAAGTCCAGAACAAACAACAATAAGTTCCTTACACGGCATTAACTGACTAGGTTCAATAAACGGGACTGTTTACTGCGCGGTACGAACTGAATGTTTAAATTAAACTCAGGTTAATAGCAGTAATTAAAGGGTTAACAGAACATCTGTAAAAATAATGAAGGTACAAAAGTAGCAAAACTTCCAATTAGATTTTACATAACACATGGATACATATATGTGTCGCTTAACGACGGAGATACGTTCTGAGAAATGCGTCGTTAGGCGATTTCGTCGTTGTGCGAACGTCATAGTGTACTTACACAAACCTGGATAGTATAGCCTACTACACACCTAGTCTATACATAGCCTATTGCTCCTAGGCTACAAACCTGTACAGTATGTTACTGTACTGAATACTGTAGGCAATTGTAACACAATGGTAAGTATTATAATATTATAATATTATGGGACCACATTCGTATATACGGTCCGTCGTTAACCAAAAACGTCGTATTGCCCCGCATACCTGTATATGAAAATTTGTAAGAGTATGTATGTAGTGATACAGTGCAGTAGTATGTTGTATATTCGAAACAGAAATTATAATTACCCAGTAAGTAAGTGTATCGGTATGCTATATCAAATTGTACACTTTATATTACATAATGTTACACAAAAATACAATACATTGCTATACCATGGTGCAACAGTATTGTGTAAAAGTGTAAAACAAATCCTACAGTTGCATTTAAATAAGAAAGACTAAACACATAAATGAAAGTGGACCATCGTTTACAGTAATTGTAGGAGCAACAATGTAAAGAAGAATCATAACACGAAAAACTCTATTATGAGAAATGCTTGTTGCGCGGTATTATGAAAACAACAGTTCGTACACTACAATCATGAAATCATTTTGTCCTTTCCACTTTTTCTCCCTGTCTGGCTGATGAATAACCCAAGACACAGGCGTCCAAAAATTGTAAAAGAGAGGGTCACACCCGTTATTGAAATCTGACTCGCAGGCCGCACGTGGAAAAATAACAATAATTGGTTCGCCTAACTGCCTAGATTACTGTGTAATTCTCATGTTATAAACACAAATTACCCATGTGGCCGCGGGCACCATAATACAGCCTGGTGAGCCGCGGTTTGGACACACATGTCCTACGGGATATTGCGGAAAGCAGTTTATGGGCACCATTGATTTTTTAAAGTAAAAATACATATGTTCTGCACATATATTTGGTACTCACAAAATTTTGAACCGAGAGGTGTCGAAGCCCTAAACAATAGAAAAGCTGGGTAACGTCTCATCCGCTTTAAAAGTCAAATTTCACGAGTTCATGACACTTCGAGCCTTTTTCTAGCAAACCAGAACGTCCATATTTTCTTGATATTATACATCTTCCATGCCAAAGATATACATAAATTAATTTATTACCGCAAAATTTCACTTATCCACATACGGAAGACTACGCCATCACTTCTCGGCTCTTTCTTACAGCCGTCTTCAAGGAGTACTGATATACACAGCTATAACTATATATATAGTTATATGTGTATATACATGGAAAAAGAGTGTGTTAAATTTAAGATTTAACTTAGTCGACAGATATATTATTAATGTGGTGTTATAATATTAACGTATGGTGTTGAGCATAAATAAATAAATAAACAAATAACTATAAATATATATATATATATATATAAAGACTAAAATTAAATAGGAATCAGACGGAAGTCAAGTGCATCCTGCCATCTGAAATTGGCAGAATTCTCTTCGTACATGCTGAGTGGTAAGTCTGTTCGTCACCAAGCTGTGTACACTATGAACGAATACTCTGTACTTAGTACAGAGCTACTTGGTTCGAAGAGATTTCTACCAATTTCAGATGTTTGGATGCTATGATTTTGAGGTGCGCATTATTTTCATCTACTAGTACATATGAGTATAGTCAACACCATACCGTAATATTATGCAGTACAACAGCAGACTTACACAGTACCTTTATCATCTACTGTAGACGATATTAAACTTCAAATATTAACTCCATAAATAAATAAATAAATCACTACATCCTGAGAATGACTATAAGAAATATCCAAAACATGTTAGAGCAGTCTCCCATACGTGGATAAGTGAAATGTGATATGCAATTTGTTAATAAAAAATTCGTTTATATAACATTCATGCGTCAGGTAAGACACTCAAGCGTCTTGTTATTTACACATTTTAAGAAATGTACTAAAGGTACACACAGGAGAGTAATCTACATATGACTACGTACAGTTCGAAAGACAATCTGATTAAACACTAGCTATTTACGACATAAAACATTACGTAAGTTGAGTAAGATCTAGAGCTTTTAAGAAAAACCCGGCAGGCGACTGGGGCGCTACTAATCAAATCACACAACACAACATTACCATACACTGTAGGCAAATTTGTTATATTGCTTTCCAAGAGCTGTGCGGTTACATAAAAGGACAAGTAATATACTTAATGCACTGGGCACTAGACGGGAGGGTAACTAAATATGCGGCACAAACGAAGTGCTGTGGGACTTCACATGTAAATGTGTCTGGCCACAGAAAGGCTCTCCTCCAATTCCTTGGCTACCTGAAAATAAAACATGCTTCTCTAGTATTGTACTTTGCCTGTGTTTATAAGATGGACTAAGAATAACAAGAGTTAATGTGATGTTAGTAAGAAACATGGGTAATATTTTAAAAAGAGTTTTATCAGTTTGATCAAAACTGTTTTATCTTTTTGCCTAAAAACATCTGCACTAAAGGTAAATTGAAAACTGTTAAGACAGCAGAAATTGTTCATAACAAATAAGTTTCCGAATATGTTCCCTCCCCTAGCCCGTTGCTCACTGGTCTTCCTGTTAATTTAACGCAAATGAAACTGGAGTGTTTCAAAGCTCATCACACTACGGATATTACATAGAGATCTACACATTACGGCTTAAAAAGCGCGCGGACGTAACAGTCAGAAAAGGAAGTGGAGCGCATGAAATCGCTGTACTGTCTAAAACAGACAGGACACCGATCCTTATGGCGTCGCTTTTATTGCTCTCGTAAACGTGTTTGGATAATTGTTTTACCGTCCGATTTATTTGCCTGAAGCACCCAGGAGCCGCTCTCTGTGTATTCTGCACTTTTGAAGTGCGTGTTTTGTGCTCATAACTTGAGGGGCTCGGAAAATGGCGGCTGGAAGCACTGGGTTTTTTTGTGTTTGTCGATACTCATAACTGAAGCGCGTATAAGTTACCAGTATTCAGTTCTGCAAAGTTCAGTGCCATCTGTTGGTGTTAAATTAAAACATAAAATTAATGATAATGATTAGAAACATTTAAAGAATGCAACTAAATTATGAGAAAGTTAGGAAATGTCCACAGAGTTGAACGTCCAGTGCATGCTGTTATTGTCCTTAGATGACAGGTTCGCCAATACCTGCCATAAAAAATAATGGGTACGTTAGCAGTCACTATATAATCTGTCCGTATTGCAGCAACCAACTGACGATTGAAACATCGAGACATCGTAACGGGAAAAATTTACAATCAGTATCTAAAAAATATACGTATTCGACGTTTACAATCGATCATGTTCGACATTCGACTGTTTGCTCAGAATCAGCTCGTATACCAAAGAGAACACAGACAGCTTCCATTACAGCCCGCACCTCACAGAGGACACAGACTATCACAATTACTAAGCCAAATCATGACTACAGATTGTAAAAGGACGTAGGAATTATTGTATAGGGTCTGTTATTTGTGTCAGGATTTTAGGAAAAATCTTAAAGTGCGGAATAATTTCCCTAGAAATCCCAACATGAAATTTCACGAAAATCCGTCCGGTTCGATCGCTCTATTCCATGTCCACTGCCATTTTTTGGAATTGTTTTGCGCTCGCACCTACCGGGATATTCCTAAATACTTAAAATACGGTAACAAGAAATGCAAATCACCACATTTAATTCCTTCCTCCTACCCACAGCACTGAAGTAAGATAGCTCCAATTTCGCCATGTACATTTAATAAGAAAAAAAATAGTAAGAATTTCATAATTAAACACTCTATTACCCAACTAATGCACAATATATAATTCGTAGATATAATTGAAATTATAAAATATTTAAAAGTGCTTCAACATGTTTCGGATCATAGAGGATCGATCATCAGTGAGCCTTGTACAGTGCTTGGTTAAAATTACAAAAATGGCTTTATCATGTCTGTTGAACGGACACTATGGAACCATTTTTGTAATTTTAACCAAGCACTGTACAAGGTTCACTGATGATGGGTCCTCTATGATCCGAAAAACGCTGGAGAACTTTTAAATATTTTATAATTTCAATTGTATCTATGAATTATATATTTGTGCATTAGTTGGATAATAAGTGTTTAATTGTCATTGATGCACGGTGCAAACATGAAACAAAAAATCATAAGAGAAGTATCAGAGAGGTTTTCTTATGGTACCCCTTTTTTTAAATTGGCAACACATGAAGCAACCGAACCCACCATACAATGCAACCATACTATCCCGCACAGCTACTGTTCTTGGCCTGCTTGACCCTAAAGATGTGACAATATGACCCTTCGGGAAATCCGGCAACTATTCACCAACCCATAAGGCATCACAGGCCACAAGATTTTAATCTTCAACAACTTCTCTGTATGAACCTCAAATATCACAAGGCTAATTCTGTTCCCAAAATCGGTAACCCGATACACAAAGTCATCGTATTTTAGGGGGCTATAAAGAAAACCAGGCTACAAAACAAGAGAACAAACCAAAACCCCAATGCTGAATGCGCGGCATCATGCAGAAAGGTCTATACCACCACAACCTTCGCCATTTTCTATAATCTGCTCTAAATGGCATGCCTTTCCCTATTATTCAAACACGATGGATCCCCGGAGACGGGTGTATCACCACTAAGCAACGTGTCGGCCAGTCCTACCACACTCTCCCAACAAACTGGAAGTTGAATTGTAATTCTGAACAGACATAAAGTCACTTTATTGGCGCGATGCAAATAATAATGATCTACTTTCTAGAATTATCTACCAAGTAAGAGAAATGTACTTATCCATTGATATTTAACGACGTATTATTTAGAATCTTACGTCGAAGCAGGAAAAAGATATAGCTCAATAGACATATTATTCCACAAACATGTTACTTTCAGCGCTTCTTCTAAGACAGAAAGCAACCATTAGTGAACACCATCTGACCTGAAATCATATTGCTGGGTATACGTGAAGCCTATTGTGCGCTCTGTGGCATGTTCTGAGTTAACAGAATCTGTTTTTGGGAAATATTCTGCTCGAAAAACAGAGTGACAGTAAGAAATTGATCAAGCTAATGGCCCATGCAAGCACGCATCAGCAGATAAAGGTTAAAGTTTCTTTACGAGAGTTTAGAACGAAAATATTGTAAGTCAAGGAAAGTCGAGTTAAAAAAATATAGGATAGTGTATAGTATATCAAATAGTATACAAAACTTTTCTAATTGGTCCGACTCAATTCTCCACACATTCGTAGGCCAATCAGCATGCTTCAAACAGACATCTTGAATACTGGGAAGTGGACCTCGCGTCCTATTTTTCCTGTCCGCCTTACATTTTCCTATCAGAGTCGTCTATTATCTGTGGCGATCGGTGACAGGACTTAAATATAACGTCACCCTTTCCTTCCTGTTGAGTACCAAATTTCACACAAGACAACTGAACGCACACGAGCAAGGACTTTTTATAAAAAAAGTAATTTTCATAAGACTTCGTTTTGTATCAAGGAGACACGAACGGATCATTTCGCTTTCAGGGAGGAACCGGTCGTGAACAGTCGTACAGATGCCAATGCCACTTCCAGATCTGAAGTGAGCCTGTGATTGGGTTGGTGTGGAATGTTCGCGGACCTGACGATCAAACAGCGAAGGGACGATCCCACAGCGCGGGTGCGGGTGCGGGTGGTCCCTTCTCACACACTGCTACCTTGACGTGGGAGGAGGGCCTGACGCCTCGTCGATTGCACGAGGTCAGACCAAAGGCAGATCGAAAGAAAGTGATAAGTAGAGCGTGACTTGGAAATGGCGGAATCCGAATAAAAGAAGGAATATGATAGGCTGTAACATAATTGAGCAGGTTACCTGGGAAACGGAACAAGTCCACCGGCTGAAATAGGGGCATGTTCCCTTCTATTCGGAACAGCCACACTTTAGTGCAGAAGAATATGCAGCTCTAAAAAAATCTGTTTTTATGCAGCGGCAAAATTACATGCCAATGTGCCTAAGTGAATACTGTATGGTAACTGGTGCCTACGCATCGTCCAAAACATGCCTAAATCCAACACTTCAGAGGTGCATTCTATACTCCAGTTCACATAGTTCCCACTTGCGTTTTTTGCACCTAGTCATTCAGATAGGCCAGGCTGTTCCCAGCAGCCTCTTCTGTGTCTCAGACCGCAATCTGCTCGTGTTCTTCTCGCGGCATAATCATACTTAGTCAGCAAAAGTAATATATATATATATATATAAATACTGAATGCTGCCAGTTCTAACATTCGCATATATGAGTCCGCCATATTGTTCTTACCGCCTGTAAGTCAGGGTGCATTACAAGTTCCACAAAAGAACATAAAATCGTTGGTAATTAGATGTACACGACCTTCCCATCTGCGTTATTTGTATATACATCGCACACACGGCACAACCTCAGTAAGGAAGCCATGAGTGTCGAAAGAGATATTTAAAATAAATGATGCTCTTCGTTTGAAGAGATATCACCTCATTTATTTCCATAAATAGCATATACGTATCGTTGTATTACGACTCGCCACGGACTGGAAGGTCCGGGGATCGAATCCGTATCCTTCCGGACCGGCTCACTCAGCTCCCTATACAATTTGTGCCGAGTTATTTCCGGGGGTAGAGCGGTCGAAGCGTGGTGTTAACCGCCCACCGCCATCCACAGAAAGAGTAGAGCTATATCTCTACTGACCCTCTGGGCCTTCATAGCCTGCTATAAGGTGAAATGTACCGTCCTTAACTTTCTGGTTGTATTATTCGATCACATACTTTGGTTGTATTACTGGACCATACAATTATTGTCGTGCCGTATTATTGAACACGAACATACAGTCGCACATTTATCACAAATATCTCGCCTTACTGTTTGGTCACATATTTTTTTTTTTTTTGCATAACTGGGTCATGCACTTATGGTTGTAAGATCGATCGTATATATCTGGCTGTATCATTTATCGCATACTTCTGGTTGTATTATTTGACAAAATACTTCTGGTCACATTTGATCACACTACTTCTGGTCACATTATTTGATCACATACCTCTGGATACATTATTTGATCACACGTTTCTGGTTATATTATTTGATCACATACTTCTGGTTGCATTTTAAGATCACGCACTTCTGGTTGTATTATTTGATCACATATTTCGCGTTGTATTATTTGACCCACTATTCTGGTTGTATTATTGATCACACACTTTTGGTTGCATTATTTGATCACATGCTCCCAGTTATATTATTTGATCACATACTTCTGGTTGTATTACTTGATTCACTATTCTGGTTGTATTATTTGATCGCATACTTCTGGACATAATATTTGATCACATGAGTCTGGGTGTATTATATGGTTGCATTATTGGTCACATGCTTCTGGTTGTATAGTTTTGTCACATACCTTATGGTTGTATTGTTTTATCACATACTTCTGCTTGTATTATTTGATCACACGCTGGTGATTGTATCGTTGAACACATAGTTCAGTTGTAATATTGATCACATACTTCTGGTCGTATTATTGATCGCGTACTTCTTATAGTACTATTCGATCACATATTTGGGTTATATTATTGGATCATATACTTATGGTCGTATTATTGATCGCATGATTCTGATTGTATCATTTATCACATACTTCTGATCATACATGATCACATATTTCTGGTTGTATTATTCGATAACATACTTATGGTTGTGTTATTGTATCACATTGGTTGTATTGTTGATTTATGGATTGAATTACTGATCTCATATTTTGGCTGTATTATTGATCACCTACTTTTGTTTCGCTATTCTTTTTAATCCCATTAACAGTTTGCCTAAAAAAGTCTAAGCACTCGACGGAATACCTGCGAATGATAAAAATAACAGGATGTTGCAAGTACCGCATTTTGCCTAAAAATATCAGGCTGTGGTTTTTTAGGGCGTGACACTGGCTGGCCCTGTAGATAGACACCAGCAATTCGAAGGAACCTATTTTCGCCCTCAAGAGAGGTCATGTTCCTCCGCAAGTGTTACCCACCTAAACACAGAACTACATGGTGCGACAACCCAGAACAGAGGCCTGATATTTGCTACCAGGGTGCGGAACGGTTTCAGGCGTCGGAGCCAGCCTTACCAAATAGACAGCTATAAGGACGCAGTTGTTTGTTATTTCCTAGCCATGAGTGAACAGTAGCATCGTAACATATACAATCTCCTGGCAGCAACCAAGCAAACGGCGCATAAGGAAACTGGAGAGACGGAACTTTTACACAGGCGCGCACGCGCACGCATGCACACACACACACACACACACACACAAAGTAAGCTCTATATCTGGGCATCTACAGCGTACGCAGATCTCAAACATTCACCCCCACGCAAAAAGAGAAGCTTTCATTGCGTTTACATTACACTGAAGAGAGGGCTTGCCCTATTCTTTTATAACGCTGCTTTGAAGCTTTCACATGCACTGCAAGTTTTCTCCGTACTCCAGCAAGCGTACTGCAGCTGGGCGTGTTGCAAATCTGTTGACATGGTACGAAAAGAAAACTTCATAGTGTGTGATATAGAAAAGGGAGGAATATATGTTAATATATATTTGATTTGAAATCACAAAAAGCAGTGTTTCATGAACTGAAAAACTGTAGGCCATCACACAGCATCAGAGCCAGAATTGTCAGGCAGTGCGACGCGCACGGTGACTCATTTTAGACTGCACCAGGCAATAAAATTAAACACCCTCGCTACTTCCCATATACTGCTCGTAGAGACAGTCGGAAGAAAATATACAGAGAATGGTTATTTGGCGAAAATAAAATCTGTTTCTCATAGCTTATATTCCGCTGTAATGGAATAGGGCAGCCTGAGTTAAGTAACTTAATGTGCTTAAAAAAGACACCACAACGCGCTGTTTGCTCACAACGTTGAAAGACGCAACTCCAAGACCGGAAATTTGTCTGACAGGCTGGTACAGTGTTCGTGCTCGTCCCTTTCATTCGGAAGATACTCTTAACGTTTCGTGTCCAGGACACCTGAAATCCTGACCTGACATGTCTGCTTTCCTCCGTATATCCAGGCTGATGACAAAATAGTCACTTCAAATGTGGCGCGACTTTTCTGCGCAATATCACTTACCGTCTTCCAGTAGCATTCGAGGCCATATTTCCTTTGTAATTAAAACAGTATCGACACCCTAAAATTAATTAATCAATCATTACTTTTATGTAACAACACACTACTACATTGTATTTTATCATTTAACAATTCATAACTTTAGCTAACACAACTTGTAAACTCCCTGAAGATGGTGTATTAGCACCGAAACATGGCGGAGTAATATAATCTAATATAAATTTACAGTACTTATTTGTGCATATGGTGGTATATAATAAACAATTTTTTAATCAATCATATTTTCATAATACTGGAAGAATAAGTGTGTTACAATAAGAATTAGTAATTTTTGTACTAAAATTTTAAAAATTATATAAAATACAGACAACTTCACATAAGCCAGTAAAGTCACATTTCTTTAAACATCCCATCCCTATAAGAAAACACAGGTTATGGTGCCCACACACCCGTGGTAAGTCCATGCGTGTACTGTCACACCTTAAAAAAAAGGAACCCAATGAACAACGTGTCACGAAACACCACACCATAATCGTTACTGTTATTTGTAGGAAGCGACTGACAACCAGCACCAGTTGACACAAAAGTCTCAAAATCTATGACGAAACAATGTTCTAAAAATATACAACATTGCGGTGGACCGAAATTTGCATCTAGCTTCCATGCTACCAACAACGGCTGACGAACGTGTGACGTATGCAAAATGATATTTTCTTCAGGACGAGAATTACGAACAAAAATCCTGTAAGTACTGTATAGAGTCAAAATTTCGCGAAAATGCCAAAGTTTGAGGTTATACTTAAAGGCTTTAATATAACCGGGACAAGGATTGGCGAAAGTTAAGCAGGAAGTGTATCACTAAATATTACAACAGTCAATTTACACTTGTTCCCAGTCTCAGCATACAGAGAGCAATATAAGTAGGACAGTAACAGTTGCAGGTTACCTGGAACAGACAGAGAACAGGTGTGTTGCAGGACCGAATAGTAAGTTCCATAGAAGCCATCCCGATGTGTTTTCACTAGGAACTAATAATAATAATAATAATAATAAACGTTTCCGTAAGACACACATAGTTTATTACTTCATTATAATTAGAGTGACAACATGTTTCGACCGTATTGGGTCATCATCAGGCCTTCACTATGAATCAATTAATTATAAAGCTGCATACATTCTTGGAATCCCGAACAATGTTTGTGATTTGAAGGCCTGATGATGACCCAATAGGGTCGAAACATGTTGCCACTCTAATTATAATGAAGAAATAAACTAGGTGTGTCTGACGGAAACTTTTATTATTACCGAAATGTAAGACTTCAGTGCATAAAATAGCCGGACATTTGCACCAACTGGGATTGACAATTACACTGAGTTACTCTGTAATTTCCAGTCTAACTGTTACGTGTAAGACCCTCTGTGAACGGGCAGTATTCAGGTTTTATGATAAAAAAGAGCATATCAAAAAATAACCTAATGGCTGGAACTAAGTATTGTTACACTATTCAGCTTTAAAGTGCCGTCTTTGACGTATCTGGAACAGAAACGTGGTCGTTCGAAGATTTAACAATAGGTCAGCTTCTATTCCTAGCGTCATACAGACAACAAAGACTTGCTCTATCGGCGCCGCAAAGCCCCATATTCTGCCTGCATTAAACCATGTCGTGTGCAGGCACACTGTCTTATAGTTGGTTACAGCTTGAGCGCTTTATAGCCATCTTCCTTTCTCAGGTCTGTAGTTTTTCAATCAATTTCTTGTGCGTCAGTGGGCGAGTGTAATATTTACGCTCATCCTTGCAAAACTAATTAAGAAGATTAATAGAAGTTCCTTGCTGGATGTCATAATAAATGTCTAGGAAAGTGAGAGGAAAGAAGCGGATTCGTTCAGAGATGAATTTTATTCTGGAAAACTTGGAGACACAACACAGGGCACCTAGTTCGCTTACGAATATTTAGTGCGTTACTTTTACAGGGTACAAGCTGAAGTCAAATTAAAAATGTTACAGAGCAGAATTTTCAATGTTTCGTATAGGACGTAACATAGATCGATGAGTGCTAAGAAAATAGTGCGCAGGGTGATATAAACATGCGAAAGTCACATAATTAGACCTTCAACCAGGTGCAGTCTTCGCCATGGATTCCTACTATCTTGGTGAGCAAGTGGAGGAAAGGCAAAACGTGTAAGGCTCATTAGAGAAATAAAACATAACATTTGGTCGGAAAGTAAGAAAAGCGCAAGCTCAATTGGAAGACATGTTTATATAGGAGGATAATATTAAAACGCGGCTTTAAAAATGTGGTGAGATGCTGTGGACTTACATGGGATAAACACAAAGAGGAAAATATGGGTTCCACGGAAAGTGGGGTTCAGGGACACTCCTTTTGGCTATCAGGTATCAAGAAGTTTTGGGGACCGCCAAGACGCCTACCCGACGGGTATCAAGCAGACAAGGGTGGCCAGACCGTAAAGGTGACAACCCACTTCAATTCAATGTCAAGTGTAAGAGAATGCGATTTGCATAGCTTTTGAGGGCTCCACAACATTGTGGCTAAGAGTTCCGTTCTTCTGGGGTGTGACGCTGCGCGACATCCCTAAGAGCTTCTGAATGATAATATGGAATGAATCTGGAAGGAAGCGAGTGTGCCCCGGTGCAGGTACAATTCGAATTCCACAATTTTAAACTACGCAAATTCAGACGTGCAAAAAAAAAAGACGTAAAAACTATAAATAATAACATTTTTTAAACACACGCAGAGTTTCCGTTTCCGGGAGCAAAACCGCACTAAGAAGTTGGCGGAAGAATACTGCTGGGCGATAACACAATTGACGGGGCGGTCATGCTTCAGCCGATCAGGTCTCAGGGTGTTGCAATTTGGATTTCGAATGGACTTCCTCCTGTATGTACTCTTAATTCAGACTTGTGCAGGACTCGTCTTGCGCCGGACATTCCGGAATGTAACTACTGTACAGTTCGGTAGACGTCTGTATTGTTTAAGCACTACCTTTTCAACGCCCTCAGGAAAACTACAAAAAGTATTTAGCAAGAAAAGCCGAAGTCTCGCCCTACAGTCAAATCATTCCATTCCCCCCAGAACAAAACAGAACGCCGCCACTACAAAAGCCCTCACGGACACTTCGCCCAATACATTACACAGAAATTACCAAACTTCAAACAAACTATCGAGGACCGCGGTGGCAGAGTGATTAAGGTGCTGTGCTACAAATCGGAAGGTCGCTGGTTCGATCCCAGTTGGTGTAATTGGATTTTTTATTGACATAAAATCCTTCCGATCGCACTATGGCCCTGGGGTCGAATCAGCCTCTAACAGAAATGAGTACTAGGAACATTTCCTGGGGTAAATGCGGCCGGTACGTAAGGCTGACAACCTTGCCACCATCCTGTGCCGTTGTCATGAAATCTGGGAACCTTAACTTCCTGGAACCCTCTGGGCCACTCCAGGACTGTAACGGGACTGCTGCTTCAAACAAAATATCACTAGCTGGCTGAAAAAAGGTACGATCCATGTAAGATTTGGTCGCGGAATTAAACAATGACGTTAATTTCAATGCCGTGTGTGCAAACACACATTCAGTTTGGTGTAAATCTAACGACATACTGTTCTTCCACATATGTTTATTCATTTTACTCGTATGCCATACGTTTCAACCTACTCGTCTACACAAGCAACATATACTTTAAGTAGGCTATAATGAACTGACAGCCGTACACACATCAGAAGCCTCGTTGACGTTCTTTGCTCCGCATGCAGGGGCGTAGTTCGGGCGGGGGGGGAGGGGGTCCAAAATCGAAGGGGCAGTAAATCTGGTGGCAAAATAATTATTTTTAATGAAAAATTTTATTTTCTGAGATCAGGAAATTTTAAATGACTGAGTCGAATATAAGGAAATTCATAATACAATTGGGATTTTTTAAAGTTCATAATTTATGTCAGGCCTGACCACTGTTATTAATGGCCCAGACGCCATAAATCTAGGTACGCCATTGTTCGCATGAACAACGCCCATCAGTCCAATGTTTATCCAGATATCGTTTATGCAGTGCGTGCAAGTACGGTATTCTGTAACTGTTCTTGACGTCAAAGAAAAAATAGGAAAGCAAGATATAAATAAATAAATAAACAAATAAGAAAGAAATAAGAGGCTTTACGTGAACAGGCAAAACACTTTTTTTTTTGTTTTGCTGACCGTGCATCTCAGTATAATCTTAGTAATTAACCAACTTAATGCACAAATTCTTGTTTTATAATAAGTTTATTAAATGCCTCTACATGTTTCGAGCGCTGTTGTGCTCGAAACATGCAGAGGAATATAATAAACCTATTAAAAAACAAGAGTTTGTGCATTAAGTTCATCAACTGCTAAGAATGCAAAACACTGCATATGTCCATGCAGATGAAGGCCTGCCAAATTTGTAGTAAATCGCGACACATACAGACCAAACCTCAAGGAGATTTCCACGACGAATTGACGCAAATTAACAGAGCGAATACAAACAACAGTTTTGAGGAACACTGTCATTTTTCTGAGGTGTGACGCCGTGCGAACTCGTAGAAATTTAGCGACACTCCAGTACCTTCCTGCGAGCCTTCGGGGCATTTATTTCACTCTGCTCGGCGCATTATACCAAAATACGATAGTCCTTATGTTCATCGCTGTGAGAACGTTAAATCTCGCACAACTTCACATATTTTCGGCACATAAATGATATATTGCGAGCAGCTGATTTTTAAAATCTCAGTCTTAATTAATCCCGTACTGTTGCAACTAAATACCTGGTCTTAATTAAAATCATCTCAGTTGATACTGCAGCATTTATTAGACAGATATTAATTAAATGTAATACTGTAACTGCTCGTGATTAGGGACCGAGTGACCATGACGTGTGGGGGAACAGGAGTAGTTCCAAGCATTCTTAAATTCGGTACTGCATGGGGGTATCAGTTTCAGGCTCCGACCGTTTTATCCCCACGTTGATCCGAACACTGTGGAAAAGAGGAGGGCTCTGTTTATTTCAGCAATCAAATTCCGGTCGCACTACACTTGCCCTAGTCACTACACTAACTCAGCTGTCCTAGCTCCTTATCTTTACGCATGTTAACCTCACCCATTATTTGTAGTAGTTACTAATATTATTTGCTTATTTTTAGCAATACATCACTTCGCACGCGCCCATGTTTGCGCGAGTGTAGGAGTCTACGTTACCTTCGAACCGGCAGCTGAAGGTACAATACTGATAGAAAGAATACCAACATTGACTAAAGACGGATGTAGCACTGCAAGTGGAAGGACGAATGGAGGATTCCGTCAGCGAATCGATCATACCTGGTTCAACTCAGTGAAGCGAACTACAAAGGACCTTGATAAAAGGACAAGCCGTCGCCACTTGACGCACTCGGTCATTCAGATCCACCGCTAATATGCAAAAAGTGATCCTGTGGACTCAGTACTGATTGTAATTTGTTGGGAATGTTAATTGCGTGTAAACTGAGCTGATAAACAGTTTTCACGTAGTCTGGAAAACAAAGCAAACGAAGGAGCCGTGCGTTAGATTCTCATTTCCTGAAATAAAATAAACATGGAGTTCGATTCCTTACCCGTCTGTGCAGATCATTTGCATAATGAGAAAAACCCAGATACACTCACAGAATACAAAACAAATCCCAATAGCATTTCATTCGATTCTCATTTCCTCAGAATAAAATATACATGAATTCAGGCAAAATCAAGACACATATACAGGCAGCGACAAGCAACTGAAATGCTGTGTTTTGTATTAAGAACCAGATTTCTCTTCTAGTTTGGTTCCTACAAAAACTCGGTAATGTTATTAATTGAGATATGTAGAGCATACATGTGTGGGTCGGGTAGCTCAGTCGGCATAGCGACTGACTACGGGCTGGAAGGTCCGGGATCGAAACCCGGTGGGGACAAGATTTTCCGCACGTCCAGACCGGCCCTGGGGCCCACCCAGCCTCCTGTAAATGTGTACCGGGTCTTTCCCGGGAGTAAAGTGCGGCCGGGGCGTGCTGCTGACAACTCACCCCCTTCTAGTGCCGTGGTCATGGAAGAGTAGAGCTACACCTCTACCCACCCTCTGGGCCAAACCGGGCCTGAAACGGGATCACTTTACCTTTTGCAGCATACATATACACTGTAGTTCATACACACACACACACACACACATATATATATATATGTACACATATATACACATATATGTGTGTGTGTGTGTGTGTAAGCCAAACACGCTAAACTAGTACCTATAGTAAAACCAACTAGACGCACCACTGTACCAAATTTACATACAGTGTCATTCTAAAATAAAATAAATTTGATACATTGGTGCCTCTAGTTGGTTTTACTATCAATAATATTACGATGCACGGCCCTGTGAACGACAAACGCTAAACTAGGTATTACATCGTCCTTATTGGTGTGATTAAATACACAAATTCTATAAAACACATAGAATTGATAAGCATATAATTATAGAATTTTAATGATGTGATGTCAAATCTATGTGACAGCAAGACGCCTCAAGTACGTCATAGCCGTTTATACTGTATGAGTATGCTACACCGCCCGACACGATACACGCAACATGCTCCCTGGACGAGAACTTTTCGGATCACAGAGATCGAGACAGCTGTTTGTAAACATTATGCGTACAGAACATAAACAGCTGTGAGCTGGTGCTTGAAGCGAACATCACATGCTTTTAATATCATAATTCTATAACTTTATGCTTGTCGGCCTTAAGTAATGTAAAATTTTAATATTTTGATCATTCCAGTCACGGCGAGGGAATGTCTAGTTTAATGTGTGGGGCTTGAATTCGTTTGTCATAGAAAACTCCCTAAGGATAGTACTGCAGTGCCGAAACATGTAGGAGTTTGATACTTGTCATGAATTCCGTTTTATTACGTGCGTTTTTGGTTGACGTATTGATCGTAAGATTTTGCACGGTGCGAGTAACAAACATGTGAGATGCGGTCGAATACTGTTCCGTACATGCAGGCCTGTACAATCATACGTCCAGATTGTAGCCTCGCGTCACATCGAGAGCACAACAGACTTATTTAGTTATTATTTTCAGTTTAACGACGCTGTCGAAAGCTCAGATGATGTCTTACAGCGTTGTGATACAGCAGTATTGAAAGAGATGGAATGGATGCTGAAGTGAGCGTTGCCTAATTTGATGATTTAGCAAAACATACTGCAAGCAAATACTCGACCGGGATAGTGGGAGTCCCAGTTGAGACTTGAAATGGGTACCTTCCGAATACATGTCAGAAGCATTAGGCTACTAGGTGTACTTGTAAGCCGGCTCGGCATTATGAACGACTGAGTGAAACACCAAACATGCACCAGTGGTTAAAACGTTAGAATGGATTGACATAAATTATCAAATTAACTAATTTCTTGATTCCTTCCAGGTAACTGTCGCTGATTTAGTCAACGCAACTCTCTACATTTATTCAAACTGAAGGTTCAATGCACTTATCAGAACAGTACTTCAATGACGATGTTCTGAGCCAGATACCTGCATCACACACCGACACCCTCAGAATTCTTCAAAATACCCTCAACCTACGTTTTTCCCTTCATTCGAGAGGCACGCATCATACCCACACATGAATGGAAAAAAACAGGAATTGGAATGACTTCGTCTCTATCTTCATAGACAGAACACGGTGTAGCAGGTTTCGCGAATCTATTCTAAACTGTAAAATCGGAAGTACTTCGCGAACTGATTCTGAACTGGATAGCAGCAAGTACTGCCTGCAATTAGTCTAAACTGGATAGTAGCAAGTACTCTCTGCAATTATTCTACACTGGATAGTAGCAAGTACTCCCCTAAAGTATTTCGTCTCTGACTTATTCGTGGATGTAATTATGATTATCCAAATCCTGAACAAGTCCTTGCACAAAGCATTATATCAACGCGACCCTTTTCCCAAACATCAAATGGCATTACGCATTTCGATTTATCACAGTTACATAGCAGGCGGTTCAACCTAATTAACCAATAACAGTCTATGTTTTGATTAAATTATGAACAATATGAACTCAGAAAAGACGAGACACAATTTTTGCCTCCAAACTGTCGCGATATATATATACAGTCTGTACACATTTTTAAGCCTAGCTCGAATTAATGAAGCGGGTTCAATTCAGGTCGCTTGAAAATAAGAACATAAAAGGACTTTACAAGCGTGAACCTTGTTTCAGGTTCGTTTCAAGTGTACTTGGAAGACTGTTTTAAGTAGCAAGCAAGGCACAAATCAGCTAAAATTTCTCACTTGACTTGAACAGACCTAAATAACTACTTGAAACCACTGACCTGCCACTTATCATGTCAGACAATTTTAACGGTCGAAAACAGCGGTTATTAATGATAAGCAGACTAAAAGGTTTGCGTTTAACAAAGCTTACTTTTCATGAACGTTTACAGATTGATTCACAAGTGACTTAAATACATTTAAACATTTCTGGGTGTCTTTTTAAATTTTAAAATAATTACGAAATTTTGAAAGGGGTGAAGTACCATATCATATATGAAGGGATTAAAACAATTACTTGAGCCACTCATCATAGAATGATTAACTAAGGACATTGTTACAAAAATTAAGAATATCAAAACAGTGCCCAGCGAACAGTATAATTAAATTATGAAGTCCAGACTAAGAAGCTCTGGACGTAGTGATTAGTAAAGATCAAAACTGGTTTGGTGTCAACACCCTGGCAGCTTCTCACAAAGTGCAAGGGATGGCTGCCAAATCCGACATGCAACAAGACAGACACATGGCATTTTCTTGGAGCTACAGAGATGACAGTCACCACCTGCCGTGTGGCGCAGAGCGCTATATATTTCTCAGTAAGCTTCACCGGCCAGATCATTGTTCTCTGTTTTTGGTTTCACCATTGCTACGTTCTTTCTAGCACGATTCAATAGGTGACTCTGTCTGAGGCCAGCTCCTTACCAAGTGCAGTATATGCGGCGATAAGATTCTTCTTCTTACAAGCCACTTTCTGAAGCAGATATCTCTCTTCATTATCCACCCTTACTAATACAGTTGTAATTTAAGTCAGTGACGAATGCTGAAGGAAGGCAGAGAACCAACATCGAGGACATCGTGGCAGTGACTCAGTTTCAAGTGGAAATGGGGAGGCCATGTAGCAAGAATGGACCAGCGCTGATGAGCGCAGGCTACATCAATGTAGGACGTCAGAACAGGTAAAGGAGAATGGAGTGACAGAAGACTCGATGGGCAGACACGTTCAAGAGTATAGCAGCAGGACAACGGTCAAGGAAGGCCAAAAATCGTTGCGAATGGTGTACACTCACACAACACACGTAGAAGCGATATCTCTAGGAGTAGATCATCTTGTGATAAAACAGTCTAGCTCTCCCTGGTTCCAACAGGAGGCCGTTTCTCTTATTGGATTACTCAGGCTAATTAATTAATTTATTTATTTATAAAAAGGTACCAGTCACGCAGTTGCCAGCAGGCAACGACGCTTTATTTCCAGTGACATTCTGCTAAGTTGTATAAATAGGAATGTTAACCTCATATCCACCTAATGAATTTCAAGCAACTTGAACTGAAATTGCTAGGGTGAACTAGGCTTTAGTGATATAGAAACAAGATACGTCCAGCTGATAGAAATTAAGGAAGTCTGTGCGTGCTGTGGTTAAGTGTGGAGTAGCAATGTATGTATATAAACACAAGCAAGATCTTCATACAGTAGGCAGCTTATATTGCGTTTGAATCTGGCGTCCAGCCAGTCAGAACATAAGGGTCTCTAAATGTTTCAATTATCAACTAAAACCTTAATTTACACAACCACGGTACATTCCACTGGTTCACTTAATTCCTCCCTGCAGACATTCGGCATAAAGTTAACATATGTTGTCGTGTATTAAGTAACTGTATATAATCCTTCACATTTTTTAGTTATAAACTGTACTTAAAAAAGGAACGCACGCAGATTAAACAGGCGCTTATACAATTATAGCTTCCCACTCAGCGTTGCACGAGATACAAATTCCTTCTTCTGTTTTCAGGGGCGTTTGCAAAATTGCAAAAACAGAGTGTTAGCTTCGTCATGAGTGTCTGAGAAGCTGTCCGTCCGTACATCTGTCAGCACGGAACAACTCGACATACACTTGACGGATTTTCATGAAATTTCATATTTGGGTATTCGTCGAAAATCCAAGGTTTCATTAAAATCTGACAAGAATAACAGGCACTATGCATGGCGAGCTTTTGTACATTTTGACAATATCTTGCTGATCTTCTTAGAATAAAAAAACGTTTCAGGCAAAAGATGCAGACAATATCACAACACACATTTTATATTCAATGACATTTTATCGAAAATCGTGCCGTTTATGAGTTAATGTGAAAAATATAGTACAGCCGGAAAAGCCATGGATTACAATATGGCCCATGCTCATTGCACGCTGTATGACTAAGGCTACAAACACACACTCATAACATGTGACAATTACTGCTGTTACAATGCAACAATGGTTACGCGAACGCCCCCCCAATATTATGTTATACGCACACTGCCTGTCTTGTTATACAGTCTCCACGGTAACGTTCGCGTAACTTCATTTGGCAACGTCAGTAATAATCTCAACGATAAAAAGTAACACTGTTTGAGCCTATATTAATTCTTTTTAAAGAAACAAGACTACAGACATGCAATTTTATGACGTGGGTGTTCTAGTATTTCTCAAACCTTAAATTCTGGGCCAATACACAGAGTTTCAAAAACTTTGGAATGCTACTACAGGCATCCCTACCATGCGCTTTCAATTTACTACCATCGACAATTTGACGTTCAGGCGGCCGTGCATCGTAATAAATTCTTATAATAAAATCAACTAGATGCACTAATTTCTCAAATTTATTTTGGAATAAAACCTCTGTCCATCATCGGGAGTTTTTCACTGTACGCACAGCAATGGTATATGTCATACAGCTTGCGAGCACGATCAGGATGGAACTGCAGTTCCGTCCTGATCCTGCTCGCAAGCTGTCAGCAAACCTGTATGACATATACCACTGCTGTGTGTACAGTGAAAAACTCTTGATGTTGGACAGAGGAACTGTCCGAAACATGTAGAGCTTTTATCTCAGTATTTAACCAACTTGATGCAAAAAATTTGTTTCACAATAAGTTGTATTTCATGCCTCTACATGTTTCGAGCACATGTGCTCATCATCAGGAGGTCAAAATTGCATTACACAGCCTCCTGTATCATCACACCTATAGGTGGCCGTCTCGTGCACGAGATGATAGGTGTGATGATACCAGAGGCTGTGTAATGCAATTTTGACCTCCTGATGATGAGCACATGTGCTCGAAACATGTAGAGGCATGAAATAAAACTTATTGTGAAAAAAATTTTGCGCATCAAGTTGGTTAAATACTGAGATAAATACACTGAGATGCACGGTCAGCAAAACGTCAAAAAATGTAGATCTTTATTCCAAAATAAATTTGGGAAATTAGTGCAACCAGTTGGTTTTATTATAAGAACCACCGACAATAGTGACATGGCGCTTGTGCGAACTTTTGTGCAGGAGTGACGGTCTGGTGTGCATTACGATCTTTTCGCCGTGTTTGTCAGCTTATGTAGGCAAAGGTACTGGTAGAATACAGTCAAACAGACAATGTCGGGCTCTTTCCAATTACTTGCTCACCGTTCGTACAATATTCCCCACTGATCACAGCTATATACAAAAACTCTAATTTGCAACGCCGTCGTCAAATAGTGCAAGACTGGATTAATCAGACATAACAACTCAGCAACTGCTGCACAGCATCAAACCACATTCGATCACCGTTCATAACACAGTAATCGATTAATCAGGAACATTCTGCTGGCAAATGCTTGGAAGCATTATGCGTAACTTGCAAGGTATTAGACGTAACGTCATTGAGACAGACTCGAAACAGAATTCCAGACCGACATAACTGACATTCCTGAATCATTAATTACATTTCACTGAAAGTTACACCAAACAGATCTTAATGTAGGGGAAGTAGTTTCGACGTGTGGCGAGTTCTATGGCGATGCAGAAATGTCCCGCGGGCACAGGCGTGCGGTACAATAAACCGGCCTGTTCAACTTGATGTAATGGCACCCATTTTTGGCTGTCATTAGTTAACTAACCAGTAAAAGGAAATCAATAATCTAAAATTATGCGCGTTAACAAGAGTGTCAATGGCGTCACATTCTTACCCTGCAACGTGTTAGATCGAATCCATAGGCACGTCAAAACTCAAACTTTGTAACATGTATAAGTGGGAACTGCAGTACATTCACCTTACTTACGACAGCAACGAAGCTACCACAACAATCAGCTTACCCTTTAACCCACCTTTATTACTATTATTACGCACTAATTAATCCCGGTAAATTACAGACCCTATTCCACGCTCCAAAATTAAAACTTCGACCTACAATATTACATGTGGTCACGCGGTGATGCAGTTAGTTGAAACACTGCGCTGCAAGACGGAAGGTCGCAGGTTGCATTCCCGATGGTTACGCTGGGATTTTTTATAGCCATGGTACTTCTGGCCGCACTGTAGCCCTGGGGTCGATTCAGCCTCTAACAGATATGGGTACCACGGATATTTACTACGGGGGTGGGAGGGGGGGGGGTAATTGCGGCCGGTGTGTAGGACTGACAACCTTACCACCTTCGTGTACCAAATGTCTTGAAATCTGGGAGCCTCAATCCCCTGGGACTCTCAGGGCCTGTCCAGGCCGTGCCGGAATTGCTTTATCGTTTACGACATTACATAAATTTTCTGATATTCATTCTTTCATGGTAGGCGTGTTTACTTCATACTGTGTTAATCACAAAACTCAGTCTCAGTATGTGCAACCTTGGCAACCGTTGTTGTTTGTCGCCCACTGCTTGTACCAGACTCTAAGTTTTGTTCGTGTTTAGATTCAAATAAAATGTAGCACCTTATTATTATTATTATTATTATTATGTGTCAAGAATACAGATTTTATGATATAGCAGTTTTATCGGTCGCTTAATCAACTGGTGTTACAGTCACTAGATTAAACATATGTATCCAATAAATTATTATTATTATCTTAAAGTATTGGAATACAGATGTGGAATAGATCCAACTAATTCGGGGTGGCGTGGGTGCAGTGGCGAGCTGTCATGATCACAGTAATGAATCTTCGGTTTCAAAAGGAGAGAATTATTTTGGCTGGAAGGCCAGCTTAGCGATTGACTGTCAGGAAGCACTCTACACTATGGATGCATTATCGTCGTCATCACAATTACTGTTTCTGCCGCTGTTCTTACCAAACCGTAACATAACTTAGAACAATGCGTTCCTGAACGCAATGATAAAAGCTTTCTCCACCTGGTGTTACCAGTGCGAATAATTCGCGTAGGGAAACAATGAAAAATTTAATCAACAAAGATATATTTATATATTTGAAACTTTAAAGCACTTCTCGATATACAGTGTTGGATGATATCATTTTATCATTTTCTGTACGTTGCCGATGTCCTTCAGTAACTGCAGCAGTGACGCAGTCAAACGGAGAGGGTCGGGAAAACACCACATAGAGCCGGCCATGGGAAAAAACACAGACAGTGGTGAATATAAAGCAACACGCAATATTTCAGCCGTCCGCCATTAAGCAGACGAAGTCTGCGCTGTTATGTATTATTACGCAGCGTACAGCGGTAACTCATCACCGACGTTTCGGCACAACCTATCTGGTCCATCTTCAAGGTTCAAGAAATACAAGAATAAGTTCTCTTTTTGGATGTCTTAACCATTGAAGAAGTGACCGATAGCTTTTCCCGAAACGTCGGTGAGGAATTACCATCATACTCTGCGTGATAACCCAGAAGAGGGTAAATCGCACTTTCAAACACGTTTGATCATTAGCTCTTGCGACTTACTGACGCCCATAGTAATGCGATTTCTACTTACGATCATTTCTGACAGCACCGGCGGCTGAGGAAAGGTATTTCGTGTACCTTCCATGGCTTCCGGTACCGGTAGCACTATCAATTTTTGACGTTAGTTTTTAGTTAAAAACACTTCTAGAAGGAAATGATGAAAACGAAGGAGACAACCATCAATGCCGAATCATAAGCTTTATGAAAATGTCTCCCTTGAACTGAGGCGCTCGGCAGTGCAGCAGATCATGATACGGAACACAAACCTTGCCGTATTTATATAAACGTGGTGATATTTCCGTCCATCCTACTCGCTACATGACACAACCAGACAGTGATCACTACTTAACAACCGCTACACTCGTAAGGCACATCAGACACTGTAGAAAAACAACCACAGCACAGAGCCGAAGGGCAGGAGACGCTGACACATTTCAAGGGACCGCGATTTTTCCTGAACTTCGAGCCGGAACGCTGACGAATGCTGGTGCTCATTATTCTTCCAACCGTTGACCTGAGCACATCCATCTCCAAGGGGTGGCAGCGTCCCCTCTTCTCAACTTTCGACACCCGACACACTACTACATGAAGGGGTGTACATTGTTTCACGAAAGAAAAAAAAACAGTTAACCTGCACTTGACAGGCGCGTTCCATTATAACTGATTCTCTAGAACAAGCGCTCTCCATGTTGAAAATAAGTACATTCTTGTCAATGCGTTCTCCGCTTGAAACACAGTAAGCGAGCAAGCCGGCAAGTTTCCTTTTTTTAATAAACAGTCATCTTCTTCCACTCCACCCAGTTTATACCAGAGGCTACTAAACAACAACACTTTCTTCACACAAATATCCCTGCTTTAATTAAGTTCAACAACGCAGATGATACACATCATCACAGCACTGTGTATGATACACATCATCACAGCACTGTGTATGCACGCGTACAATACAGGACCGCTAGTTTATCGGACACTTTAGAGGGAAGTGAGTGATTTCAGTATTTCGTAAGACTGTTAAGTAACACAACATACACAGAGATAGATAACACATCCCACGGTCATGAAAGAATCAAGGTAAGTGCTAACACATCGTACGATACTGAAAGGGGTCGCAGCAGCAATAAGCAGCTCGTAAATGTACATTATACAAAGGACATCACCTTGTAATTTGTAAGTCACACGGGATACCACATCATGAGCCCAACTGCACCTTATTTTAGAGGTTTTGTAATGATAGCCTGGTGATGGTCTTTTAGACCGAAACATGTAGTCATTTCTCTAAACAAAATAACGTAGTTGTGTTTGACGAAAACCTAACGATTTGTTTTAAGTCATAAATATTCTTTAACGTCACAGAGATATTTTAGTTTCAAAGTAAGAGATACGAGTTTCCATGCCATGCGGGAAACTCATCACTACAGCATGGGGTTTCCTCGGGCTGCGGATGGAGGAGATGACCTCCATATCGGGGAGAAGCTGCAGATACAAGCCATAGAATAAGACACAGCGCAGAGCATGTAAGGAGTATTCATACAGCTTTGTGCAGGGTTAGGGTCCGCTAGAGGGCTGCAAGAAAAAGCGCGTTACACAGTGCCTCGAACTGACGGGCTCTTGTCAAGGCGGTGAAGAAGCTTCGAGAGTTCATAAAAGCAGAACAATTTCTTGACCAGCTATGCAACTACTAGCTTCTAAATAAGGATTTTGGTATCATTCTAGAAGGTACTGACAATGGTACATTACGACTAACTCATTACATTTACGTACCCCGTCCATTGCCTGAGGTATTAATATTTATATAATTATTATACCAATTATATTAATGTCAATGAAACAGACTCCGAACAAAGTCCATAAAGCTCATAAGTGTAGTAAGGATCATGGTCTATGAATACAGTCATATTTGGACCTAAACCCTGAAATAGTTTATTTCAATAACCACCGAAGGCAACAAAGACAACCACACATGGACCATGCTTCAAGTCAAAAATCAAACGTTTTAATATAGGAACATTCTGAAATAAATGCATAACTCCGTGGCCTTAGTCCGCACGCGAACTATACCGACAGAGCGGCCGCCGCCGGTCGGCGAAGTTAGTGCCAACTTTTGCGGATAGAGGGGTGTCACGTGGTCAGCGCAACGGGTCCC
>Ga0123354_10002087_pt1 | contig 25814 bp, 26 predicted proteins | sample TergutLab28metaG_2_FD_97872 | JGI IMG/M metagenome (GOLD analysis project Ga0123354, IMG submission 97872) | Labiotermes labralis P4 segment gut microbial communities from Petit-Saut dam, French Guiana - Lab288 P4 | ecosystem: Host-associated > Arthropoda: Insects > Digestive system > Gut ...
GACAAGCATCCCGACGGCTATTGCCACATTCCCCGTACCACGATCGCCGCCGTCGCGAAGAAGGCCGCGCTGGTACCCCAGATCCGGACTTTGAACCCCACGCAGTACGACGTGACCCAGCATGAAGCGACCGAGACGCCGTTCGGCAACGAGTACGACCACTGCTTCGAACCCGGCATCTACGTCGACGTCGTGAGCGGGCAGCCCCTGTTCGTGTCATCGGACAAGTACGATTCCGGCTGCGGGTGGCCCGCCTTCTCCCGTCCGATCGACCCCGACTCGCTCACCACCCGCGCCGATCATAGTCTCGGCCGGGTCCGCACCGAGGTACGGGCCGCCGGCTCCGACTCCCACCTTGGGCATGTCTTCGCCGACGGTCCCTCGGAGCGCGGCGGGCTGCGGTACTGCATCAATTCGGCCGCGCTGCGTTTCGTACCGCTGGCGGAGATGGCCGCACAGGGGTACGGGGACTACACCGGGTTGGTGGCTGAGACGGAGGGAAAACGTGAGCAAGCGTAACTGGTTCGAACGGCTGTGGCCGCTGGGTCACGGCGATGATGCCGACCGGGTGGAGGGCCTGGTGCTGTCGGGTGGTGGTTCGCGCGCCAGTTTCCATATCGGAGCGCTGCGCTACCTGTACGACAACTGCCACATCGCCCCGACGTCGATCGTGTCCACCTCGGCCGGCTCGATCATCGGAGCGATGCTTGCCCAATCGCTCGATCCGGAACACCAGTCTGCGATGCTGCGCGTCCTGGAGTCCTACTGGCTGGCGATGTCCGGCCCCGAGGCGATGTTCGCGGAACAATCCTGGTTCACCCGTTTGCGGGAGCACTGGGACCAGTTGGCGGAGGTCATTCCCGAGCCCGCGGCCAGCGACCCCACGTTCGTCGATGGCAGCCAGGCTGACGCCGAAACCGTGGTCAAGGACGCGCTGGAGTTCGATCCCTCGTCCGAGGGTACCGAGTTCTCCTTGTCGTTGTTGTGGCAGATGGTCAGCAGCCTGGGCCGGATCGGCCGGGCGGGTGCGGGCCTGGCGTCGACGCTGCGGGGTGCCGAGCGGGCCGCCTCCGCGTACCGGCCCGGCCCCATCGTGTACCAACTGCTCTTCGAATCGGGGTTCTCACCGGCGGCCGTCCAGGCCTCGGGCGCGCAGTTGCGGATGGCTTTCGTCGGGCTGAAGTCCGGTGAACTGCGGTTCATGCGCCAAGACGGCGTCATCGTCGACACTGAGGACAAGCCGATTGCCGACACGCCGTACGACCTGTCGCTGGGCGTGTGGGCCTCCTGTGCCATTCCGGGGGTTTTCCGGCCGGTCAAGCTGGGCGACGAGTTGTACGTCGACGGCGGGGTACGGGAAAACGTACCGGTGGAGATGTGCGTGTCGAAACTCGGCGTCACCAAGCCGTACGTCATCGTCGCCACCCCGCCGGGCGTTTCGCCGGACGATTTCCAGTCCGCCGACATGCTGTCGGTCATGATGCGCAGCTTCTCCATCCTCCTCGACGAGGCGATTCGGGACGAAGTCGCGTGGGCACGGCAAGCCGGCGCCACCGTCATCGAGCCGGAAATCGACGTCCACGGCTCGCTGACGGTGGAACGCGGTTTGTTGCAGATCAACCGCGATTACGGATGGATGCGGGCGGCCGAAGAGATCACCGGTGCGGGTACCGGCGTCACCCGGCCGATCGTGGAGGCCAGGCTCGACCTGTACCGGCTGGTGGGGCCTGCTGCCGCCGAACCGACGACTGGTGGCACGTCGTCCAAGCGGGCCGCAGCGAAGGCGCGGGCGCGGCTGCGTACGCTGATCACCGAAGCCGACCCGGCGTTGTTGCCCGAAGGATATCAATCCTGGCCGGACGAAACCTGGACCTGAACCAGCGTCCCGTCGACGCGCCGAACCTGCCCGCCAGGTACGGAAACCCCGGCTTGGCCGTGCCAAGCGGTTAGGAGAGCGTCGACTGCCAGGACGTGATCGCGGGTGACGTACCCCTGGCCGATCCGGCGTAACCAGACGAGCAGCAGCCGATGACGTACCGCGGGAGCGAGGCTGGCGAGTTCGGCGGCCGGGATGGCCGCGCGGTCGGTGTCGATGGCGGTGGCGGCCACGCACTGGTCCAGGAAATCGGCGTCCTCGCGGCACAACGCGGCCGTCCGGCTCAGCGACTCGGCCAGGCGGGGACCCACCAGATCGTCGAGCCGGCCCAGGGCCGTACGCAAGCGCGACCGGGCGTAGGCCGGGTCGGCGTTGGCCGGGTCCTCCCACCAGGTCAGCCCCCAATCCCGGCACGCCTGTTCGGTCTGCGAGCGGCGAACTCCAAGAAAGGGCCGGACCAGGCGGTCGTGGCGGTCCGGCATCCCGGCCAGCGAGCGCGGGCCGGAGCCGCGGGCGAGCCCGAGCAGGACCGTTTCCGCCTGGTCGTCCAGGGTGTGGGCCAACAGGATCAGCGCGTCGGGACCGTCGGCGAGGGCGGCGTACCGGGCGTCGCGCGCGGCGGCCTCGACGCCGAGGCGAGCCGGATCGACCCGGACGGCAGCGATGTCGGCAGCAATGCCCAGTGCCTCCGCCTGGGCGGCGGCGGTGGCAGCGACGGTGTGCGAACCGGGCTGCAATTGGTGATCGACGACCCGGGCGGTCACCGCCACCGAAGCCAGCGGTCCACGGCGATGGTCGCGGGCCCAGGCCAGCGCGGCGGTGAGCGCGAGCGAGTCCGCCCCGCCGGACAGGCCGATCCGGCAACGGCTGACACCGGTGGCCGCCATGGCGGGAGGCACCGTGGTCTCCAGGGCGCGGACCAGGGCCAAACATACGTCAGTCAGCGCGCGCCGGGCCATGGACTTTAGCCTACTGGGATGATCCGGGGTGTGGATCAAGAGGACGCGATGACCGAGGCCGCCTCATCGATCCAGTTGATGCCGGCCGGGTGATCGGTCAGGTTGTTGAGCATGAAGGAGAAGAAGAGGATGGCGCCATCCGAGGTCTGGGCGAGCCCGGTCATGGTCCGGACGTAGTCGTGGGTACCGGTCTTCGCCCGTACCACGCCGCGACCGCTGGCCTCGTCGGGATCGCTGAACCGGGTGGCCAGGGTACCGTCCACCCCGGCCACGGGCAGCCCCGCCACGATATCGGCCAGTCCGGGCGTGTCGTACGCCAGGCGTACCGCGGACGCAAGGATGCACGAGGGTACCGCGTCGTAGAGGGACAAGCCGGAGCCGTCGGACACCGCCATGCCGGTGGCCCACAGCCCGTGGGCCTTGAGGAACGCCGTCTCGGCGACCTGCCCGGACGTGAAGGAGCCGTTGCCGCCGCCGGCGACACCGACGTGCCGGAAGAGTACCTCGGCCCCGAAGTTGTCGGACACCTCCAGTACCCGCTGGACGATCTGGCCGAGTGGCAGGGACTGGACCGTACCGAGGGTCGCGGCACCGGACGCGGCGTGCTCGACCCGGACGGTGGTCACCGTGATCCCGCGATCGGCCAGCAAGCCCTCGAAGAGGGTGGCGGCGTCCAGGGACGTGTCGTCGCTGGCGTAGCCGTTGGCGTCGATCGACAGGGCGCTGATGGGGGCGATGTCCGCGCCGTAGTCGGCGGGCCAGGCCGGGCTCCACTGCGGACCGGCGAACAAGGAGTCGTCGTAGCCCAGGGTCACGCGGGTACGGTTGGCCGCCTTCAGCGCCTTTGCGACCTGGTCGGCCAGGTCGTTGGCGTTGGCCTGGCCCGAGGTGAAACCCCGGCCGGCCGTCAGAAAGGGATCGCCGCCGCCGACCAGCACGACGCCAGTCGGCGACGCCACGACGGTGGTCGCGAAGCGATGGTCGGCACCGTAGGCGGACAGGACAGCCAGCGACGTGAAGAGTTTCCAGGACGAGGCCGGTGTACGGTCGGTCGAGGTGTCCTCGCCGGCCACCTGGTCGCCGGCCAGGTCCGTCACGCAGTACGAGACGGTACCGAGGGCACTGCGGTCCAGGGCGTCGATGCCTTGTTTGATCGCGGTGGCGTCGACCGGGGCGGTCGCGTCGGGGGCGGGCAGGCCGGGCGCCGGCGACTGGGGTGCGGGCGGGGGCGCCACATAGGACGACGGATCGAGCGTGCCCGTGGGCGTACGGGGGTACACGCCGGTGGCCGACAGACCCACCAGAGCGCTGGCCCCCACGAGTACGACCGCGACCAGCGCGACGATGATCCGGCTGACGATCCGTGACGTCATGCGGCCTCCTTTCCGTCCTTCCAGGATAGCCGCCGGTTCACGCCACCGGGGTGAGTTGCTGAAACCGGGCCCGCCAGGTGGGGCCATCGGCTTGCCAGAGAATGGCGCCCAGGAAGTCCTGGGAATTGCGCTTCAGCCGGTACCGCAGCAGGATGACGGTGTCGGTCAACCGGTCGGCGCCGAGGATGTCGAGTTGAATGGTGCCGCCCAGCGCGGCCGGGCGCGCCAGGATCGATCCCTTGGTCCGGATCAGTCCCTCGGGCAGGTGCGCCACGTAATCCGGGTGCATCAACTCGTCCAGCCGTTCCCGGTCGAGTTGGGTTTCGTCGCTCAGGAACTCGCGGGTGAGCCCGGTCACATCGACCACCAGCGGGGTGTCGGGTTGGTCGCGGGGAGGTTTCCGTACGATGTACGGAATACTGAGCAGATCGGGCTGCCGGTCTTCGAGCGGGTCGGGCGGCAGCGGTACCAGGGCAGCCGGCTGAACCGGCGTCTCGTCGGCGGCGGGGTCGGCCTCGCCGGGGTTGTCGGCGGCCGGGGCGGGGTCCGCTAGCGGCGCTTTCGAGAATCCCGGTCCGGAGGGCACGGGCGTACCTTGCTGGTAGGCCGTCGCGGCGGCCCGCGCCAGGGTATCGGCCATCTCGTTCAACGGGTGGCCGGTGTGCCCGCGGACCCACTGGAAGGTCACCTGGCGCCCGGCCAGTTCCTCGTCGAGTTGCTTGAGCAGATCGAGGTTGAGGACGGGTTTGTTGTCCGCCTTGCGCCAGCCGCGTTTCTTCCACGCCGGGATCCAGCGGGTACAGCAGTTGATGGCGTACTGCGAATCGCACAGGATGCGCAGGGGTTCGTCCACACCCTTGGTGGACCGCAACAGATCGAGTACGCTCATCAGTTCGCCCATGTTGTTCGTACCCCTGGCCCAGCCACCGGCCGCCCAGTGGGAGTCGTCGATGTACCACGCCCAGCCGCTCGGCCCGGGATTCGCCAACGATGAGCCGTCGGCTGCCGCCTCGATCACAGGACTATTGTGCCGGAAGACCCGGCATCGTACCAGTCCCCGCCAGCCGCCGGGTGGGTCACAGGAAGATGACCAGCAAGGCCAACACGACGATCAGCACCATGGCGATGGCGATGAACATGATGATGGTGAGCGACTTCTGATCGCGTCTGGTGGCCTGGCGCGCCAGGTACGCCGCGGAATTCTCGTCTTCGATGACGCTTGCCTCGGGATCGGGCGACGATTGCCACACCATCGTTTCCGCTGGCGGGGCGGTGGGCTCGGTGACCGGGGGTACCGGTGGCGAGACGGGAGCTACCGGAAACGATGAGACCGGGGGTACCGGTGGCGGCGAGACCGTGGGCCGGAACAGCGATGCCGGAATCGGTACGACGGGATCGTCCCAGACCAGTGCCTCGGAAACCTTGGGCTGAGGGGCTGGCGGGGTGGCTGTTGGCGGAGTAGGCGTTGGTAGGTCGGCCGCCGCCATCGGCGCGGTGTCGGGGCCAGCGGACTGGATGTGGCTATCGACTACCGCCCGCCGGGGAAGCTCGGTCGCCGCCGGTTCGGCTGGTTCGCCCGACCCAGCCTCGTAGTCGGCCCACGGATTGGACGGCAGCGGTGCGGCGCCGGTATCGGCCGGGAAAGCGTCGGCCCAGGGATTGTGGCGCGGCACAGGAGTCCCACAGGTGGGACAAGCGGACAGATCATCGGAGAAGCTGTCACCACATTGCCGACAGATCACACAGCGCCCCTTTCGGCCTGGGTTCAGGCGCGGACAGGCGGAGGCCCAGATGACAGGAGACTACCATGGGTTGGCCGCGTACCGTCAAGATTGCGGGCGGCCCGGGCCCGCTCAGCCCGCCGCCGTCAGGCCGCGTGGAGGAAGTCGACCCAGGCGGGCAGGTCGCGCCGCGACTGATCGATGGCGGCGTCGAAGCAGGCCCGCAGGGCGGTGACGTCGTGCGTACGGTTGGTGACGGTCATGCGATCGGGGAAAACCACGCAGGCCTGGCCCTGGCTTTCCAGGTCCAGCAGTTCCTCGCGGGTGGCGTTGTACTCGGCGGCGCGCCGGGCGATGCCCTCGGCGATGGCCGGGTACTTGCGGTAGTACGCCTTGAGCAGTCCCTGACCCTTGTACGGCGGTTTGACGTACGATCGCGGCCTGGTCAGGACGGCAAAAAACCGGGTGTACCCGTCCCGCTGAGCCACGCTCAGCGGGATGCCGCCGCCGGTACCCAACGCGCCATCGACGTAGAGGCGGCCGTCGATGACCACCGGTGGCATCACCAGGGGAATCGAGGACGACGCGCGAACCCGCCGCATCAGATCGGCCGCGACCCGGATGTCGGCTTTCGACCAGTACACCGTCTCGCCCGCCGCCGCGTCGAAGGCGCCGATCCGCCAGGTGGCGGGGTTAGCCATGAAGGTCTCGAAGGGGAAGGGCAACGGGCCGGACGGCAACCAGGTTTCTTCGTAGATGTAGTGGGCGTTGAAGAGACCCTGGCCCCTCAACCAGGTCCGCCACGAACCGAAATGCGGATCGGCGCCGAATTCGACAAAGCTCTTCCGGGCCCGGACCGGGTCGCGGGCGATGTAGTTGACGGTGTTGGAGCTGCCGGCCGAGATACCGGCCACGTAGTCGCAATGCAGGCCCGCCTCCAGCAAGACGTTGACAACCCCCGCCGTGAAAGCGCCGCGCATCCCGCCACCCTCGAAGATCAGGGCGGTATCGGCGATGTTGCTCGTCAGCTCCATGATTGGCTCCCCCCTGTACGGCGGTCACCGGCGAAGACTGCCAGCGCGGCGGCCAGCCGGCGGCAGGCTTCGGCGAACACCGGGGGTTCGGGCAGGAGGGAGATGGCCAGGGTAGCGTCAGGCAGATCGTAGAAGTACCCCGGGTGGACGTACAAACCGGCCCGGTCCATCAGGGCGATCACGAGATCGTCGGGTTCCATGACCGGCGGTATGTCGAGCAACAGCATCCATCCGCCGTACGTTGTACGGATACGCAGGTCGCCAAAACTCTGACGGGCCGTGGTGAGGTTGCTCCTCAGCCGCGCCGTCACCCGCGCGATGGCGGAGTCGGCCAGTCCCAGCAGGTCCGGCAGGGCCAGGGCGACCGGCGTATTGACCGAGAGGTAGGTGTCGGCGATCTGATCCAGACAGCGGGCCGCCCAGGCTTTGTCGGCGGGCGGGCCGGACAACCGGATCCAGCCGAGTTTGAGCTGAGGGGCCGCCAACAGCTTGGACAGCCCGTCCAGCCCGAAGGTGAGCGTGGCATCGCCACCGGACAGGCGGGACGGCGCGACGGGGAGGGGGACCACCTGGAACGGCCAGAAGACCTCGTCGGCGATCACCGGCAGGCCGCGGGCCGCCGCCTCCTCCACGATGGCCGGTTCGGCGTAGGCACCCGTCGGGTTGTTGGGGTTGACCGCCACCACGGCACGAATGCGCTTGTCGGACAGGGTTTCGGCGAGGACCGTCCGGTCCAGTTCCCAGCCGGAGGGATGGACGTAGAAGGTACGGTACGGGCGTACATCCAGCGAGTGGAGACTGGCCAGCGGCTCGATCAGTGGGTACCCGGGGCTGGGGATGGCGACCGCTTCTCCCGGATTGGCCAGGAGGGCGAACAGCCAGCCGTACGCCTCCGAGGTCGACGCGGTCAGCCAGTAATCGTCCGGATCCCCGCCGTACCGCTCCGCCAAGGCCGCGCGCGCGGGCCACGGCCCCCCCGGACTCGGCTCGTACCGGCCGGCTTGGCCGAGGTGGCGGCCCACGACCGTCAGAATCTGGGGGTCGAACAGGCCGTGGCGGGTCGGATTGGTGTCGGTCAGATCGGTCAGCTCCACACCCTGGCTGGTCAGTTCGGCGCGCCGTACCGCGATCGCGTTAGGTGGCTGGTCGAAATCGACGCGGTTGGCCGGCCGCGCGCGGGCGGCCGTACTCACCGGGCTGACGCGATCAGGGCGTCGAAGCCCGCGTCCAGGGCGGCGTCGACGGCCTTGGTCTCCGGGTGGGCGTCGTGGAAGTCGACGATGCGGCGGGCGCCGATGTGGAACGGCACCTTCTGCGCGAAGCCGGGACGCAGCGCCCGTACCTTGGAGCAGTCGAAGATCGCGGAATGGGCCTTGTCGCCCAGTAAACCCGGCCCGACTTGGGGTAATGCCCGGCCGATCATCTCGGACGAGACGTGCACCAAGTCCGGGTTGGCGACCCCGGCGGCCTGCGCCAATTCGGTGAAAATCGCGTCCCAGGTCAAGAACTCGTCGCCGGTGATGGTGTAGGCCTCGCCGATGGCCCTCGGGTTGGCCAGTAAGCCGGTGAACATGTACGCGAAGTCGGTGCTGTACGTGAGTGTCCACAGGCTGGTACCGTCGCCGTGGACCACGACGGGCCGGCCCTGCCGCATCCGCTCCATCTGGGTCCAGCCGCCTTCGAGCGGCACCATGGTCGCGTCGTAGGTGTGGGAGGGACGCACGATCGTGGCGGGAAAACCCTCGCTCCGGTAGAGGCTGGTCAGCAGTTCCTCACCGGCGATCTTGTCGCGGGAGTACTGCCAATAGGGGTTCCGCAGGGGCGACGAGTCCCGGATCGGCAGGCTCGGTACGGGCTTGGCGTAGGCCGAGGCGGTGGAGATGAAGATGTACTGGCCGGTACGTCCCTTCACCAGATCGACGTTGCGTGCCAGCCGGCCCGTCTCGAACGAGTAGAAATCGGCCACCGCGTCCCACGAACTGCCCGCCAGTGCCGCTTCCATCGCGGCGTCGTCCGCCAGATCGGCGGTCAGGGTACGTACGCCCTCCGGCAGCGGGTGCAGACCCGTACGGTGCCCACGGTTGAGAACGGTAACCGCGTAGCCTTCCGACACGGCGTCGGCCACGCAGGCGGAACTGATGACCCCCGTACCGCCGATGAACAGGACCGATGGCGACATGTGACTCCCTTCCGCCGGTGCGGACTCAGCCTACTCCGGCCACCGTGAGAAGATGGGAGCATGGATACGCCGTTGCTGGTCTTCTTGCATGGGCCCGGTCAGTCGCCGCCGGTGTGGCAGGACGTGGTGGGCGCGATCAACCCGGACCAACCGATGGTCGCGCCGTGGCTGAAGGGGCTGAAACCGACCGAGCACGGCGGTTTCGACATGGATCAGGCCGTGGAGGCGGTGATCGATGTCCTGGAGACCCGGGGTGCGGCCCGCGCCGACCTGGTGGGGTACTCCCTGGGCGGTTTGGTGGCGGTACGTACGGCCGTGGCGTACCCCGGACGGGTCGCGCACCTGGTGCTGGTGTCGACCCCGGTCGTACCCGATCGGGCCACCATCGCCCGCCAGCGTAAAGTCGTCAAACTCACGCCGTCGGGCCTGTTCCGGGGAGTCGGCAAGGAGCAGGTACTGGCCGGGCTCGACGCCCTGGTGAAGGCGGACCTGGGGGCCGATGCCGGCCGTTTGGCGATGCCGGTGCTGGCCGTGGCGGCGGAGGGCGATCCCGTCGGCCGGGCCAGTGCGGAGCAACTGGCGCAAACCGCCCGGGCGACCGTCCGGCTCCTGCCGGGGGCGGACCCCAATCTGGTGAAGACCGAACCGGCCCGTCTGGCGGCGCTGGTGGCGGATTTCCGGGCCGATTTCTTGGAGCCGGCGGACGATGGTACGGCGCCGCTTCCCAATTCTCCTGACGACCGTCAGGACCCACGTCGACCGAAGGAGCAACGATGAAACGGGTGGGTTTCCAACTGCGGGTGGCACCGGAACACATCGAGGAGTACAAACGGCGCCACGCGGCGGTGTGGCCGGACATGCGCGAGGCCCTGAGCCGGACCGGCTGGCACAACTACTCGATCTTCATCCGTCCCGACGGGTTGCTGTTCGGGTACGTCGAGGTACCCGACTCGCTCGCCGCCGCCCAGGACGGGATGAGCCACGAGGAGGTCAACGAGCGCTGGCAGTCCTGGATGGCCGACCTCTTGGCCGACAACGCCGACGGTACCCCGCCCGACCAGATGATGGTCGAACTGGAAGAGATCTTCCACCTGGATTGAGACAATGGGGACGGTTCTTTTTGTCTCAGTACTGAGACAAAAAGAACCGTCCCCATTGTCTCAACCCCATTGTCTCAACCTGATGTCTTAACCGCGCCGGCGGGGTTCCTCGGGATCGAAGAGCTCTAGAACGGCACGGGCAGTCGAGTCGTCGCAGACCAGGTCGGTGATGGTCTTGGCCCGCAGCGCACCCAGCAGGGCACTGGCCCGTGCCGGATCGCCCACCACCCCGATGCGGATGGGGATGCGCTGCAACTCGAGCGGTGTGAGCCCGGACGCGCGCTGGTTGACCTCGATGTCCTTGTACGTACCGTCTTCGCGCAGCAGAACCGTACAGACGTCGCCGACCACGCCCTGCGACTTCAGGCGGGCCATCTCGGCATCATCGAGGAAGCCGGTGGTGTAGACGAAAGACGGTACTCGCCCGTAGATCGAGCCGATGCCGAAAATCGCCACGTTGAGCCGCTCCTGAAGGCTCAGCACCGACTGTACCGACCGCTCGCGCCACATGGCCTGCTTGGTCTCGGCGTAGTCGAAGAAAGCCGGTACCGGGAACTGGACGATCCGGGCATCGAAGTTGGACGAAATCGCTTGCAGAATGGCGGCCACGTGACGGGCCGAGGTGTCGTGGACGTTCGTACCGCCGTTCATTTGCACGATGATGGCGTCGTGCAGTGGCCGTGGCTCCAGGAAGGGCACGATGCTCGACAAGGTGATTCCCCAGGCCACTCCGATCAGATCGCCGTCGCTGACGCTGTCCCGCAATAGTACGGCGGCCAGCTTGGCGACCCGCTCAAGCCTGGTGGCCACGGCGGCGGAATCGCCGACGGTGACCATGTGGACGCGGACTCCGAAGATGGCGGCCAGGCTGCGGGCGATGGGAGACGACGAACCGTGCGGGGTGTCCAGCGAAATTCTGACCATCCCGATACTGCGGGCTTCCGCGAGCAGACGGGACACCGACGAACGGGACAGCTTGAGGTACCGCGCGATGGATTCCATCGTCTCATCCTGTACGTAGTACCGCATACAGGCTTCGTACATATCGTCGTACCGCTCGTGCATAGTCTCTCTCCCTCGCTGCACATTCTCCCACAGAGTAGAACACTTGGCCCATCTTCGGCAAAATAGGTCACATCGACTAGGGCATCATTGCAGATGCCAGAAAGTGAGGAAAAGTGCCCCTCTTAGCAATTTCACTCGGTCAGGCGTTCCTATCCGAGTTTGCGGGCACCGCCATGCTCCTTCTTCTAGGTGCTGGTGTCTGCATGAATGTGTCCTTCAATAAGAGCAAGGGACAGAATGGCGGTTGGTTGCTCATCAACTTCGGATGGGGGCTCGCAGTCTTCTCCGGCGTTCTGGTGGCTTTCGCAACCGGTGGTCATCTGAACCCAGCCGTCACCATCGGCATGGTTGTGGCCGGTAAGGATATTGGCGGCTTGGCGCCGAGCGATTCCGGCTATGTCGGCATGGTGTGCATCTATATCCTGGCCCAGCTCGTCGGTGCTTTCGTCGGCGCCGCGTTGGCGTGGTTGGCGTACAAGAAGCAATTCGATATCGATCAGCCCGAGGGCTCGAAACTCGGTGTGTTCGCGACCGGTCCGGCCGAGCGTTCCTACGCGTGGAACCTCGTTACTGAGGCCATCGGCACCTTCGTGCTGGTCTTCATCGTCCTCATCTCCGGGTACGGCCAGGGCACCAGCGTGAACATGGGTTGGCTGAACGCCCTCGGCGTTGCCTTCCTGATCGTCGCGATCGGCGCCTCCCTCGGTGGCCCGACCGGGTACGCCATTAACCCAGCCCGTGACCTGATGCCTCGTCTGTGGCACGCCGTCATGCCGGCCCCGAACAAGGGCAGCAGCGACTGGGCTTACTCCTGGGTACCCGTGGTCGGCCCGATCATCGGTGGTGTGGTAGCTGCTCTCGCCTACCTCGGCGTTGCCGCCGCTATCCCCGGCGGAGCATAAGCCGCTGTCGGACGTATGCCCGGCCCGGTGAAAAAACCTGGGTCCGGCGTACAACTCGTCAATGACGGGTGTACGGCCAGTTCATTATTGGCTGGCCGTACACCGTCGATGACTGCGGCGGCTTGACCGCCGCGCACTAGTACAAAACCCGTACGCGATGGCGACATGCCCGTACGGGCTAACTAAGCCCAACACAATAAACAATCCGCAAGAACGCGGAGAAATGGAGAAACCATGACAGAAAAATACATCCTAGCTATCGATTCCGGTACGACCAGCTCCCGGGCGATCGTCTTCAATCACTCCGGCCGCATTGTCGGAAGCCATCAGCTCGAGCACGAGCAGATCTTCCCGCGCGCCGGCTGGGTTGAGCACGATCCGATCGAGATTTGGACCCGTACGGTGCAGGTCATCACTGGCGCGATGAACGCCGCCGCCGTCACCAAGGACGACATCGCGGCTATCGGCATCACGAACCAGCGCGAGACCACGGTTGTCTGGGACAAGAGCACGGGCAAGCCCGTCTACAACGCGATTGTATGGCAGGACACCCGTACGCAGGCCATCGTCGACGAGCTCGGCGGCGGCGACCAGTACAAGTTCCAGCAGAAGGTCGGCCTGCCGTTGGCGACCTACTTCTGCGGCCCCAAGGTCAAGTGGATCCTCGACAACGTCGACGGCGCCCGCGCCGCGGCTGAGGACGGCAAGCTCCTGATGGGTACCATCGACTGCTGGCTGATCTGGAACCTGACGGGCGGTGTGGACGGTGGTCTTCACATGATCGATGTGACGAACGCCTCCCGTACCTTCCTGATGGATGTCCGGACCCTGCAGTGGGATCCCGAGATGGCTCGTCTGTTGACGATCCCCATGTCGATGCTGCCGGAAATCAAGTCCTCGTCGATGGTCTACGGCCTCGCCAAGGAGCCCGTGGTGGCCGGCTTGCCGGTGGCGGGCGACTTGGGCGACCAGCAGGCTGCGACCTTCGGCCAGGCCTGCTTCGAGGTTGGCAAGGCCAAGAACACGTACGGCACCGGCTGCTTCATGCTGATGAACACGGGCGAAGAGCCCGTCTTCTCGAAGAACGGCCTGTTGACCACGCTGTGCTACAAGATCGGCGACGCCAAGCAGGTGTACGCCCTCGAAGGCTCCATCGCCGTGACCGGATCGCTGATCCAGTGGCTGCGCGACAACCTGAAGCTGATTGAGACCGCTCCGGATGTCGAGGCGTTGGCCGCGACCGTCGATGACAACGGCGGCTGCTACATCGTCCCGGCCTTCTCCGGGTTGTTCGCGCCGTACTGGCGTGGCGATGCCCGTGGCGCGATCGTCGGCATGACCCGCTACATCAACCGTGGCCACCTGGCCCGCGCGGCGCTGGAGGCCACGGCCTTCCAGACCCGCGAGGTACTGGATGCCATGGAAGCTGATTCCGGTGCCAAGCTGGCCGAGCTGAAGGTTGACGGCGGCATGACGGCCAACAACACCCTCATGCAGTTCCAGGCCGACATGGTCGGCGTGCCGGTGGTACGCCCGGTCGTGGCGGAGACCACAGCGCTGGGTGCCGCGTACGCGGCCGGCATCGCGGTGGGCTTCTGGAGTGGCGAGCAGGATGTCGTGGCCAACTGGGCCGAAGACAAGCGTTGGGTGCCCCAGATGGACGCCACCGAGCGCGAGCGCCTGTACCGCAACTGGAAGAAGGCAGTCACGAAGACCTTCGATTGGGTCGACGCCGACGTCAAGGAGTGAGGACAGCCTCTCACGGCCGTACGGGATTTGTCCGGTCGTGAGCACGCGGTATCCGAACCGATGAGTTGTGCCCCGGGGAAACCCGGGGCACAACCACGTTCAGGGGTCCGAAAATCGTATAGTGAAAACCCTGAAAATCGTATAGTCTGGTGCCCAGAGACTACGCGGCGAGGGAGGAGCGGTGTCTCTGGCGGCGATCTTCGATGGGCAGTCGCAGCGACCGGCTGGGTCGGCCATGACGCTCGATCGTCTCATCGGACTGGCCGAGCGAGGCGGCTGGCCCGCCGCAATCGGCAACAAGAACGCGCCAGCTTTGGCGAGAGCATATGTGGATCAACTGGCTCTGGCCGATGTCTCGGCCGCAGCCGGATCTGATCGCGACTCAGCCAAGATTCGGGTTATGGTGGGATCGTTGGCTCGGAACACGGCGACACTGGTTCAAGTTCCGACCATTCGTCGCGACATGGCGCGATGGGGGCCACGCCAACGGGGCTGCGGTCGGATCTGAATACCTTTGGCTTCGTCTTCGAGTCGCTCTGCCTGAGAGACCTGCTGGTGTACGCGGATGTGGCCGGGGGAGAGGTCGCTCATTATCACGATGACGCCGACGTCGAGGCCGACGCCATCATCACCATGCGAGATGGGCGGTGGGGCGCTTTCGAGATCAAACTCGGGGCCGGACAAGCCGACCAAGCCGCCGCTGGCCTGCTCAACCTGGCTGCCAAGATCAAGGCTGGCGGGTACACCCCACCAACGGCGCTCGTCGTGATCGTGGGCGTTGGCGGCGTCGCGCACACGCGGCCGGATGGTGTCACGATCGCCCCCGTCGATCTGTTTGGCCCGTAGGTTGCCTGTGGTACGGCCGGTCGTGAATTCAGTGCACCAGGGTCAGGCCGTACGGGAGGTACTGATCGGTGGCGGCGTCAACGCTCAGCAACGTACAGCCACTCGATATCGCCTGCCAGATGAGCAGACGGTCAAACGGGTCCCCGTGCAACCGGGGCAATCGGTGGCTGGCGGCGATCATCGCGTTGTCCAGCGGCAGGCACTCGAAGAAGCTGCGGTCGAGTTCCTCCAGGAACTCCTCGGGGGTATGCCCCAGAAGATCGATCTTGCCCAAACCGTACTTGATGGCGATCTCCCACAAGCTCACCGGGCTGTAGAAGCATGCCTCGCGGCGGTCGTCCAGGCACGCTTTGGTCGCCCGCGAGATTTTGGTGGGATGGTTCAGTGTCCAGATCAGTATGTGCGTGTCGGCAAGGTACGTCATGACGCCAGCAGTTCCTCATCGGTCATGGACCAGTCATCGTGAAAGATGATTTCACCCCAGTGTTCGAGCGTACCCAGCTTGCGCTCTTTCTTGGCCTGGTACTTCGCCATGGGGATCACGGCGGCGACGGGCTGCTTCTTGGCGCCGCGCGTGACGACGATCTCCTCGCCGTCCTCCACGCGGCGTAGGACGTCCGACAGGTTTGCCTTGACCTCGGCAATCGGCATGGTTGTCATCGTGACTCCTTTTCGGCTGCCCCCTAAACCTGCTTCGTGTACAGGCAATCACAGCTACATGACTATTCTGACTAATCTGTCCACTTAGGTCAAGAATCAGTAGGTATGTTAGGTATCGCTATGGCCCGGTGTATGAAGCGTATTGTGAACTTAGTAGATCGTGATAAGTGTCACGCCCGCAAGGGTACGTACCGCATATCATTTTCTGCGATCCAATCGAATGCGTTTTGTATGAAAACAGTACGTAGATTTTTACCTGATGCATATCACACCTGGATTTCGACTGGCGTGATCGTGATGCTTCTTGCCGTGTCTGCTGGTTGCGGTGTGGTCAACGCATCTCACGAGCCAACTGTCACCCCAACGACCACGCCAACCGCCACATCGACCGCCACCGCTGAGTCTTTCGGCCCGGGTTCTTCTTCAACGCCGGCACCGGATGGCGCGTGCGTTAGTAGCCAGTTGGTCTTCGACAACACCACGTACGGTGGCGGATACGCCCAGGTGGGCATGGCTTTGGACATCGCCATACTTCACCTACGCAATGTTGGCCAGCCGTGTGGGCTGACTGTTCCGGAATCGGTTCTTGTCTCATCGGGAACCGGCGCGCCAACGCAGGTCCCGCTACTCGACGTCGACGGAAAGAACACGTATCTGATCCAGCCAGGCTCTTTCACCGTGTCCCTGGGGGTGTTGTCATTCCTGGATACTTCTGGCGAGGCAGTTGACCCGTGCCCTAGCGCGGTCGCGAATGTGGACCATGTACAAGTCGGCTTCAGCCCCGCCACGATAGCAGCGGACATCAACCCCGCCTGGCGTAGCGTCTGCCGATCCGGCGAGATGACCACCATCGAAATCGGGCAAGGTGGATCAAACTAGCTGAAAGCCATCTCGCACGCCGACTGGCAGATTGCTCAGATTGGCTCTGGAACGAGGCGCAACCGCTAGTTGAAAAACGGGCGGCGTACCCGTACCTACAGGTCGAGCAGGCGGGCGACGGCGACCGAGAGGTCGCGTGAAGACAGGCGCTCGACCAGGTGGAGCGCCATGTCGATCCCGGCCGACAGGCCGCCGGAGGTGACGAAACGGCCGGCGTCGACCCAGCGGCGGGACTCCACCACTGTCACGTGGGGGAAGAGGTGGCGCATGTCGTCGAGGCCTTGCGAGTACGTGGTGGCTTCCAGGCCGTCGAGCAAGCCGGCCTGCGCCAACAGGAAGGACCCGGTGGACACGCTGGCGATGATCGGCACGGTGGTCGCCTGGGCGACGATCCAGGCGCTGACATCCTCGCGGGCGAGTTGCCGGTCGATCCCCTTGCGGCCGCCTGGCAGGATAAGGCAGGTGAGGTCGCCGTGATCGGCGATGGTGGTACTTGGCGTGAGAATCGCGCCGCCGGCCACGCGTACCGGATCGAGCGAGGTACCGATGGTCGTGACGCTGAAAAGCTCATCCTCTGAGGTGCCGCGGATATGCGCGGCGACTCGTGACGCGGTGGAAAAGACCTGGTATGGTCCGGCGAAGTTGAGAATCTCCATGTCGGGAAAGGCGAACAAGCCGATGCGCATTGTCATGTGGAACTCCTGCGTAAGTCACGTGAACCGGTGATGGGACGGCAGTGACCTGATAGGTAAAATAGCCCCATGGACACTGCCTCAACCGATGCAAGTTTACCAGGCGATCCCTGTCGGCTTCAGCAGCCCGCCGCCCGGCAGGTGATTGTGGTGTCTCCAAGAGGCTACTGCGCCGGAGTCGACCGGGCGATCGCCACGGTCGAGCGGGCGCTCGCGATCTACGGGCCGGGGGTGTACGTCCGCAAGGAAATCGTCCACAACAAGCACGTCGTGGACGACCTGCGCGCGAAGGGGGCGATCTTCGTCGACGAGGTGGACGAGGTACCTCCCGCCTCGGTGGTCGTCTTCTCCGCTCACGGCGTGTCCCCGGCGGTACGCGCGGCGGCGGCCGCCCGCGGGCTGGTCACCATCGACGCGACCTGCCCGCTGGTGACCAAGGTACACAAGGAAGCCCGGCGCCTGGCGGCGGCTGGACGGGAGATCCTGTTGATCGGCCACGCCGGCCACGAGGAGGTTGAGGGGACGTACGGGGAGGCGCCGGGCGCCATCCGCCTGATCGAGCATCCCCAGGAGGCCGAGACGATCGAGGTGGCCGACGCCACCCGCCTGTCCTGGCTCTCGCAAACCACGCTCAGCGTCGATGAGACCCGTGAAACGGTGGCCCGGCTGCGGGTACGTTTTCCGGAGTTGCTCGACCCGCCGAACGACGACATCTGCTACGCCACGCAGAACCGCCAGGCGGCGGTACGGGAGGTGGCCGCGCGCTGCGACTGCGTTCTGGTGGTCGGTTCGTCCAACTCGTCCAACTCGGTACGCCTGGTCGAGGTGGCCCGTGCGGCCGGCGCCGGTGCGGCGTACCTGATCGACGATGTCGACGGCATCGATCCGGCGTGGTTGGCCGACGCAGGTACGGTCGGCGTCACCTCCGGCGCTTCGGTACCGGATCACTTGGTTCAGGCCGTCGTACGCCACCTGGAGGAAGCCGGGTTCACCGATGTGGTGGAGCACCACGCCATCGAGGAAACCCTGACCTTCGCGCTACCGCCCGAGGTACGGTGAGGACCGTCCGGGGCCTGGGCCAGGGAGGAATCAGCTCGCCGCGATGAGGTGGGCCAGCAGGGCGTCCGGGGAGGCGGTCGCCGCGGTTTTCCAACCGCTGTCGGTCAGCATCGTGTCCATGGATATCCCGGTGCCGTTGACGTACAGGGCCGGTACCCCGACCGCCGCGTCCTGGGACACCCCGTCGTTGACCGTGGTCGATGTGGCATTGACCTGCTCCATCGCCTGGACGTACGACAGGGTTTCACCGGTGTCGTAACACGTCTGGAAACTCGCCAGAGCGGTACCCGTGATGCCAGCCTCGGCGGCGAAATCGACTCGCAGTTGCTGGTCCGTGAAGCCCGTCCCCTCGATCGGGCTGTGGGCTAGCACGGTTTGGTGATAGGCGCTGAAGCTGCCCACGGTGTCGGCACAGGTGGCAGCTACGGCCGCCTGAGTCGACGAGTCATTGTTGAGCATGCCGTCGAGGAAGGTGCGCAGATGGATGCGCAACACGATGTCGCCACGGTCGGCCAGCGTCTGCAGCAAGGCTCCGTACGCCGAGTTGAAGATTTTGCACTGCGGGCACTGGTAGTCGATGTGGAGGTCGACCACGGGGGTATCCGCCGCCGCGTTCTGGGTACTGATCTCGATCCAGCCCGCCACAGCCGTACCATGCGGCGGAATGAAGTCGACCTGGGGAGTCGGTTCCGAACTGGACGAGGGTTGAACCGGGGGTATCAGGGTCGTTGAGACGACCGGGGTGGGTTGCCCGCCGGGTGATCCGGGTTGGTTGCCCCGCCAGATGGCCACGCCCGTCAGGACGAAGGCGGCGGTGAGGACCACCGCCAGCGCCGGGGCGAGCCAGCCGGCCCGGCGCGGTACCCGGTCGGTTGCCGGACTCGTCGGCGTCGGGGCGATGGGTACACTGTCGGCGCCGACGAGGTCCCGCAGTTCGGCGCGACCGTGGGGGGACAGCTCGGTCGGGGTGGAAATGGGGTTGGACTTCCGCAGTCGTGATGTCAGTCTCATGGTGTTTCTCCTTGCCAATGAGGATTCGGTACGGGCTCCTGGTGGGCGCGTACCTGGTCGTTTTGTAAGACAGCCTTCAGGGCTTGCCGGGCGCGGTGCAGGCGTACCCAGACCGCACCGGTCGAGCAGCCGAGCAGGGCGGCGCACTGGCCGCCGCTGAGATCGTCCCAGTAGAACGCTTTCAGCAGTTCCTGGTCGGCTTCGGGGAGTTGGTCGAGCGCGTCCAGGAGGTCGTCATCCGGGGCGTTGTCACCGTCCGTGGCTTCCTCGGCGGCGATCCGCGACACCAGATCGGTTGAACGGACACGCGCCCGGCCGAGCGCGTACACAGTGTTCCGGGCCGTCACGAAGAGCCAGCCGACGCTGGGCGTCCGGTCCTGTTCCCAGGCGAGCCGGAAGACCTCGGCCGCGCAGTCTTCGGCGTCGGGCGCCCGGCCGAGGCGCCGCCGGGCGTAGGCGACCACCCGAGGGTACTGCGCCTCGTACAGTGCGACGAACGACCGGCTGTCTTGCATACTCATTACATGTCGGAAACGGTCCAAACCTTACAGGCTAATCATGTTGTCATCAGTCACGGTACGATACTGGCATGAGTTTTCAAGAAGGTGGCCAATTCAAGGGTGGCCGGGTCAAGCGATCGGGCGGCCGTACGACCGCCATTGCCGGCGGCAGCCTCGGTGCGGTCGCGCTGGCCCTGATCTCGTACTTCGTCTTCGGCAACCCCAGTGCCTTGTCCGGGCTGACCGGCGGGACCGATCAGGGCGGCGGGGCCCAGCCGACCGGTTACGTCAGCGCCTGCTCGGCCGACCAGGCCAACACCGACCGGCAGTGCCGTCTCAGCGCCACGGTCCAGGCCCTCGACGCTTACTGGACGAAGGCGTTGCCCGCTCAGACCAAGGTCTCGTACACCGAACCCGACGTCGTCAGCTACGACGGCTCGGCCCAGTCGGGCTGCGGCGTGGCCTCGAACGCGGTTGGGCCGTTCTACTGCCCGGCCGACCAGACGATCTACATCGATGTCACCTTCTTCGACGAGTTGACCAGCCAACTCGGCGCCAGCGGGGGAGCGCTCGGCGAGGAGTACGTGGTGGCGCACGAGATGGGGCACCACATTCAGGATCTGCTCGGTACCCTGGCCACGACGGCCAACGATCAGGGAGCCAGTTCCGACTCGGTACGCACGGAGCTCCAGGCCGACTGCTTCGCCGGCATGTGGGCCGGCCAGGCCGCTATCACCGTCGATCCCGACACCGGTACGACCTTCCTCGCGCCGATCACGCAAGACGAATTGTCCAGCGCCTTGTCGGCCGCCGCCGCCGTTGGCGACGACCACATCCAGCAGAGCCAGGCCGGATCGGTGCACCCGGAATCTTTCACCCACGGTACGTCGGATCAGCGCATTCGGTGGTTCATGACCGGCTACAACCAGAACAGCATCGCCGCCTGCGACACCTTTCACGCGACCAATCTGTAGGGCATCGCGCGGGGGCGCCAAACCTGGCCACTGGTCAGCCCCAAGCTCGAGTGTGGACTTGTGCACGCTGACACCGCTGACAACCCCGGTACGGGCGGGCATAATTCTACATTCGCACGCGAGGTCCGGTTCCGGGCCAACTGGTGCCAGGTGAGTTGCCGAGAGTGGCCTGGATTTCGGGTGCGGGCACGGCAGTTTGGGGGCGTCATCGCACATGGTATGGGTATGAGCAGTAGCACATGGCCGGCCGGCCAGCCGGTCATCACGTGGTCTCAGGCCCGCGACTCCGGGCTGAGCCGACGCGCGGCTGACCGTCTCGGCCCGCAACGGGTCATCCGGGGAGTGTACGCCGCCGGCGATCCAACCGCCTGGGCGTCTCGGGCCGGCGCAGTTCTGGCGGTGGCGGACCGCGAGGCCGTGATCTGCGGAGTCACCGGCCTACGCCTTGCTGGCGTCGATCTGCCGCCACGGCTGGCCCGCGACCCGCGCGTCTGGGTCCAGGTACCTGGCCGGCGTACCACACCCAGTCATCCCGAAGTACGCCTGGTTCGCTCCTCACCGGCGCGTACCCCGATCGCCATCGGCGGGTTGTCGGTTGCGCCCTTGCCGGACTGTTGGCTCCACCTGGCCCCCGATGCCAGCATCGACGAACTGGTCGAATGGGCCGACGCCATGACCCGGCGGCAGCATCCCGTCACCACGAAAGCGGCGTTGGCGAAGGCGGTCGCGGCGAGCGGACGCCGCCGAGGCATTGCCGCCGCCCGTGCCGCCGTGGAGTTGTGCGTCGCACGGACCGACTCCATGCCCGAGACCGATCTGCGATTACTGCTGGTCAGAGCCGGGTTACCCCCGCCGCGGGTCAACCTGGGCATCGCCGACCCGGCGGGCCGGATCGTGTTCCACCTCGACCTCGCCTACGAGACGGCCAAGGTGGCCATCGAGTACGACGGCGCGTACCACGTGGGTGACCGCGCCCGCATGGAGTACGACGCGGCCCGCCGCCGTACCCTCGAAGACCAGGGCTGGCGCATCATCACCGTCACCTGGGCGGACCTGACCACCGACCCCCACGGCATCGTCGCGTCCGTCCGGGCCGCCCTCGCCCGCTGACCACCGCGCTCGACACCCCCACAGACAACCCGACGGCCGTAGCCCCCGCGGGGACCCGACGGCCTAACCTGAGGTGCGAGTGACGACTTGTGCACGCCGATATGGCGATCTGCCCCCCTGGACGGGCACAACTCCACACTCGCACAGCCACAGGGCTGAGCCTAAGGGCGCGCCCGCGTACTACCGTCCGCGCAGGGCGGACCGGGCGCCGCGCATCGAGGGCATCGGGCCCTTGGGAATCGGCATCCGCGGGCGCGAACCGTCGAGGGCCTTCAGGCGGGCGGTGATTTCGGTGATCTGGCTTGGCTTGATGGCCTTGGGCAGCTTCTTGATGTACTTGTCCAGCTTGGGCAGCGGTACCTGGTTGGCGGCGTCGCCGATCACCAGGGTGGTGACCGGTACGTTGTACTTGATCGCCTGATGCCGCTTTTCCTCGGTGGCGAGCATCTCGCGTACCCGGCCGGCTTGGCCGTCACCGATCAGGACGATACCCGGCGGGCCGACCACCCGGTGGACGACGTCCTGGTAGCGGTTGACCGCGATGACGGGATTCTTGACCCAGGTTTTCGGCAGCAGGGAGATGCCGGCCTCGCCGGCGCCCGGTTGCCCCTTGTACCGCGCGAACATCGCCACCTTGGCCCGCCAGGACAGCACCCACATGGCGGCGACCAGGCCGAAGAGGACACCGAGGATGATCCACATCCACAGCGGCTTGAGGAACCAGCCGACGGCGACGAAGATGGCGAGGGCGACGACGAAGGCGCCGAGCATGAGTGGGATGAGCGCCTTGTCGTACTGCTTGGTCAGCTTGAAGGCTTCGATGAACTGCCGGACCTGGCCCCAGTCCTTGGGGTTGTCGGACGTTTTCTTGCGCAGTTTCTCGGCTTTGACGGCCGCTTTCTGTTCTGCGGCAAGCTGTTTTGCCTTTTCGCTGGCCATGTTCCTCCGATGGTTCAGGTTTGCTGCACTAGTTTAGAACTCAGCGCCGAAATCTCCGCCTTCGAGCCGGGTCTTGATCGCCCCCAGGAAGCGGGAGGCGTCGGCGCCATCGACCAGTCGGTGGTCGTACGACAACGAGAGGTACATCATGTCGCGGACCGCGATGATCTCACCGAGGCGCGGATCGGCGACGACCACCGGACGCCGGGTCAGGACACCGGTACCGAGAATCGCCACCTGCGGCTGGTTGATGATCGGGGTGTCCAACAAGGTACCGGTCGAGCCGTAGTTCGTGATGGTGAAGGTACCGCCGCCCAGTTCATCGGGTGTGACCTGGTTGTTGCGCGTCCGGGCGCCGAGATCGGCGATTTTCTTCGCCAGGCCCGACACGGACAGATCGCCCGCGTTCTTGATGACCGGTACGAGCAGGCCGCGGGGGGTATCGACCGCGATGCCGAGGTGCTCGCCGTCGGGGTAGGTGATGAGGCCGGCCTCGGTGTCGATGGTCGCGTTGAGCTTCGGGTACTCCTTCAGCGCCTCGGTGGTGGCCTTGGCGATGAAGGCGAGATAGGTCAGGCCGACGCCCTCGCGCGCCCTGAACTCGTCCTTGGTCCGGGCTCGCAGGCGGGAGATCGGCGTCAGGTCGACTTCGACGGTCGCGGTCAATTGGGCCGAGACCTGGAGCGATTCCACCATGCGGCGGGCGATGGTGGCCCGCAGGCGCGAGATCTTCTCGGTGGTACCCGCCACCGGTACCGCGGCGGGCTTGGCCGGGACCTCGTAGACCGCCACCGGAGCGGTTGGCGCCGGGGCGGGCTGAGGAGCCGGTACGACGGGCTCGGGTACGACGACGGGTACGACCGGCACGGGTGCCGGTACCTCGGGCTCGGGCATTGGCACCACCGCCGCGGGCAGGGTGACGACGGGAACGGGCATGGGTTCGGGGGCTGCCGGTACGGGTTCTGGCACCACGGGCTCAGGTACGACCGGTGCGGGCGCGGGTTCTGGGGCCGCCGCGGGTGCTTCTACGCCCGGTCCAGCGGCGTCCAGGATGTCCTGTTTGCGGATGCGTCCGCCGACTCCGGAACCATGTACGGTGTCCAGGTCGACACCGTACTCATCGGCCAGTTTGCGGACCAGCGGGGTGACGTACGGCGCGGTGCCGACGGTCGGAGCGATCTGGTGCGGCGCCACCTCAGGCACCTTCGGCGATGGCGTGATACCCAAACCTGGTAGATCGGTCACCGGGGCGGGTGGCGGGCTGACCGGTGCGGGTACGACCGGCGCTGGCACCGCCGGGGGAACGACAGCCGGCGGTTCGGCGGGAACCGACAGCCAGGTCAGGTCCACGGGTGCCGGGGGCTCGGGGGCCGGGGGCTCGGGTACGGGGCTCGCTGGGGCGGCGTCGGCTGCCGGCGGTACCGCGTCCGGTTCGGCTGCGGGCTCGCCGATGACGGCCAACACGTCTCCCACGGTGGCGGTCTCATCCTCGTGGACCCGGATCTCTAGCAGGACGCCACTGGCCGGGGCCGGAATCTCGGTGTCGACTTTGTCCGTGCTGATCTCCACGAGCGGCTCATCGACGGCGACGGGTTCGCCCACTTTCTTCAGCCAGCGCGACACCGTACCTTCGGATACCGATTCCCCCAGAACCGGGAGGGTGACGTCATGGGCCATGGGAACTCCTTCGATTGCTAGACGCAGTTGCGATAGCGACAAGCCTACCGTGCCAACCTCCCCTATCATGGATATTGAGGGGCTGAACAGCCCTCACGAAGGAGAGTTTCGATGTCCGCGATGACGCCCGGCGATCCAGCCCCGCAGTACCCCGGTCCCGTTCCGCCAGCCGGTTCGTCCCCCGCCTATCCGGGTGGCAACTACCAAGCGATGGCCGGGTACCCGCCGGCTGGGGCGGCCGTACCCCCGGCGTACTCGGCGCCCGCGCCCGTCCCAGCGCCCACCCCGGCCCAACCGTCCGCCCCGCTGGGTGTGCCGCCGTCGAAGAAGACCATGCGCGAAAAGCGGGCCGGCTCCATTCCCGGGCTGCTCGGTTTGTTGATCGTCCTGGTGGTCCTGGTGTACGGGCTCTACTGCCTGTACCAGGGCATTATCGCCGCACCGATGAACACCGGAACGGTGGCGGGCGGCCCGACCGTCCTCGGCCTGGTGCTGGTCATCTTCGTCTTGCTCTGCCAGTCGGCTTTCACGATCGTCCAGCCTGGTCAGACCAAAGTTTTGCAGTTCCTCGGCAGCTACGTCGGTACCGTCCGCGCCACCGGGCTGCGGATGACCTATCCCTTCACGACCAAGCGGCAGGTCTCGGTCAAGGTACGCAACTTCGAGACCCGCGAGATCAAGGTCAACGACTCCCAGGGCAACCCGGTCGTCATCGCGGCCATCATCGTCTGGCAGGTCCAGGACACCGCCCAGTCGGTTTTCCAGGTCGAGTTCTACGAGCAATTCGTCCAGGTACAATCCGAGGCGGCCCTTCGCCACATCGCCACCGTCCACCCGTACGACAACGGCGAAGAGGGCGAATCCACCCTGCGGGGAGCCACCGATCTGGTGGCGGCCGAATTGGCCCACGAGGTCAGCGAGCGGGTGTCGATCGCTGGAGTGGACATCATCGAGACCCGTATTTCGTCGCTGTCGTACGCCCCGGAGATCGCGTCGGCCATGCTGCAGCGCCAACAGGCCCAGGCCGTCCTGGCCGCCCGCGCCAAGATCGTCGAGGGCGCGGTGACCATGGTCGAATCGGCCCTGGACCGGATCGAGAAAGAGCACATCGTCGACATGGACGAGGCGCGCAAGGCCGCCATGGTGTCCAATCTGTTGGTCGTCCTGTGCTCCGATTCGCGTGCCATGCCGACCCTCAACACTGGGCTATAGGAGGCCAAACGTCAAGGGTGCGCCTAGAATGGATAGACCGGCGTGTCGGGAGGTAGACATCATGGCAGGTAACAGAGGCGTACGCAGTTCGGTGATCGCCCGTAGTGCGGCGATCGGTATGGCGGGCGTCTGCCTGGCCTTGTTGGCGGCGTGTACGCCCGGCGGTCCGGCCGCGCCGGGTACGCCGACCGCTCCCATGACGGGCGTATCGACGATCGTACCCGCCACCCCGGTGACGCTGACCATCGCCTATTGCGACCAGCATCCCGTGGAGGATCTCTTGAAGGGGTTCACGGC
>Ga0123354_10002090_pt1 | contig 25785 bp, 10 predicted proteins | sample TergutLab28metaG_2_FD_97872 | JGI IMG/M metagenome (GOLD analysis project Ga0123354, IMG submission 97872) | Labiotermes labralis P4 segment gut microbial communities from Petit-Saut dam, French Guiana - Lab288 P4 | ecosystem: Host-associated > Arthropoda: Insects > Digestive system > Gut ...
GTCGACTCAGCCTCTAACAGAAATGAGTACCAGGAGCATTTCCTGGGGGTAAAGGCGGCCGATGCGTAAGGCTGACAACCTTACCACCATCCTGTGCCGTTGTTATGAAATCTGGGAACCTTAACTTCCTGGAACCCTCTGGGCCTGTCCAGGACTGTAATGGGACTGATTTACCTTTTTTACCTTTCCTATACTAATCGGATGATGCATAAGTCTACTGCGGCTGCTACAGGATAGAATGCTGAGGAAAATATTTGAACCTAGGAAGGAGCTGGGAAGAATTTAAAAGGTCATGCGTGGTTTGTCCTTTTCAGCGTATATTATTAGGATGATTAGAGCAAGTTGGACGGGATAGCTGGGTCATGTGGTATACATAAAAGAGAAGGAAGCGGCCAGAAGAGACCCTTGGAAAACTTAGGCCTAAAATAGAGGAGAATGTTGAAATGGACCTTAAGGAAAAGAGGTGAAAGGGTGCAGATTGGATTAAGATGGGTCAGGTTAGGGCCAATGGAAGGGTTTTGGGGAAAACTGTGACGGTCCAACTTGTTCCTTGAAATTCGGACAAATATTTGTCTAGGTGAGCAACTAACATCTCCTTAATATGGGTCAATTTCATACAGTTATTTATTTGTGAATTTATTTATTTATTTATTTATTTTCGGACTATTTTAAGTAGTCAGTAGCTCAGATTACACACCGTCGAATATTAGATGATAGTAAAGAAAGAACTATAAAGGATATAGAAGAAAACTGTCGTTTCCTGGTTTAAGTTATTGTCCCAACGTTTGTGTCACTGTACTGAAGAAATCTTACTAACTACGTAGGTCATGATGGGCTGTGTCTTGACCGAGATTCGAAACTGATACTTTCCGAATACAGTTCGGAATATCTACAGGTTATGTCAACCTGCTCGTTGTAAAAGCAAAAAATTTGTCATGTTTTACATTACACAGTTACCTTCCATCCTGCTACATCGCATCTCTGTCATATCAAATTATTTTCCCCGACAGTATTTACACAAAAACCCTCACTCTGTGTCGTTCCCGCAATGTCAATCAAGGAAGAAGCCGTCGAACGAGGGGAGTGAATGTCAGTTTACTTGTTGATTCGTGTGCCGCGTTTATAGCTAGGTATGTTGTGTGTTAAATTATCCATATATCGACTGTCCGAGTGACGTCTTTTGTGTTGGTTTATGTCGGGTAGTCAGTTTAGTTGTCCATTGTAATGTTGATGAGGACTTGTGACTTGCTAGGCAGAGAGTTGGGCTTGTCTATTGTTATAGGTGAAATCTGTGACGGACAGACGGACATGTACTGGGCTCGTCCACATGATTTAATACGAGACGTTCATTAGCATAAATCCAACACAATCCTTTCTATGACGCTGCCTGCACATATATCGACACCAAAAGCAACAAGACACGATGTCATTTCAAGTCCTGGACAAAGCATGATGAGCTGTTAGGACTTGTGGTCCGCATTTGGGAGGTATGGACTTCGAATGTGGGCCCAGAGATGTTTATTAATGATTCCGTCAGTAGCTCTCACAAAGCATTGCCAAAAAGTGATATTACTGCGGAATGATTACTACGAAGGTGGCTCAGTTGGGCAGTTTGTCTGAAAAGACTAAGTAGAACCACACAACACTAGATTCTGACTAGCAGATGTCCTAGCCGAGATTCGAATTTATCACTTCCCTAACACAAGTCAGAAGGTGTACTCGCTGGGATACCTTGCTATTCCATGGCCGCTGTCTCTTACATTCTGAACTAACTCCATGGAGCAGGTTCCTCTCTGAGAAGTTAACAAGTCTGCAGCTAGTCAAGAAATTTCCCGCACTTGATGGAACCCGAAGGTTCATTGCCGCATTCACTGGTGCTCGCCAGCTGTCCTATTATAACCCACAGCAATCCACTCCACTCTTCCACATTTCACTTCTTAAACATCCATATTAATATTATCATAGTATCTATTGCTAGGCCTTCAAAGTGGTTTCTTTCCATCACGTCTTTACCGCAAAACCCTATATGCATCTCCCCTCTCCCCATGCAGGTCACATGCCCAATACATCTCATTCTTCTTGAATTTATCACCCCTAATAAAATTCGGTAAAGAGCACAGCTCATTATGTAGTCTTCTGCACTCTTCTGTTGCTTTGTCAACCTTAGGCCCTGATACCTTCCCCTGTACACTCAGCCTATGTTCCTTCCTCAATCTGAGACCACGTTTCACACCCATATAAAACAAAAGACAGAATTACAGTTCTGTGTATCTCGGTTCTTATATATTGGATATCAAAATCAGTCCTCTTACATTCCTGTAAATCATTATACATTATATTGTACATTATATGTACATTATCAACGTCCCACCTGAATCAATACAAAAATATTGTCTACGAACTGTTGTTAAATAAAGTCATAATCAAATAAACGTAACCCCATGGGGATTTCTTTTTTTCCCCGCCATTTTTATAACAGCCCAATTTCCATCCAGGAGGATAATATTCCTCTTTCAAGGAATAGGGAGACGTTCAGAACCCCACAATGTCTCTGCTGTACCCATCGTCTAGTGTTTTGAAGTGCATTAAAACAAACAAAAATATTGAGAAGGTTTCCATACAGCGGGACAAATGCAGAATGAGGCTCTTAAATTTTTACCTTCGTTTTGTTTTTTTAAGCAGAGGACTATGAAAAAATTGCAAAATCTTAATAATTCTAAATGTCATGCACCATTATCAGGATTCCACACATTAAAGTCAGTAGACAGTCGATGAATACGCTATAAATAATTCCAGGAGCCATTATAGTTTTCACTGTTCAAACAATTTTTCTTTTCTCTGCATTTTCTTCTCTTGAATCTTCTATCTGCTAAAGTTAATTAACACGTAGTTATAGTAGACATGTACGAGAAATAATAAGTGTATTTAACATATCTCTAATATTGAAGGGGTACTTACTGGCGCAGTTGGTTAAGGTCTTGGAATTTTTCATGGAGGTAGTTCTTCCGGCTGCACTATGTCCCTGGGGTCGACGCAGCCTCTAACAGAAATAGGATATAGCATGGGGGGTAAAGGCGACCGGTGTTGATATTTGACAACTTTGTCGCCTTTATGTGCAGCCTGTCTAGAAAATCTGGGATCGTCAGGGTCTGTCCAGGCCCGTACTGGGACTGCTTTATTTTATATAATTATTGAAGGTAGGTTATTCGGAAAGTAAGTACCGTCTGCCCATATCTCTCGAGCATCCTAGACACTGTCACTTTGCGCATGTGCAGTGACTTCCTCTAACAATTGAGAAGCCACAGACGCTATTTCGTGAAATTCGTGTTATGTTTATGTTTGTTCCTGTGCGTTAAACATGTTTAAGACAATTGAAGGGGTGTAATTCGTTTTTTGAACGCTAAAAATGTGCTACCAAGTGAGAATCATCACCAGATCTGTCAAGTGTATGGTGAAAATGCGATGAGTTATGACATGGTTAGGAAATGGGTTCGGATGTTCAATGAAGGACGAGCGAACGTGCACGATGAGGGGCGAAGTGGGCGTCCATCTTTGTTGAATGATGATTTGGTGCGTACGGTTAACGAAAGAGTGCGTGATGACAGACATTTCACAATTTCTGATCTGTCCCTGCACTTTCCTCAGTTTTCAAGGACTCTACTCTATGACATTGTCAGTAGTGGCTAACATCGCAGGCGGCCGCATTCGATGAGGAGGGTATACAAAAACTTGTGCCCCGCTACGGTAAGTACCTCAATAATGGCGGCGAATATGTGGAAAAATAGTTTCAAGAATGTAGAATCTGATAACAATAAAATTTTATACGAAATCTTATTCGATTTTTTTACAGCGAAACGGTAGTTACTTTCTGAATAAGCCTCCTACAATATAAATCAACAAAATGTACCTTTTATGAACTAATATTTTAATTTTTAATGTCTTCAAAATTAAAAATTAGAATTATTAATTTAGAAAAAGTGCACTTTCTTGGTTTATATTATATAATTTATGTTAAAATGCACGGTGTAAGAAATTTAAAATTGTTGAAGGTACGTTAATGTGACTAGGAAATTTGACAACTCTGTATAGCTAGGAGTTCCACAGATGGCCCTGCATTTTGGCCTTTGAAGAAGGCTATGAGATCACGAATTCAGTGAGTGTGCACGCTACACAATATTCTAAGAAAAAAAGTCACTGATTCAATATTGACTGAAGCACAAGAGAATTTGCACGTCACTTCCGTAATGTGCTGCTTGTTCTGTTTCATTCTTAACCGCTACGAATAATTCATATTTTTCCTCGACTTTCATAAACGTTTGTCATAAAATTAACCTGTTTTATCTGTAACTGCACGAAGCCACAATATTTAATTTAAGGAAGCTCCAGTAGCTGGATTAAACAGCGTCTAATGAGAGGGGGGTTAGTGAGTAACAGATTGCAAAGGGTGTGGTAGAAGGCAAACGATTTATAATTTGGGGATTATACGAAAAAAAAAGAGTTTATTCATAGACTGAAAAAAAGTACGAGAGACCTTAGTCGTAATATCTGGTTTCCGGGCCTATTTTCGAACCTGGGACCTTAACGAACAACAAACAAATGATTGCCACTCAACGGAAACATTCGCGCTGCACCTCAGCTTACTCCATACAGCAGAGCGTTTCTCCAGGAGTGGATATTTCCCCGCGTTTTCAAGATTTTCTCCGCTTTTCTAAAACTAAAGTTCCTTTATCAAGTTTGCAACTAGCGGTCAACTAGTCGAATCGCCTTTACCGTCTCACTACCAGTTCATCAAAGATGCATAAAAAATATCAACTTTCCATCTACACTTGGTCTCCCAAGTTTACGTTTTTCAGTCAAGTTTTACAACTGAAATTCTATAAATTTTGATCAATTTTTGCAGTACGTTTTACATATTCCACCAGTTTCGTCTCCCTTCCTGTAATTGTCTTAAACATGCTTTGTTACGAGCGGAGTTAACAGGTTACTGTACTACTGTATATTTATCGTTGTTTTCCTTTAGTGCCGTTATGTAAGGAGATAATTTATGATCACACGTAAGGCTTATGTGACTCTGTAGGTGTTATATAGCTCTAAAGTTTCATGTATTTACGCAGGTAGATTCGTTATGTTAACTGTGCCACCACACGGACAATGATTCAAATATATTGCCTGCTTTAACGGAAGAATAAAGGATAAAGATAAAGGTATAAAACTGATAAAGGAAAGGCCTGAAGTTTAAATATACGAAAGAAGTTATTTCCTGTTAAACTCCATAGTCATTCTTAGTTATTAGGCTTAATGTCATTACATGCAAATTGAATATTATGAAGGTACTAATTACGCCTTATTCCTTGTACTTTTGGTTCAAATGTTCTCCTCAGCACTTTGTTTTCAAAAGCACACACGTATTTTAAGATTGTGCATGTGAACGCTGTGGCTTGTGAGCTGTATGGCTCAAAATGGCTTGCAAAATGTTGTTGCATGGAAAAATTCGCAGGCAGCGGTGAATTGTGGCCTAGTGAGTAACAAGGCAGTACTAATCATCCCACCCAAACGAGGTGAAACTCTCTGTGTGTCTATGTACGTTTGTGCCTGCGTGCATCACGCACGAACTTGATTGATTATGTACGAACCAATCTGCTCTGAGGTCACTTAGTTACCATGTTGCTGTGAAGCTTTACCCAGCAAGTACCATGGCAGCAAGGAGGGAATATAGACCTGTTTAAAGTTCCTGGCCATTCATTAACAGAATCCCATGCAAGGTTATCAAATGACAGATTTCGTTTTCTTAGGGTTAAAAGGTTTTATGTTGTCACTGCGTTAGTTTTGCAACTAATTAACCCATTTTTTAAATATTATATGAATATTATGGGTTTTGAGACCACTAAAACATTGTACTTTTTAATTTCCTACAATCAGTACCTAATGACAAAATGGCTGACCCAGGAACTTGTGAAATTGGAGTTATTCAAGCTTGGTCGAGGTTTACCCTGAGTTACTACTCCGGCATTAGCGTAGAAAAGCGAAGAAAAAACACAATGTCCTCGGATATGTAGCCAATTTTCATGCTAATATTTGAAATTGACGACGAACTGCCGGTTTGTTGCTTTGATTTTCGAATTGGAACTCTAAATCACTATTCTTTTGAAACTTTTGCTTTCATATTCGTCCCCCTCATTCAAAATGACCTTAATGGCTTTTATTTTCAAGCAGGTTCAAATCCTGAAGAAAATTCAACGATATGGAACATTGTACAATTCTAATATATATGTGCTACGGCTATTTTTATACTGAATAATAATAATAACAGTGCCATTTGTTTCTCTTCATTTCTGAGACGAGGGCTCGAAAGTGTAAATTCTTTGGGCGGATCATGTAGAAGGAATCGTGAAATTTTCTGCCGATGCTCTACTATAACCTTGAATTTGTATTCAAATCTTCCATTGCAACGAACGAAAGAATTCGTATACTTCGGAAATTCTTAGCCTGTGACTTTCTGAATGTATAAGCTGTAGCATCCTTGAAGTATCTCGAAAATTTAAACAAAAAATTATCCGCTCCTTTTGATAAATGCGAATTTGTAGATGATGTATAGATACCTGGAAGGAAATAATAATGTTATTGTTTTCTTTCGAAGAGTAAACTATCTCCGAGGGTGTTGTTCATTTGTATCTAAGTTACTTTCTGCACAGACGTCATTGGATTTTGGTGTAAAATGAGACAGAATGGTTGCCATAATCTGAAATAATTAACCATATTTAAACCACACGATATTGATACTAGTTAAGTACAATATTACAAGGGTCTGTCAACAGTTTTACTCAATGTATAGCAGCTCCTCAAGTTCAGCCATTGTGGTAATAACCATACTTACAATAATAATGCAAATATTAAATTATAAAAACTAAATAGTTTCTATCCTTCCAAGGGTGGTGTTCAGCTATATAATATATAAAAATACAGTTTATGCCCCACACTAATCATACTGACGCTCCGTTATGAGACAAGCCAGTTAATGTAATAAGGGATTATAAATAAACAAGCCTAATTGATTCTGTGCCCTCTGCTGGAACCGTGGAAAGCTCAAATGCTTATCACTAGGTGATCTGTTCCTAAAGTAGTCGCATTGACACTTGGAACATGTAATACTGTTTCACTTAGTCTCGTAGGTTGGCACTTGCATCGCTAAATACACTTATGTAGCAACTTTATGCTTATATCCACGAGTTGTAACATTGGTTTTACGAATGCTGTTTGTACCTACTCCATTGGCTCCAGTTTCAGCCTGTTCGTGACTTTTCTCCTACCGCTGTCTCGAACGTGCCTGCCCAACGGGTCTTCGGTCACCCCGGTTCTCCTTTTGCCATTTCTTACATTCCACATTGATGCAGCTGGTGCCCATCTGCGCTGGTACATTCTTGCCACTTGTCCTCCCCATTTTCACTTAAGACAGTGAGCCACTGCCACCATATCGTTTCATTTTGGTTTGTAAGGGGTTATATATTTCTTTGTGTGCGCTACTCGAAAGGTAATGTGCGGGTAAAATTCTTTATGTAACAGTATGTTGTATGTGTTTGGATCTCAGTTTTACCTACTTTATTTGAAGAAATACAAAATTATCTCAACCGTCCAGGAAGAAGTGTAACGTTTGCCCTGTAACCTTCCATTAAGGCACAGAGGGAGAGAAGAGGAGCAGCTCTACACTTCCTTTTACCTCGATGTTAGCAGGGGATGGGTGAATAACGCAACGTCTCGGCCGCTTTTAACCCCTTTAATGAGCCGATATCCAATTTAAGGTTATGAATTTAATTGATATACACATTGCTACGTAGGCTACTGCGCAATGTAATTAAGTTATTCACAGGAAAAAGTGAAAGCATAAGGCCAAGACTAAGTTTGTCTTTCCATCTACCTCATATTCAGTCTCCGAATGCTTTCGACAGATGACAGAATTAAGAGATTCGTGACCTGTATTCTTAATCTTACGTTTTTAAGGCGCCTGTTCCTGTGTACTCCATGAATCATTAGTGAGAGTGTGGGTTTAGCAGTACATATTTCTAATGTCGCAACTTGAGGCAGGTCAGCGATAGGCTTCAAGCACCGTCTGCTCTACATCTGAGACAGAATCTCGGGTAAGATATGAAGCTGTGTTGAGCCCCAGAATCATGCTAGACGCTTCGAAGAGATAAAGTCTGTTATTTTTCCCGAAAACGAACCAAAATTCCTGGGTCGTCCAACCTTTATCCCAGACATGAAAGAGAGAACTCATTTCCGGTTCTCTGACCTCATAATCTTTAAATTCAGAACGAAAAAAAGGATTGAACACAAAATTTTGTAACGAGTAAGGTGCAAAAATCGTATCAACGTTTTCAAAATGTGGTTTCCTGTGGACGTTTGTAGGTTTACATGACGGCAGTCGGTACGGAGTCTAGAAACAGACTGTGTGGCAAGCCGTTGTGGCTTTGTTCTTAAGCCCTTTACAAACTGCAAGCTGCCTGATCCAGCAGAGACTTTTATGGCCTCCTATTTGTGTTTTTCCTAATGACATGCTCCTGCGTTAGTGTTGGCGATTAGATATTTCTACTATTACTAGTAACTTCCTTTAATACCCTGCCATTCCAAAATTCTAAGCGCATATTGCGGCACAATTTCTGGCTCGGTCCCTACTACAGTGTGAAATTAGCACAATAGAATAAGGAAGAAGATACCAGCTAATAGTATTAAAGCAACAACATTAGAAACATTAGCCAATGCACATAAAGTTTTGTCTACAAATTTTCCATTTATATGATATTTCTTGTTGGTTAGCTTTTGATTAACATGAATTAACTATGATCATTCACCAACGAAAATGAATTCACTGCCAATTCACAGTCGCTAATTTCCCCATCCTTCATAGTAATTTGCTTAAAAAAACAAATATTCTAAGCGAGTAAACATAAATAAAATTCATTCTTTTTGTTTTATTACAAACTTCCATACCTACTCCATTTCCCCTAGTCTCTTCTGCGATTTGTACTGAAATAATGTTTGCATTTATTGCCAAGCAGAGAGAACGAAATGAATAGGTCTGCGTTATATTTTTAATATTCCTTTTCTGTAGCGACTACCTCCCCCCCCCCCTTTCAGTCGAAATGTTTTTCAACCAGTCTGCATTTTATAAAAACACTCAGCTTTTCCATTTCCTGTTCTCTGAGTATTCGAGAGTCCAGACATGGTGTAAATTGCTCCGGGTCAGTAAATGTTGTAGGTTCGGAGTTTAGTAATATTGAAAGCATCATTTTCACATTCTACCTCTAATGTTTCAATGTTTATTCTAATATCGTTCAAAATTAAGCTTATTTTGAAAATTTTAAACTGAAATATGGAAACTTATTTCTGTTTACTAAAGCCTTGTGTACACACAACTTCGGTAATTAAAAAGATACTTTAAAATACACAACCATTTTAATATATTGCTTTCGAATTCCCAAAATTAACAGAGCAGAAATTTGTTACAGCAAATAAAGAAGACGGCCGATAAATTTCAGCCTGGAAGTGTGTGTTTTAGCCGGAAACGATCTTAATCAGACATTCTGTAACTTAGATTTAGAAGGTCTACCTTTAATTCTGTAGTGTTCAAATTCCACACAGAGCCGGGATGGCGTAGTCCTACAGTGACTAGGCTGAGTGGCTGTGCCGCATGAGTACCGGATTTTTCTCTTCACCAAATGTCTAAAGTTGACAGAGAATGAGGCTAGGAACTCACCTTCACCTAATGCCGGAGTTAAAATTTCTCCATATATATATCTCCTTGACGTGCACGGGTAGAATTTTGGGTTGTATCTTTGGTAGAAAAATCACATTGTGCAGTGCCTTATGACTGCGACAAGTTGAAATTATGTTGCACTGACAGATGGAAATGACTGCTACTGCTGGTGGTGGTCGGAGCAGAACTAGTACTAGTAGTAGTAGTACTAGTAGCAGTAGTAGTAACAGCAGCTAATATATATATAGCTTGTTGCTGTCGGGATCTCCTCTAGAACCGGTCGCGTAACTTGATGTAACTTGGCAGCCAGTCAGAGGAGAACTTATTGCTCATCCGTGAACAGTCACTCTCCTGTGGGGCTAGTCAGTCGGCAGTGAGACGGCGTTGACTGAGCTTGTGAACTGTGTAACCTTCGCATTCAAAATGACCGAACGAGATATGATCAGCTTCATCACGACAATGTGCCTCCCCCCCCCTCTACAGCCTAGATTTGGCTCCCTGCGACTTCTGGCTTTTCCCAAAGCTAAAATCGCCGTTGCAAGGGAAATGATTTTTGAGTGCGACGGTGACACCGTACTCAAGCTCAGTCAACAGCGTATCACGGCCGACTGACTAGTCCCACGGGAGGGTGGCTATTCACGAATACGCAATAAGGTCCCCTCTGACTGGCTGCCAAGTTACATCAAGGCCACATGACCGGTTCTCGAGATATTCAAAATGGATGGATACTTTCCGGGCAACTGTCGTACAGCCTTGGCCTCCGTAATTGCAGACTCTCAGTCTTCTCCGTCCATTGCCGTGTCACCATTTTTTAATCTTCATCTGCCGTACATCCTTTTCAACGTCTTCCAACCGTCTCGATCTAGGTCTCATCTCCTCCCCCCTCCCCCCATTTTACTCTCAAATATTTTATTAACTACTCTTCATACATTTCCTATCAATTCCCACCTTTTTCCTTTTAATGTCTGCGGCTGCGTCCAAATCTTCGCACAGTTCCACAATTCCCGATTATTTCTTATTCTCCATATTCCTTGTTTTGTCACTGGTCCATATAACATTTGAATGCTAAGGAGTGTAAAGTTAAGTCTCAGGTAAGTAAGGTGCATTTTGCGAACTGTAAAAAGCTTATAATTTCCTGGAATTTGATTTACTGTTACTCTAACACGAAAAACCAAGGCCCTTAAACACAAACTAAACTTTATATTTACTGTGTACTTTTCGACATTCTAATTTATTGCTTTATTAGATAAACCTGTGCAGCGAGTCTTAAAGTTGCTATTATAATATGAGTATAAATTGCTTTTAATTGTAGTAATGCAGTTTTTTTTTAAATCTCAACACGTACTTAGATGAGACGGACGTTAAGGTTGTTAATATCACTGCAGCAAACGCGGAGATTCGACAATGTACGGGATAAGTGCTAAAACCGCTGGCCGATTATACAGCACACGGGCAAAACCTGGTCGAAAGAGGAACAGGGATTTTATTCCCTGCAGCAGCAGTAAATTTCCCTTCTGCAAAGCATTCAGAACGGCTCTAGATTCCACGTAGCCTCCCACCCGATGGGTGCCACGTGTTTGTACGACAGCACTAAAATGGCAGGCGGGTAAATCTAAAAAAGATCTCCATATTTTGCCTTGTTGGAAAGCGCGGAATGAACAACCTTCTCTCCACCATAGCTTGCGGATTGTGGTGCTTAGCTAATCCATAAAGGAAAAAGGTTAACTGAAATTATATTCTCGAATTTATTTGTTGCTTCACAGTAATTTTAAACATTATTTTACTATGGCCCAATAGCCCTGTGGCCCAAGGCCTCTTCATTATCGAGGATTCACGATCACTCTCAGACACAGACACTCGGTGGGACTCCTCTGGACTTGTGATCAGCCCGACGCATAGACCTCTACCTGACAACACACAACACTCACAATAGAGAAACGTCTATGCCCGCGACGGGATTCGAACCCACGCTCTCAGCAGGCGAGCGGCCGCAGACCCACGCCTTAGACCGCGCGGCCACTGGGACCGGCAGTTATAAACATTAACCTTCACAGAAAAGAAATAATCTATCAGTGCTGTTAAAAAAATAATCAGTATTTGACACTTCCGTTGTGGGCCGGACTGGCGTATCCAGTATAGCGATTCGCTACGGCCTGGGAGTTCCAGAGATCGAATTCCGATGGGGGCGAGATTTTCCGCACTCGGTCACACCGGCTGTGGGGCCCACCCAGCCTCTTTTACAATGGGTACCGGGTTTATTTCCCAAAGGTGTTGTGACCGGGGCGTGGCCTTAAATGCCCACCACCATCTAAAGCCCAGGTTAAAAAAGAGTAGAGCTATACCTTTACTCCCCGTCTGGACCTTCATGGCCTGCTTTAGGGCGATGTTACCTTTCCACTTCAATGACACTGGGTTTTAAATTCCAACCACTGTCCGGGACAGAGGAGTTCTAATGGTAGAGTGTCAAATGCGTTCACGACTGTACGGTGCACAGAGGCCGGAAGCATATGAGGAATACTCGTATATATTTTTTCTTCAGTCATCCATCACATACAATAACTACTCGTAGACATACATTTGTGGTTTATACACCAACGGGAATATTTTGTATCAAGGTTAACACGTGAGGAATTATAACAATATGCATTCCACTGCCATGGAAAGCTTAGTGTGAAAGTCATGAAGACATACATAAGCTATGTGGAGATGGAGACATTCAGGCTTCATGAGTGTTAAAGGAATTGATAAAGTATATCATTCACCACACTCTAATGCGAGGATATCAGTGATAAACTTGCCCCTTTCAACACATTTTACAAGTTCTTTCAAGTATTTTTAGGACCATCCACAAAGTTCGGAAAATGGAATATTAGCTTCGTTATATTCATCCTTCTGTCCGTTTGTCGGTCCATCCGCCCAGCCACATGGAAAATCTGGCGCCCTTAAGAATGGGTTTCTTGACCCTTTTACTAAAATCTGTTCACAGAATTAAACTTTGTTTAAAATACTCACTGGCAGTCTACATAGAGACCCGCGTATATTTATGACAGATGTAGTTAAAATGTTGTCACTGTTACTTTCGATAGTTTTATTTATTTATTTTAATCTTTCCTCGTGCGACGAGCGTGGTGCTTAATGAAGGGAAAGAGAACGTGCATCAGTAATACTTAACATCTGTTAATTACGTCTAGGAACATTAAACTTGATTTGCAGGTAAATTATGAATATATCTAAATTTGCGTAAGAAATATTGCTATTAATGTAGCAGTTAAGTTATTTCGTAGGGTTTTTAATTTAGGTTATATGTAACTGGCAATACAGATAAACAAATAAGGACGTAGACAATAATAAGTTGCATAAAAAATATATCGGTGACACTAAGAGTAATAATTACACTCTATTATATAATACGTAGTAGCTTCAAAATTTATTGGAATTCGCTGGTATAATTTACAGAAACTGCTGCGTGAGGGAAATAAATGTACTTTACAATCCTTCTTTGTTTTAGGGATGCTGTCAGAAAGAAACGCCCCGAAAAATGGAGAATCAACATTTGGTTTCTTCTTTACGACCATGCTCCAGCACACCAATCAGTTTTGGTCAAGGATTTCTTAAACGAAGAACAGTATGACAACACTGGAGTCCCCAGTACTCTTCTGATTAGGCTGCAGCTGATTTTTACGTATTTTCTTGACAGAAACCAGCATTGCAGGTAGAGAACTTTTGCGATGCTACTGACATAATTCAGAATGCCAAAGAAGACCTAAAAAGGCTTTATAAATTGGCTTCCAGGAATGTTTCCTGCACCTTTACAGTCGCCGGCAGAATTGATTAATTACACAAGGGGACTATTTTGAAGGAAATGTAGGTTAAATGATTGTACTGTTTTGTGTTTCACAGAAATAAGGTATTCTGGGAATATTTTGAATCTACCAAGTATAGTATGTGAACAACAAGAATGCTATGGCCCCATTATGTTACACGTATTGACCATGTCTGAACTGGTCCAGGATATGTGATCCCAACGCTCACAATATCGCGTTAAACCTATGTTTTCTATGTTCGTATTTCTTTCCATTATTAACAATTCTATTCCAGAGACAGTAAACTTAGCCAAGAAGTCACTATCCTCTCCTACTTTTAATTACTCGAAATATCATCAATAATTCAGTCGTATGTGAGATGCAATTCAACTGTTCTTACAAAGTAAAGAGCTGATAAAATATCCATTACGTCACACGCATATGTCAAATTATTTGATTTCCACGCTTTTATAACGCGGAATAATGAGCTTACTTTTGTAGTGAAATAAAGGCAAAAGAATTACTGTTACACAAAGTCCATTAATGAATGGATGCATGTTCATGTATGTAAGTTAATAGTATTTTGTTTTCTGACAGAATCTGTTCACATTTCCAAGTCCAAATGATGACGTTGGAGTGGGGGTTGTGGGGTTCTCTCGCCGAACGGAACTCTGATGGTCAGGGCCCAATGGTATAACCACAACGCATTCACTGCTAAAATCCTATTTAGTACATTTCCAGACCTGGCAGGCAGCTTTATTGTGGCCTCCAAATTTGCATCATTTCATTTTCGTTTTTGCGACATGGCCTGGCTGTTGCTGTGGTCGATCGATAAAAAGTGTTTGGGGAGGGGGGTGTTGAGGTCCCTTTGTTTAACATTACAGTTCGTCTATGTGTCGTTATGTAAGTCTGCCTACACCCAGCTCGTAGAAGCTAATGCACTGTGTTTGACAGCTTCGAAACCTCATGGATCAACAGTTTACTTCTGGTATATATATATATATGGTATTTGGCTTTTCTGCGAAACAAATATGACATGAATATTACGGGACACGGTTTCTACGTTTCATGCTTATATTTATGTGTAACCCTGTTGGTTCTACATCATCCGTTATGAATCCACCGTTCGATCAATTCCCAACAAACATTCGTATTCACAGCAGAGACTGTTTCACAAAAATAAGTAAAGTATAATTCGTTTTAAAATAACGTATTTACTTTTAAAGTCTCGAAGTATGGTTTAGTTTTCATTTCATCATCGGATAGTGCTACAAAGAATTGTAGGAGTGTCTGTGCCGAATGATATTTCGTCTTCTTCCTATAATCAAGAGCATTAAAATACTTAATAATAATCAGTTCAGAATTTGTCGAGTTTACATATTTTGATAGAGCAACGGAGAAAAGGAGTGTGGAGTGTGAAAATTAGTATAGTTAATTACAGAACACAATTACGTATAAACATTAAGGATGTAATATGTAAAGGAACATTAAAGTACAGTGCTTGTTCTCGAGGTGGTGCTACTGGAGATTCAAATGTTCAAGAATACTACATACTTTCATGAAATAATGTGAAGTGCCAACTTGATGCAATAAGGTAATTTTATTGATGTATTCTTAGCTCGACATGTTTCGGGCGCATACGCCTATCATCAGGAGCAGTAGATGTTGAGTTGCAGCATATGGTTTCCTGCACCGAGATTGTGGATGGATGGTGGTCTTGAGAGCCGCTGCGAGGGTCGTGTGTAAAGTGCGGATGGTGCCGTGCACCGTCCGCACCGTAACACACGACCCACGCAGCGGCTCTCAAGACCACCATCCATCCACAAACTCGGTGCAGGAAACCATATGCTGCAACTCAACATCTACTGCTCCTGATGATAGGCGTATGCGCCCGAAACATGTCGAGCTAAGAATACATCAATAAAACTACCTCGTTGCATCAAGTTGGCATTTCACATTATTTAATGAGGAAGATGCACGGTCAAACAACCCTCAGATTTACATAGTTTCAATTTGTAAACAGTTATTGACAGGTCAGAGGATTGTAGTGCTATTCTCTTTTGGATCAAACAACTAATGAAGCTCCAAGAACGTTTTCCTAGGACTGATTGCTAATCCTTCGGAAACTTTGTATTTATCAGTCATCATGGCGTGACATCTACAGAGTTTGGATCGTCAAAAAAAAAATATATATATATTGTAATACTTTTAAAGACTGCGGGTTTAGGGCGACATTAAGGTAGCTACATACAGCAATTTTTTTCACTTGGGGCGTATTTTAGCAAACAGCTTTCTCCTTCGAAAAAAGGGCGGAACTTTTCCAAAAGCTCATATGTCTTCTTTCGATTAATTTTCGATTAATATTTCTTAAAACCGTATAAAGTATTACAAAACTTTACAAAATAGCAGAAGCAACAATCTGCGTATAAATTCTCAACAAAAAAGTTGTAGATCTTGGATTTTTATTACAATTTTATCTCCGATTTTTTACAAACAATTTTTAGTAGATCTGGAAGACGAAGGACGTGTGCCGTACATAGTGTATTCAACTCAACGTTATGGATTGCAATGACGTCATCGGAATGGTTTGAGCTATGTCATTCACTTTACCCTCCCTCCCTCTATATGCCTTTTTTGTGTTCTGCGATCTGTACCGCGTATTCCTGAAGGGATTACGTGGTTTTCCGACGTGAAATCCCCTTCGAAATTTAGTCTCTGCATGTTTTTCTAAATTTGTTTTGCTGCACTAGGAAGACAAGTCAGGTTACCTGGCACGCTGTCGTGTGTCGCAGTAAGATTTGGTTTGCGTTGTGTATTATTTCTGTGTGATTTTGTGGAGTATAACTTCCGCCTGGTTATGTTGTTTTGGTGAGTTAATTAGCGTAAATATGGGAAAGGGCCTTTCAGCGGGGCATCTTTTAAGTACACGTACGTTATGTTTTAATAATATATTAATACGTGATTTATGATAAATTTTGTTATATTGAAACCCTAATGGATTTAATTATCTTTTTCACTTCCTTCCTTTGGCCGTTTCCACTGTATTGATTGGCGTTAAGATAAGGAAGTGGGAGCGTGCAAATTAACACTTGACAAGGCTTCTGTCACCAATCTTCATCACGCCACTGCACACTGTATACTTTAGAGACACAGAAATGCACTGACACTTCATAATCATCGTCCCGATATTTATATACACAATTTATATCATACATATATTCAGTGCTCTAGCACTCAACGGGTGTCTGCTTAAGTTTTACTATTTTCCTTCAAATATTGCTGCTAAAACATCGAGCCACTATGGGCCTATCTTCGCCGCTATGATATCCCCCTACAAAGGACGATGCCTAAGAAAGGGAGATACCGTGAGACACTCCCCACCCACCTACCACACCTTCACGAAAAGAGATAAGCTAGTAATAAATATCATAGTGATACAGTCCGTTCATAAATCTCTGTACCTGCTATACCTAACTAATTTCAGTAAATATTTTCTTTTCAGATCAGCGTCGTTGCAGAAGAAACGAACAATTGGTGGGGCCTTTCAGAGACGAATGCCTAACCCCCTTCAGTCTGTGCATGTAAACCCAACACAAAACAGACTCTACCAAAATCGCTTGGTCGTTTTCCCTGGAATATTCATTTACACACAACTGATGCTGACGACTATAATTATGTATACGATAATCGAAGGTAGTTGATATGATCTCTGTAAACAATGGCCTGACAATAGTGGGCTGAACTTTCGCTTCAATGGACCAGTTTATCCACGCTTCTTTACCTTGAAGAATTAGAATGCCGTCAAAGGCTGGCTCAATGTACCCAGACCTCTGACTTACAAGTAGGCGTTCGTATCTTCTTTTTTTTCCTGCACGTTTTATTGTGTTTGATATCTCTGAACAAGGAGAGGAGGACAGCCAAGGTGCCTTGTTGCCTGTCGGCCAGACAAAGGCAATACTATTGCAAGTGGAGTACGTGTGTGGGTATGAGGGTGTGTCTCTTACACTTTCCGTTCTGTAAATTCACTGCGTAATACTATATCATCACCCCACCCGGATTCTGATTCATGGAATATCAGGTAACATACACCTCTGTTTGTTCAGTTACAAGCCTAGAGGAAGTTGCATGTAATGAAAGTGTTGCTCTTCCCAGGCTTGCTTTAAAACTTGCCTTACTTCCGTTGCAAGAAATTTACAGTACTCTACCTTGAGAGATAGGAGCAAAAGGGCTCTAGTTAAAATGACAACGGGTTCTGAAACTGGTGGAAGACGCCTGCTTTCCTTGTGATGAAATTTTGTATGGTGATGCCAGTAACAGATGTAAATTTTTTGGCTTTCAAGCCCAGGTGCCCTTGTTTGTTTATGCTTATAATTCAAATTGATACTGATTCCAATTTGAATTTTCAGGGTACGAGAGAATACTGGAAATTGAAACAGCAAGCACTAGTTCACACTCTGTGAACAGCTCGCTTTGGAAGAGACAATGGACCTGTCGTAAGACATATTACGCAACGAATTAATAAGACATAAATCTCGCGATGTTTATTCCTTTTAGCGTAAAATGTTTCATACAGAATCAACAGCCATGAAAATTTGAAATCGTTTCATGTGTTTTGCCAAGTGCCTCGGTAAAATGCAAGTTGCTAAAGTGATTTTTTATGACATGCTGGTGGGCTTCCCTCTTCATACCCACTATAATTGCTCTGTGAACTGCGATGATATCGTCAATTTTTTATAGCATCGTGAAAGAGGGTTACGAATAATGAATGAAGTTGCTACATCGATTGCGTCTGGTTTTTTAAATGTTAATATACACGGAATTTGATGGAAATTTGTCTGTTTGTGACTCTCTGCAATATATTATGATTTATTTGATACAATTTGTACTAATGATTGATTATAATAATAATGCTGAATTTATATAGTTTGACGAGGCATAAACTTTATTAAGCATGTGACATTGTCAAATAAGCTTACAGAATTCTTGTTTTAAAAAGCCAGAGAATGAAGTCAGTTGTGAGATTTGGTCGTAGATGGAAATATGAAATGAAAATATAGCTTGCGAAATATCGTACACAAAATAAACAAAAAAGCGAAGGCTACCTAGATTGGTCACATCTTGCTGGGGAAGGGCCTTCTACAACACTATATTGAAAGAAAAATAGAGGATAGTAAGACTTAAGCACCTACTGGATGGTAATAAGGAAAAAAGAGAACACTGGAAATTGAAAGAGGAAGCACCAGTTCGCGCTGTGTGGAGAAATGGCTTTGGAAGAGGCTATGGACCTATCGTAAAGCAGGCTAAGAGTGAAGTGGATTCCAGTTTTGGACTTTAATCAACAATCAGATGAAGCTCAAATGTCCGTACATGGTGGTAGACAGTAACTTGAACTACTGAGTAACTACCGCGCCTACTGAATGGAGTTGTAGGATGTGGTGGTATTTAAAGCAGCTAAGTTCGTTTTAATAAGACTGATGTGTGTAGTTACATAATGTAAATTTTTATCTTACCGAAGCTAAAATAAAGACGATTTGTGTGTTCTAATATAAGAGGTTTAAGGTCTTATATATGCATAAATTTGGCCTAATTTTTTCCTGATGGGACAGATGATGAAATCTGAGGATACATGGAAAAGATTATGTGATATTTTTCCTATATTTCATATCACCTTTGACACTTATTTGGCATTCGATTTTTGAAGATGAGAATAATACGCTGTCCTAAAACGTTGAGCACTGAAGGGCTAATGTGAAGACACAATATCTCAGCAGAATGGAAATCTCATAAGCAAGGCCTCGAAAGCTAAAAAATTTCTATACAACCTGTAATTTGCTGTACTGTTAGAACAGTGTCACACTTCAGACTTTACAACTGTTTGTTAATCTGTTAACTCTGAGATATAACAATTTTCCTGGCATGGCAGTTCCTAAAATATTATTTTCAACATATTTTCTTTTGTTCGTATTTACCCTGGCTTTTTATGAAACTTAATATATTTCCCATTTCGTATGCATGTAAGCATAAAGTTAATATATTACGGGCCAGCGCAACATTTATTATCTCCTTAAAGTTTTATCCGAACCTTTGATATAATGAAAGTAGTCTGGAAACACAAGAGCAATGTTGTAAAGGCTTCACCGTCGTTTTTATTGCAGGCTATTTATTGACAGAAGTTTTGAAAAAGACACAATTTTGTAGGCAAATCTACGTTTTACTGTGAAAGGGAGTTACGAACAAATATCGCTTAGCAAGCTAGGCAGAATATACTTTGGCAAATAGTTACATGTATTCATTCAAGATATTGCTACCAAATATACTACGAAAAGTACAAGATGAGGAAGAAAATGAGTGACTGTTCCCTACAACATATGATTTTCTCCTCGTTTTTTATGATTACCATTTTGCCATGTTCTCAGTAAGGCTGAAACAGCAGTTTAGTGCAGAAGGTGTTGTTTAAGAGGTACGCGCTTAGGCTGAAGAAAAGGTTAAGCACATGATGTGCATGTGGCTAGTTTGATTGTGTAATTGAAATAATTACATGAGAGCACCACCATTTTCTTGCATGTGGCGTCGTGTACTTTGGAAAATCTCAATACTGGGACAGATCTTGTATGGATCAAGACCAATTTTAGATGTATGTATGCCGCTTCGAATCATACGGCAGTATTCCAAATAGATTTTAGTGGGCTGGGATGGCGTAGTCCGTATAGTGACTGTCTAAGGCCTCGACAGTCCAGAAATCGAATAACGGCGGGGGAGCGAAATTTTCCGCTCCCATCCAGACTGGCCCTGAGGCCCACCCAGCCTCCTTTACAATAGGTACAGGTTCTCTTTCGAAAGGGTAAAGCGGCCGGGGCGTGATGTTGACCATCTCCACTGCCATCTAGTGTCGTGGTTAAACACCTGTAAGGCTTTAGGCCTTCATGGCCTGTTTTAGGATGAAAATTATGTAATCGATAAACTTTAATTAAACATGTATTATTTTACTGGGTTTTATTGTATACTAGTTTACATGGACTTTGCTACGGATATCACTATGGTACAAATGTATATTGCTTCTCTAATTGTATGGTACTTAAATATGTTATCAATAACTTGGTTCAAAATACTCCATGGTGATGACGATTTAAATCCGGAACTTGCAGGAGAAATAGAAGTTACACTGTGAAGTGAGAGAGAAAACCAACAAGATGCAACAGTTAGATGTTTATTATCAACATTTTCTCAACATGTTTCGGGCATCATTATGTCCATCTTCAGGAGAACAAGACGTGTGTTACTGCACAACACACGTCTTGTTCTCCTGAAGATGGGCATAATGATGCCCGAAACATGTTGAGAAAATGTTGATAATAAACATCTAACTGTTGCATCTTGTTGGTTTTCTCTCTTACTTCACAATTTGCTCACGATGCGCGGTCACAGAAACCTAAAGAAGTTACACGGTCGTATTTGACGTTCAGGTGACCGTGCATCGTGATAACTTCTTATGATAAAACCAACTAGATGCACTAATTTCTCAAATTTATTTTTGGAATAAAACTCTACATGTTTCGGACAGTTCCTCTGTCCATCATCAGGAATTTTTCACTGTACACACAGCATTGGTATGTGTCATACAGTTTTGCTGACAGCTTGCGAGCAGGATCATGACGGATTTCCGTCCTGATCCTGCTCGCAAGCTGTCAGCAAAACTGTATGACACATACCATTGCTGTGTGTACAGTGAACAACTCCTGATGATGGACAGAGGAACTGTCCGAAACATGTAGAGTTTTATTATAGGAAGTTATACTGTTGTGTCTACTGTGTGTGCATATATTGGGCTTTAACCCTTTAAACGCCGAATTAAATCCCATCTGCCATTTGCTGACATTATTAGGAGCTCACCATATTCTCCACGTTAGCAGGATATGGGTTAATACAACAAATAGTTCAAATAAACCACTACAATGAACTGTTCCCTTATAGGAAATACGAGTGAGGTTTCCAAGAAAGTTTTCACTGTTGTTGAAGCTGTCCTTTCCAAATTGGCGAAAGCCAAAACAAAATATTGAATGAATACGTCCCATATATTAAGGATTCCGTGTTTACGTTACAGGAAAAAGGTATTTTATGACAGATTTCTTAATATATTAGAATAAAATACTGGCCTAAAAGGTGAAACCCACAATTTAATTTCAAAGCACTATAGCACAGCCAAAATCTTCCTTTTTCTATTTCAACTGGCAATGTGGTTGTGGCCGACAGGTTAGTTGTCATTATGCAATACACAAATCTAACTATGTTCATTCATCGTCCCTTTAATTTACTTATGGCGATGGGAAATATCCATCAGAAAATGTGCGCTACGTCTGCCTCTGCAGTTCACGCTACAAACAGTTTTCGCTTCAATAAATTTTAGCGAGTTACGCTCCAGATGCAATTAGCGATGCGTTTAGATCGCCATATAAAGTGGACGTTAAAATTGTCTGTTCTAAATGAAAGAGTAAATGACTGGACAATTTTTCGCCAAATTAACTGACATTAAATTTTATGGAAAAGGTCCGTTCAGCCGTTCTAGAATTTTCTAGGGACGGATAAGACTGATGGAACGAGGAACGGAAGAACAGACACAGCAATTTGAATAGATTCGTCGCAAGGATTCGATGTGGCGTCAAATGTTATGGTCTGAGAATAATACGCAACAGACAACACAGTACGAAGCCGGTTGTAAGACCGTGACAGAGTGGCGCCAGACGTAAGGCTCGGCTATTATCCCTGTATTGGAAATTCGGAAAATATGTTAAAGAAAATGTCATTAATCTGTTCAAATTCGTTGGTATCAACGTCATTTATTTTAATACTCATATAAATCAAGGTAAACTTCCATTGTCCATAACTAATTTATTAATAAGTAATGTTGTCCGATTATTCTACTCTACGATTGAATTACCGATCTTTTAATTACAGCGGGTTATTGAGTATGGTTACTGAATTTTTTTTAATAACAAAAGGGATTCATTTACGAAAAAGATTTTTCAACTAAGTGTTAAAGAAACACAATTAACACGCTAACATGCATTTTGTCTTAAGGGAAAGAAAACGTAAAATACCAATACAATTTATCAGAAAAACTCCTAACACACATTACAGTACGTCGCAATAAATCACGTTGAATTATTAATAAGAAAACCTGATTTCTAAACCAGAGAGTTCGGTGGGGCAGCTAGTTGAGGAACTGCACTACAAGCCGGAAAGCTGTGGGACTATGGCCATGGGATCGACTCAGCCTGTACCACATATTAGTAAGAAAGGTATCTCCTGGGTTGTCAAGGCGGCCGGTACGTAAGGCTAACAACCTTACCTGCTTCATGTACGGTTTATGTAGAAATCCTGGGAGACTCAACCTCCTAGAACCCTAAGGGCCTTTCCAGGTCTCTACAGGGATTGCTCTAGCTTTACCGTTATTAAAATTTGATACAGTCCATATTTAAAAGCGAACACAGTACGTCTGTATTAGGAGAAAAACAGGTCGAAAAATATTGTGTTAGATTTATGACTATTGAATAAATATTAATAATGCGCCTAGCCGTAATGGAGGGAAAAAGCACAAATTAGTCTTACAATTAAGAACGTATATTTCTGTGGTAAACATACCTACCACCTGCTGCAACGTTAAAAGTTTGGATTTTGCCCACATTTTGGATGAATGTGTTTTTTCTAAACATAAAGAGTAACTACTTCATAACCTATCACTAACGGATTGGTCTTCATTAATGACATGGACTTTGTTGTCTGTGAGACATGAATTGCGTTTTTTATATAATTTAGGCGACAGTCACTTATTAATTGTCAATAAAACATGTACGATATTTTTAAATGAAAGTTTTTAAAAAATCGCACTTTTCTGTCCAGATAATTCTTCTGAATTCCAACAGACAGACCCAAATTCATTTTCCAGAAAATCCCATTTAAAAGGTAAAAAACAGCCACTAGACAAGAGTAACTTAGGAAAAACCAATACAAAACACTTTAAAGGAAGTGTCGATATACGCTCGACGTTGAGCCTGGTCCGACTTAAGGTTTTGTTGAGCTTTACTCGAAATGGGACTGAAGACGGTACAAAAGGAAAACTAAATGAAATCATGTTTACAATATTACGAAAAGGTTTATGTGTTTGAGTTTTGTCCCTCAATACCTTACTTTTTTTTATTTATCAAAAGAGTGGATACAAAAATCTGTGAAAAAAACAGTATGTTTCTTAAAAATAAAGAGGTTCACGTGTAGGGACCGCCGCTGGCTTTTGAATATTTCAGTGTGTAAACGAAGGGTGCCGTAGCCTGCCAAGTCGGTTAAGGTTTCCTGAGATCTCTCACGGCCTTAGGACAAATGCTGTGTTGGTGCCCAAAATACACCTCGCACTGAATGCTTCTTATGCAGCCCTTCCTACGTTTCCAAGTTTCGTCAAAACGCAACCCTCCGAATATAAAATTCGACAATACTCAAAATTCAGCCTACAAGCTCAATTCCTCCCCACTGCTGTACACCCAGTCAGTTCACTTCCTAACACCTTACCTGAATCACACCTCGACCCTGTACTTTGTATCCAGCCTAGCTCTTTCTGGAGGATGAGCGGTCACACATTGATAACTGTCAGAGAAGTACTTTTTCCGTTTTCCCCTGTAATGTTGTGTCTGTCATTACACCCCTGCAACCCAGTATCATCATCATCTTATTCTTCATTGTCGTTGTCGTCATCATAACGTTGCTCGGTCTTTTTTCAGTTGGTAATTCAATCAGCAAATCAATTGATTTTCAAAGACTTAACAACATTAACTTCGAAGATTCTACAATTACACAATTCTATTTTGCACGGGAAATTAATTAGTAGGAGTTGGATAAATTTAGTTGGAGGTCATTGAAGTATGCGCTTCCTAAAATTTATCACCGGCTTCTTTTTACGTTTCATAAACAACCAAAAAATGCAGCAAATTACTGCAGCAGAAGATGACAAATGCAAACAGATTCGATACATTTTCTAAAGCTGGAGAAGAGGAATACATAAAAAGGAAGAAATCTCTAATGTTTCTGATAATAACAAAAATATATTATAATTTCCAAGTTAAATAGAATTTCTAAGCGAAATAGCAGGAATGTCTGCAGTTCTGTATCTGATGTCACAAAAAATAACACGTTACTGAGCTGCAACATGCAACACACCAAAATACTAAGTCCTCTCCTATTTACCATACAGATTTTATTACCACAGAATATCATCTGACTATTGTTAGCTTAGTGGGCTAGTAATATTTATTTCCGTCTAACGAACAGGAAATAAATTAAGCCTGTGTAGATTAAACCCAGTTTTATCAAATATTGTAATAATTTTTGGAACAAGAGCTTGAAGGTAACATTCATTTTGTTATGCTAATATAGGCGACAATTCAAGTGACGCATTTATATGAAGTTTACAAAATAGCCTTGTGTCTCTTGTCGAATTTTCTAAAAGAATATTTTGAGTTCCTTTTTCTAAAATCTTCAAATTTAACAGAGAGAAATATGTCTTACTTTTCTTTTTTCTACACTGACCTATTGACAACAACTGACATCAAACATTTCCATTCAGCAGACATGGAATAAATATGTCCGTTACCAACGATAACAAACGTAGGTTCTGTATTTGTCTACACATTTATAATGCAGATATTTTAGCAGTTTAACTGCTCTTTTTACGCACCTGTAGATGGAGACTATTCTGTCGGTGGTTTTTGAAAGGCTATTGCACCAACAAATTCTTGGTTGAAGAACAACAGAACAGAAATCGGTGGAGAATAAGCTGATTAAAGCAATAATCCCTAAAATTGTACAATACAAACAAGGACTTTGTAGAGGGAATGAAAGCCTGTTTCCGTATTGCATTGATTTAAGTAAGTTTTACACATCCATTGTTAATATATTGTGCTACAATAAGGTAAATCAGTCTCATTACAGACCCGAGGTGCCCAGAGGGTTCCAGGAAGTTAAGGTTCCCAGATTACGTGACAGTTGCCCAGAATGGTGGTAAGGTTGTCAGCCTTACGCACCGGCCGCTTTTACCCCCAGGAAATACTCCTAGTACTCATTTCTGTTAGAGGCTGAGTCGACCCCAAGGCCATAGTGCGATCGGAAGGATTATGTCAATGAAAAATTCCAATGACACCATCTGGAATCGAACCAGCGACCTTCCGATTTGTAGCACAGCACCTTAACCAC
>Ga0123354_10002091_pt1 | contig 25785 bp, 11 predicted proteins | sample TergutLab28metaG_2_FD_97872 | JGI IMG/M metagenome (GOLD analysis project Ga0123354, IMG submission 97872) | Labiotermes labralis P4 segment gut microbial communities from Petit-Saut dam, French Guiana - Lab288 P4 | ecosystem: Host-associated > Arthropoda: Insects > Digestive system > Gut ...
AGGGAGCATACTTCGTTCCTTGCTAAATTTATAGTTCAAAAACACTCAGTAATTTACGTCGTTACGTTGAGTTGGTGCTGTGGCAGCATGTCTTGTGTATTGTGTGAGTTCGGAATTCCGAACTGTATACGACTCACACAATACACAAGACATGCTGCCACAGCACCAACTCAACGTAACGACGTAAATTACTGAGTGTTTTTGAACTATAAATTTAGCAAGGAACGAAGTATGCTCCCTAAGAATGATCGTATGATCGAAATATGTAGGAGAGTTTTAAGTGTTTCAATGTTAATTTTAGATCATTAAATGAATATACGTGCATTTGTTGGTGTGTTAATTAAATATTAATTATTCCGTTCATCACAAATTGGTTATTTTCAGGTACTGATAAAAATGCCTAAAATATTTCTTATTATTATTCAGTTACATTCCAAAACACCGCTTTGACACGTCGTCGACAGATATTCGCACAGAATGAAATATAAACTTCATATAGCAATGCTAAAGTATCTCGTTTTAAGGGAAAAGAGTAGCTTTACTTATTATTTAATGCATGTAAGCTCCTATGATTCCAATTTTACGTCACCGGTCCCTCCTTTTCATTCCCAGCTCTTTCTCTGTATCAGACGGTTTTTGAGAAGCATTCGCATTCCCTTTGTCCCCATGTTTAATTTTTGTCTTGCTTTGATAGCGTCAGAAAATTAGGAGCAATGCAAACAGGATTTGTGTTATTGAAATTTCGCATTCCAAAATGGAAACATTGTGCTCCTAGCAACAGCATTAAAATAGTGCAAAATAGCTACTGCGCATCGAATACGGCCCTCTTGCCAAGACTAGAGAAGAAACACTGTAGTCAGCGCGCTTTTTGAACATTTTATACTGTTGCTTGGTTACACACATCTCGTGTTCAAGATAGAATGTAACATGCTGTCATGCCTTATGCAATCAGTTTCGACACAAAGGTATAAGCAGAGTATATATTCCTTCTTAATGCTCTAACAGAAGAAGGCCTGCTAAATGTTCGAGTCTTGAAAAAAACGAGTGTACATAGTTCGCTGAGACTTGGTAAGTAAGGAGATTGAAAATGCGAACACGCACAAGGGGATGAGTAATGCCATACGATGATCTTTCTTTTTGAAAAACGAAATTTGATCAGAGAAGGAAAACTGCCGTACTATGCGACGGAACGCGAAACCTGGGAGATATTATCAGTGTATTATAAAACTTTATTTTCCAATCATCTGTGCTCCGTTATTCTTCTTTCTTCCATTTTGAATTTTCTGCAACTAGTGTGTTTCTCTTTCCACTTACTCTTCTGTTGCCTAAAGATGTATCGGTAAGAGAAAAACAGACACAAGTGAAGAAAGAAAGACGTGAAATGAAATTGTCTGTTTTTATTTGTCTTACTTTAGAAGAGGGAAATTTTCATTCCGTCTCTATCTTCAGTAAATATAGAAAATTTTGAAGATAAATAACAATATCTTATTTACATTGGTTTAAGGGAACACAGACACTGCCTGTAAATACAATGTAACGTGATGCATCAAAAGAAATTTACGTTTCTCTAACATTTCACTACAAGCAACGGTTTAAATAATTGCATGCAGCAAATCAATTGGAAGTTCTATCACTCTTGGAGGGAAGCAAGAAGATTGCAAACATACATCAAGTATGAAACGTGGTCACTGTATTTGTACTTACCAGCAATTTTACCGTAAGGAGAAACAGAACAATACGTGTCACATCGTCACATATTATTTCTTGAACATCCACTTACATATTGTTCTTTTTTCATGTGCACGTGCATGTGCATTTAAGGTAATAGAATTTTAAAATCCCTCTGTTTTGGACGGTAGATGAAATTTAAAACAAATGTCTCTGTTTGGTTAAATAAATATAAATATAAAGAATTAAATAATAAGGACACAAATGTCTGTACCATTGCCTTCATAACCTGCATACAAACCCACACTATATCGCACCGTTCGACGCTGACTCAGCTCTGGTCTGTCTTTCCGTAACTTATTTCTTTCAGATTGCTTCGTAAAAGGTAAGATTTTCAGGAAATGCTTCACTTTGTGTGTAATGGGATTTGATTTTTTCTAAAACTCTTAAATAAAAATTTTCTAAATACCAGGAAGTATTCATCGGTTTATTACAATAAATTATCCCAAGTCTCCCTGTAAAGTGGTTGTTATTCTTTCTCAAAGTTAACAAAACTTAAATCGTTTAGGCAGATTTTGGTAAAAAATAACTTGTTTAAATTTCCATTAAAATTATTCCTGTGGGAGTCAAGTTGCTCCGTGCAGACGAATAGATATATAGGCAGGCATGAAAAAGTTAATATTAGCTTTTCGTATTTTTTTAAGATTGAACCTAGAAACGTGACATATTTAAAACTTATGTCTCCATCCCACAAATTCAACACTTGGAACATATTTCTGAAAGTGTCTTTGAAACTGATTATAACGTATGTTTGTCGTTTTGTGTTTAATTCACCTTTTTAACCCCGTATAGGAAACAATTCTTTTTTTTTTACTTTCAATGACGAGTTTCAATTTCGTTAATTTATAATTCTTTACATCATATAACTGCGCCTACGCCACTGGTGCTTTTGAAAACTTTTAGAAATAAACCAACATTTTTACATTGTACAAGTAACCGAGTGAATGACCGCCATTTTGTCTCCGCGACTGGTTTATATGGCAAATAATCCTACTTTGTATTAGAACTGCCACATGTTGTTTTTGTAACGGTGATCGCGTTCCCATGACTGGTGTAATTTGCCAGGGTGCAGCAATAGGAATTGAGCCGCATCAAAATTTGGTTTCGAAACGAGTTTGTGGTATGTTGTAGTTTTACGGTTTACCAACCACACATTCAAAAGCAAAATATTTAGTTATTATTTAGAATGTAATTTACTGGCGTACCCTTTTCCATTGCAGCGTGTTATCTGACCGCATCATTGTATTATTCATGAACATATTATATGAGATTACGTATTTATTTTTTCGGTTTATGCAATGAAATATTTCGTACACCTTCTATTAGTTTTGGTAAAGTGGGTTTAAATTTATAGAGATTAGAAGAAATAAAAATTCGACAAAAAAAGGTAGAAATATTCTAAAAATATAGAAAAAGAATCACCCAAAACCTGATAAAGATATACTATATGTGAAAAGAAAATAAGGATGGGAGAGGCCTGTTACAATTTGAAGTGACATATAAAACAGAGATGATCAATACTGCAGAATATCAGAAAACACAATATAAAGACGAAAGTTTGTAAATGTTGTTTGAAACCACGAAAACAATCAACGAAATATGAGTTCAAAAATTAAAAAAAAAACGGCAAAGATGCACAAGAATTAAACTCATACGACTTCAGTGAACTAAAAAATGGAATTCAACAAAAAAAGCAAGATTAAGAGAGTACTTAAACAAAAAATGGAAGCAAAATAATGCATGAGCAGTGCATTAGAAGTGTAGAGAGACAGCTGATTAGTGAAGAAGACACGTTCTTATTCCTGTTAAAGGAAGACCTGAAAACGGAAATTTAAAGTGAAATAATGCCAGCACTATATCAGGCATTACAAACAAAATATCAGGCAACAAAAATATTACAAAAGAGAAACAGATAACAAATGCAGACTATGTCAGTCACTTGACGAAACAATAGACCACTATGTATCAGCATACTTAATATTGACAAAATAACAATACACAAAGAGATACGACAAAGTGTGTGCCCAAGTACACTTTAACGTATGCTAAGAAATAGGAATAAAATTAGACAATAAAAACTGGTATGAACATGTACCAAATTTAGTAGTCGTAAGTCATGAAAGTAAGGTAACGTATCATAGAATCAATAATCGCAAACCGACAGAACAATTCCTGACAATAAACCAGACACCCGACACCATAACCCATGATAATGACAATGGAACATGTACGTTAATATATGTTACAATTTCAGGACAGAGAAAGGTAATCGAGAAAGAAGCTGAGAAAATTCTAAAACATAGAGATCTTACAAAAGAAAAACAGCGTATATGGAATATAAAAAAGAAATTGATACCAGTCGTCATAGTAGTAACTGAAACCATCTCAGTATCAGTCAGAAAATACCTGAGCAACATATCTGGAAAACTCAGCATCAAGAAACCACAGATAGGGGTCATGCTAGGCACTGTACACTACTTCAGAAAGTGCTAATGTCAGTTTAAAAATATTCAAAATAAGAAATAATATTACATGTAACATAAACTGTATCTACAGAATAGCTTGAAAACTATATGCCCTAGAAACATTGTTTGTTTCAGATGTTTAATTGTAAATACCATGGTAAAGGGATAAATAATAATAATAATAATAATAGCTGAAAAAACTGTATGATATATCAAAGTAGTCGTTAGACTTGCTCCTCGTTAGTACCGTATAATCATATTCCTGTTTGACCTGTTCTTTGCAAGATGAAGGTCAGTATATTAAATGCCACTCCTTCGAAATGCAAATTTTTAGAGAGGTTGGTATCCCATTAATTTCTAGAAAGGTTACATAAAATCTTCAAGGTTACATAAACATGATGTATGAAAACAAGTTCCAACAAGAAATAAGAACCTACAAAAGCCACTGTACTACAAGTAGGTTCTAGTATGGGTCGTATTTAAGGGTAAGAACAGTTAACTCTTTCTCATCCTTGACTGCAATACCTTTCCTCAGTGTTCCTTAGAGGTACATATGTCCCTATTGTGTGAAGGATATTAGGGTCGGCCTGCACGAAGGCAATCCTACACAACTTCTGTTGTATAAGCCAGACAGTCAGTGATATTGTTTTATCTCTGGGATATTTTGGTTTTAGCTCTGCAACTATGGTCCACAAAAGAGTTCGCAGCGCCCTCCGCAAACTGCCCCGGGTCTCTGAGCCGATTGGCTGATATGACGTTTACAAATATAGTGCAGAATCACTGCATGATGTCATCAATACAGTTGTGAGAAGAAGGGAGCAAATAAATTGCACTAGCATAATGCAATACAATGAAACATCAGAAAGCAAATTTTGCTACAATAGCATCTTTGTTCCTTTACTCATACTTATAATTGGGCACACAAAACTCAATGCTTTAAAAGAATATGTACAAAAGGTGCCTGAAGGTAAATTCTTACACCCAGGAGATGGAGGCTACAGGGTCTTTAGACATATTTGTTTCACCTTCAAGAATATACGTAGCATTCAGAAAGGCAAAATATTAACATTCATGGTCGTGAAACTTAAAACAATTCACAGCTAACAAAACAAATTTCCGTTGAACTGAAATAGTTGTAAATTTGTCATGTTTGTCTGGGTACGTTATTGGCCAATCTACACAGCGATATTCATTCTCAAGTTCACGGAGCTGCATCTCTGACCACATATCGTTTGCGGTCTGACATATCAGAATTCATATTAAATACCGACAAGGCAATTATAACACACGTGACTTAAAGCTTCGGTTGTGAAGTAGATGAGAACTCTGCTTTTCTGGCCTAGTATGCAGCGAGTATTGGTAAATCCTTACCGAAATTTCGGGAAAACCTATCAGTCATATCTTGAAGATGGGACCGATAGGTTTTCCAGAAACGTCGGTAAGGAATTACAAGTACTGTCTGCGTACTAACCAAGAAAATCGCAGTTCTCATGATAAAAGACGTTTACGATAAACTTGAACACATTTAATCGTACATTTTCACTTCTATAATGTATGAAATTTCACTTCATATTTCACGGACAACACAATGTGTTACAAGAACGGTTATTTAAGGAAGCAGGTGATTTTTATTTCAAGCATTGTGTTGTAAACAGAACTGCCTAACATTAAATATGGCGGTACATGCACTTACCAGTGGGCTTGAATGGGTTAAAAGGGCGCGTGAAGCATTTTTGCCATATTCCTGTCAAATTATTTTTATCCACTTCCGTTTTGTTATAAGAACACAGAACATTTCCATAACACCCTTATCTACAGGCAAGTAATCATTGAATGCTGAATGGGATAAAAAATTACTAAATTGTCCGTAGCTTTGTTATATAAACTACAGTTTGTTCCAAACGAAACATGACCTAACAAAACCGGTCTTTAGCGGAAAAAATTACACAACCGAAAATATGGAGTTTCGACTATCCCTGCTTCAAGAAGCTGCATGAAGCTGCCTGTAGCGGAAAAAAGTCGGTCCATTGTAATTCCGTTATAGACAGTTTTCACTGCACCATCAATTGTGAAGATGACCGAGCTTATATGCATCGGAGTTTGTGCGTATAAAAGTAGAGTTAAATCACACTGAAATTTGGAAACTCTGAAATATACAGTATAATTGTGGAAGATCGGCCACTATGTTACCGACAATACAGCAGTTCTGCAAATATAATAAACTAAAAAATAAAGTACATGAACACTTTTGGCGTCGACGTTTCATCATATCAGAACAAAATCTTTTGCAATAAAAGATTCTGCAGTAGAAGATTTTTCCCCATATATCGTTTTGCCAATTTTAGTGCTATCCTTTTCTTACCCTCCAAAGGGATTGAACCAATGTATGCACAGAGAAGGGGCTTTGATTCGCTTGGAGTAAGTTTAGTCCAAGGTACAGATAAAAGTGTTTCCACTTTCTTTAGCATCTCTCACCGCCTGTAAGATAAATCTTAAAATTAATTTTGTTTTGAGGTAGTTAAAGAGACACTTCGTACCGAAATATTTTGGCCATTGTGTTCTACAGTATTGTACAGTGACTACATATAATAGACGTTTCTTACATTGTAATAGAATTTAATTCGTTTATAAGGAACTGACGGAATGAAAATACCAATAAAAAGTTCAATCTGGAAGCTTATAAATTGCAACTTCAGAATTATATTCTCTCCATTGTCAATTGATTTTATATTCCTGTGGTGTAAAAATCTAGCTTGTGTCTAGGCCGTCTGTTTCTTGCGATTTCTATATCATGCATAAACAGAAACATACACACACACACAATTACAGACACACACTTATTATTTCTGCTCCGAAAAAGTGATCATGCTATCCCAAGGGCCTCTACCTGTACAACACACATCAAGGAGAAAAGACGAACATCCATATCCTCAGCGGGATTCGAAACCTCAATTCCAGTAATCAAGCGGCTGCAGACCTAGCCTTACAACACAAGGCCACCATGATAGGCCAATTTTGGGGGAAAAAAATAACTTCTCAGCGGTGGCAGCCTTTCGTAATTTATACAATAAAGAAAAGAGAAGTTGATCAAAAGTAAGGAACTAAACTCGTGAAGACAGAAATGTAACACCATGTAGGGGGGAGTGACACACTTACGAATTTCTAAACACACCTCACAACAAAGAAATAGAGGACAATATGCGTAGATCTCCAGAAAGACCTTGGAAAATGGAATACGTGATGTGAAAAAGGAGTTCTTCTTATCTGGTATCGTTAGATGGATGTGTGACGCGAAGGCAGTTTACGCAGGAGACAGCCTGATGGTATCACCTACCCTTTTCACAGTGAAATACAAAAGTAATCTGAACTGCAAAATATTCAGCGAATGAATTTTAGAATATCTGTTCTGTACTTCATTATAATTATATTATTATTTCCATCCCTGTACACCCTTTGTTATATTCACTCTGTGTATTTGTCCGTTTATTAATTTCCCTTTATTTTCATGCTTCTGTTTTCATCAGTTTATACCTGCGTAGTATCCACTCGTCCATGCTGCACGGTGCTTGAATTCAACTCACTAACAGTCTCGCTACATGAATACCTGAACCATTTTACCTGCAACTAACATCAGAGCAGTCAGTACATAGAAGCTAAACAAAACACTACAGCCGGCGTCAGTGCAAATCATGCACCGACTATACATCTGTCGTTATTATTGTTAATTTTACTACCTTATTTTACGTTAATATTTTTGTAGGACTGCAAATTCGGTACCCACATAAGAGTGTTGGACTACAAGTCATCGAGTCGTCATTGATGTTTTGGACATTGGATCACTGTCTGAAGCTACAACACCACTACGTTCTGGACTTGAATTTTTCTCTGTTTTCGGTTGGGAAAGAGAGGGGGAGAACCTACTCTTGAGGGTCTTTAGAAAGAACTATTTTTCATTCGCTATCTAGCGAGTTTCTGCCGGTCCCAGTGGCCGTAGGTCTGAGGCGCAGTTCTACGGCCGCTCGCCTGCTGAGATTGTGGGTTCGAATCCCACCGGGGACATGGATGTCTGTCTGTTATGAGTGTTTTGTGTTGTCAGGTAAGAGGTCTGTGTTACGCGCTGATCACTCGTCCAGAGGAGTCCTACCGACTGTGATGCGTCTCTGTGTGTGATCTAGAAACCTCAAGAATGAGGAGGCCATGGCCCGCGTTGGGCCGCAGCGCCACAGGGGGAAAAAATCTAACGGGTTTTACGAACAGGGTTGTCCCTTTCTTCTTTCCACATGATGACGGAGGTATTTCCAGTCTCTAAATCGTGGAGGTTTCAACCTGACGCTAATAATGCCAAATATAGCAGTCACAACTACTGCGATACAGAATTCTTTGAGCTTGAATTAGTAAATCATATAACATATCCTTCATTCCAAATTTCAGAACAACTCATTGGGAGGCATACAGTGATAGCACATAAACCAACCCCACCTTCTCTCCTTCTCTTATGAACTTCGCGAGACTCATTGTATAAAACCATGTACATCAAATATAGTTCTGTACTAATTAGATCATATTAAGTTTATTTTAAGTTAGTTAATAAATATAGCTGGTTTCCTAAGAGAATTCGTTACGTAATTAGCCTTGACAACTAAGTTTCCTATTTAGTGCATATCATCTTAGGTACAGGAACACAGGATGTCAGACACAAACTGTGTACTGTACACAAGATGAAATCGAGGTATGGTGATGGAACCTGCAAAGCCAGTTACAAAACCCTACAACAAAGTGTTCCCTCAGGTATCTCGGAAACTTTCCGCTTCTTACAGTTAATAGAGAAGGAGTGCCTTATTGCATTTCAGAAACTTCATATACGAGTCTGTGAGTTGAACGTAATTCCACAGCTGGTGAGAGTATCCTATTCATTATAGATACAATATCATCTACAGACGTCATACACGGAAGTTACAGTGAAAGGAATGAAATTTCGACGATATACATTTTTTATTAATATATTTTACTTTCGAGTTTGCTGAACCTGCACTCAACAATTTCCAGTAATTTTTTGTCCATATTACATTCTATTTCTGACTATTCAGCACTTTATCACGGCACTGACCCTCAAAAGAGGGGGACTGGCACTTTGAGTGGTAGATGAATGGGATATTATTATGGAACGTTGGTGGAGTAATACTGCATGGTGTAAACTAAAGTACACGGGAAAGAACCTGTCCCATTTGCAATTTGTTCAGGTCAAATCACACGTGAACTTGTCTGGAAACAGAAAAGTTCGTTGCACTGGGAGACAGTTCCACTGTTGGTCTTCTGTTTCATCGTCCAATCGGCATTTTACCTTAATAAAGAGAGGGTAAATCTGTTCTTTAACCTGCTGTTTATCTGAAACGATTGATTTATTATGCGAGTTTGTGCTGCGTGGAATAATGCCTGGATATATTTTCTTCACATAAATGTACATTTTACGAGATGTCACAAAACTGTATTATTTAGCACTGTCCGGTATTTAAAATTTTCGTTTCCAATAGCCAATATTTGAAGCAAAACAAAGCATAAAACACAATATCTCAGTACAGTTACAAATAATTACACAAATATAGCAGTACAGTAAGCTCTTGAGACACAGTGTATACAAAATATGCTCAGAGAATGGACAGTATTCTTTACAATATCAGTGTTATAACCCACCGTGTTACTTACTTATTTACATACATACTTACATACGTACTTACGTACTTATCTACTTACCTACTTACTCACTTACTCACTTAATTACTTACTTACTTACTTACTTACTTACTCCATGGAGCAGAGTCCTTCTTGAGAATCTAACCGGTTTTCAGCTAGCCAAGAAATTCCCCGCATTCTATGAAACCCGAAGGTTCATTAAAGCATTCACAAGTCCCCGCTACCTGTCCCTATCCTGTGCCAGCTAGATCCAGTCCATATCACCACATCTTACTTCCTGCAGATCCATCTTGATATTATAATCTCATCTACGTCCGTTCTTCTTCTCTTTCCCTCAAGTTTCCTCACCAAACCCCTGTATACGCCTCTTCTCTACCCCATACGCGCCACATGCCCAGCCCATCTCATTCTTCTAGATTTTATCATCCGAACAATATTGGTTGATGAGTACAGATCATTCAGCTCCTCATTATGCAACTTCCTCCGTTCCACTGTTACCTCGTCCCTCCTAGGCCCAAATATTCTTCTCAGCACCCTATTCTCAAACAGTCTCAGCCTGCATTCCTCCCTCAATGTCAGCGACGAAGTTTAAAACCCATACAAACCAACAGGCAGAATTATAGTTCCGTATATCTTAATCTTTAACTTTTTGGATAGCAAACTGGACTACAAAAGTTTCTGCACCGAATGATAGCAAGCAGACCCTGAATTCTATCTGCTCTTAATTTCTCCCTAAATAGAAATTTGATTTGTTAAGGTTGATCCCAAATATTTGAACTCTTCCAACCTTTCAAAGGAGCTATTATCAGTCTCCATATTGTGACTTCGTCCTGCATCCTGATCTCGAGACTTGACCGTGTACTTAGTTTTATCAGAATTTATTTCTGGTCCAGTCTCCTTACTAACGACTAATAAAGTTTCTGCCTTTTCCTTTATAGTATGTACGCTTCCTCCCAATATATTAACATCAACAGCATAAGCCAGAAGCTGATGTGTACCATTTAATTTCAGGCCTTCCTGGGTTTCCTGAACCCTCCTAAATGCTTACCCTAAAACAAAGTTGAAAAGCAATGGCGATAGAACATCTCCTTCTTTCAACCCATTCCAAATAGGAAACCTGTCATAGAAATTGAATACGTACATTTGCAACTTTAGATTTATATCTAAAGACAAAAGAATTTATGTAACCGGGATTTAAATTGAATCATAACGATTAAAACCGTGATAATTGCGTTCCTGTCACCACAGCATGGCGCGTCCTCTGGCTGTGGACGGAGGAAAGGCCTCCGATGTGGAAAGGAGCTGCGAATATATTGAATAAGCAGTCGCAGACAACCAACAAGGGGTAGCCCTCCAGCTTGCGGTTTGGGCGAGGTGCTAACAACTCCTCGTCGTAAAAACGTATAACGCTATGTACCATTAAGAAAGACAAGTGGCAAGCTCTTGTGAATGCGGTAAAGAACCTTCGGGTTCCATAAAACGCCGGGAATTTTTTGACTAGCTGAGAGACGGTTAGCTTCTCAAGAAAGACTCTGCTCTATGGAGTATGGAGTAAGTAGTGATTCAAATTATATACATCCATTACATATCGTTAAAGAATTTCACTTTAGAAAAATTGTTCATGATGGATATTCTATCTTAAATCCTTGATATAGTATTGTTACCTCTTAACTTGTTGACGGGTTCCATAAAGTCGCGAGAGAAAACATCGAGTGTTTCGAAACACACAGACATTGGAAAGGAACGTTCATTCACAAGACGTTCTCTACACGTACATAAACGTGAAGCTAACACCAATCAAGGGATCTTCTTCATGTGTGTAAAATACTCTGTGTTGAAATGTGTTCTTAATTGTGTTTTAGGTACTTTATCCGTTTACCCAAATAATTTTACAAAACATTATGCTAGTTATTCTCTCCGGAAAAGTCTGCACTCCAATTGTTCCTAAAGCACACTGCAATGTGCCTAATGTAGGAAGAAATTCTTTCCTGTATGTGATTAGTCTAGTATTTATATGTCTGCACGTGCGGCAGTGGGAGAAATGAAATGAAGCACTAATTTGCGGTATTCAAACGCACGGTTCAGTCGGTATGACATTGTCCAACTAGACGGCGTGCATCCGTCCGTAACAGAACTGTTATTTTAAATTTTTACTTTAATAAGCTCTCTTTGTGCGAGCATAACTGCACTTACTATTTTAGTACTATGTACGTTTTTTTCAATAGACCTCTGTTGAAGTTGAACGGACATTATGTTAGTTAAAGGGTAATTGAATCTGACCCTTGTCACTTTTAAATGGAAAAGTGTAGAACGCATATTTTAATTGCGTTACACGCGTAAAATAGGAATTACTCTATTTTCGTATTCTGAAATATATGATACAATAATATGGGGAAAAGAGATAAAAGATATAATCCTATTGTTACAATAAATTTCACATAAAATTTAACAACATTTCTTACGCTACTACAGAAGGCATTTTTCAAAATTATTTCGGCATTACTGGGCCATTTTCAGTTCTTTTACAACACCAGTGCGTGCTATCCGATGTAAGAGACAAAAAATTCAAACTGGAAGTGGAATGAGATATCAGAACGAATTACGGATGGGAAGGAACAAATAGGGAAAATTTGGGGAAGAGAAAACAGAGGCTTTGAACTGAGTGCAGTAAGCGATGTTGGCCCTGCACTAGTACTATCATTTAGTTAAGTTCCGTACCAAAACTATGCCTGTGTGACGGACTTCATTCATATTCCTAGTACTGAGGAAGAAATTAAAATACTTTTTGTAAATGAAGCAGTTTCGTGTTGGCCGAAATGTGTCGTTGTGTCATGAACCCTCCCAAAGACGAAGACCAAAATAGATTTTGTTCAAAGACTCAGTTCTTACCGCGCAGTTAACACTGTATCGATTATAGAATGCAATCAATTGATGCTAATTGTTTTGTCTACCAAGCAAAGCACACAAATTCACTCTGTGGGCATACTATAGTATTTCTGATTGTTAACGTTGGTGTTACATACAAAACAACAGGTTTTAAAGGGCTAGATGGTACCGGCTCTCTTTTCAGGTCTTACAGAAGGAGCGGCTTGAAGTTGACCACTCACATCCATCAAGTGTCCAGGTTGAGAATGAATGGGACTGTACTTATACTTGTACTCCCTCTACATAACTTCATGGCTTCGACAGGAACAACTTTGCCTTTTTACTTCGGCTTTAAAGTGTCAATTTTACGTGAATAGACACTAAAATGGTTAAATAGAGCCGAATAAGATTAAGTTGTGCATTGGTACCAGATTCACTGGAATTAAACAGTTGATGGAATTTATTGCAATGTTAAAGAAGGTCGTCAAATATCATTTGAAGTCTTAGGGGCAGTTCTGCAGACAGGAAGATTACAGCCGGCAGGATAGGTACAGTTGACGAATAAGAGTGTGCCACTGTTCATTCTGAAACTCACCACTTGCGGCTTAACTGTCTCCTGGAATCTGTAGATGTAATAGGATATTCACAAACTTTATTCTTCTCATGAACTTTTATATAGAATTTGGTTCAAAAAGATTTCGTATTTTGAGGAAAATTAATTTTCTCCAACCACTTAAAGATCTCCAGCCTTATTTCTAAAAAAAAAACGCTTCCCGGTACCCGAAAAATATAGTAAGAAAAAATAGAGTGAACTATGCAAAATACTACTTTGACGAGTTTGTTGGTTTGCGCACCTGTATGAGGTGGTTGAGAACAAAGTCCTGCCTTCTATCGTGTAACATCTGCTTTAATTTTAGGTAATCCCTTTGCCGTTCGATGGAATGGTTACACAGTATCAGATCCGACAAACTTCATCATCAGTAATAAATAATCAATTGTCATTTATGATCCTCTTACCTATTTCGACTTCTACTAGGTTCATCACAGTCATACAAGTACAACAAATTCTGTAATAAGATATGTGTGCTTAGAGTTAAATTACAATTTTGGTTAACAAAATTACTTAAATTATTATGCTTTAAAAAATATTGTTTAGAATTTTAACAGTGTGTTATCTTCCATTTCCGGAAAAAATATAGGATATGGCAATATTTGCCACTTCATTCAAAGAGAATATCGGTGTGTTGTCTGGTTGGCTTTTATGTCATGGACGACCATTGAGTGTTGTGTAATATTTAATATCTGCATTTTGCACACACATTGTGCTTATGGATTACAAGTCTGACAACAATCAGCAATTATTTCAGATTTAACAGTTGTACTGCAGCGGCAGTGTGTTTATTTGAGAGACTGGAACTGATTCTTAGGTGTAATTTAGTCAAACTTTTTATTCACAGAGAATCGCTACTATAGAAATTTCCCAAATATCTCCCGCTCTTCCTTCTGATAAGAATCATGTGAAATTGAAAGATAGTAGTGTCTGCACTATGAGACAAGTGCAGTGGAATTTCGACACTCTTCGGTTTATGGTCAGAGATGTGCTCTTTGTCTCTCGGAAATAAAGTGGCTGTCACTTCTTCAAAGAGTTTTATCTTTCACTTATATTTTTATTATTCTTTCCTAGCTTCTGTCTTCTTCATGCTTCAGAATGCTATCAAATTAGATTCTGTGAAGATTTTGTTACTATGCAAATCCGTATCCAAAAAAAAAAAATTGTGAAGCAAACAGATTCACATATTTCACAGAATGTAGTTTAAATTTTAGAATACAAACAAATATAAAACTTGGGTTGTTTGACCGTGCATCTTCCTCATGAAATAAAGTGAAATGCCAACTTGATGCAACTAGGTAATTTTATTGATGTATTCTTAGCTAGACATGTTTCGGGTACATACGCCCATCATCAGGAGCATTAGATGTAGAGTTTGCAGCATATGGTTTTCTGCACCGAGTTTTTGGATTGGTGGTGGTCTTGAGAGCCGCTGACTAGGTCGTGTGTACGGTGCGGATGGTGACGTGCACGGCACACATCCAAAAACTCGGTGCAGAAAACCATATGCTGCAACGCAACATCTAATGCTCCTGATGATGGGCGTATGTACCCGAAACATGTCGAGCTAAGAATACATCAATAAAATTACCTAGTTGCATCAAGTTGGCATTTCACTTTATTTCACAAAAAATATAATATATTAGAAGTCGTAAAGAAAAGTAGACAACATATTTGCTTTAATTACCTAGGATGGGATATCAAGTGTCACATAACATTAAGATATAACATGACCTTCTCTCTCTATATCTCCACATACAAATAAAAATCCATAAAAAACATAAAGGATCATCACATACAATTACATAAACTGACATAGGTATCTATATACTTGTATATACGATAATAACGCGACTGAAAATTGTAAAATTGGGCTACAAAGAGGGGTACCAGATAAAGATATTAATTGAACAGAGAAATGGAAGCAGGACAGGAGAAAAATTATTACGTGTTCTTGAAATTAATAATACCATATATGATATAACTTGCGCTGAATGCATTACGTTTAAAGAAACAGAATGTGCAATATATAAAAAAACGGATTCATGTTTTGAAGGAACATTGAGAGACAGTCCGATAGTTCACAGAAGTCCTGACCCTTAACACGGTGAGACCTGATCAGTGACCCAGAATAAGAGGGAGTCTTTGGAATAACTGATTTAATGTTTCCTATTTGCTTGAGTAAACATCATAAATTTAGTCAATATAATGTTTGATTTTTAGGTGTTATTCTTCGAATGCCATTACGTACGGAGGAAAAGGAATATTTACGCAGTTTCTTCCCGCGCTGATTTTGGAACAGGAGCAATTTATTCCCCTCACCATTTATACTTCGCATCACCCCGTAATCATTACGCTTTCTTTCTGGGAGATGTTTAAGTATGTATTCTGGCAAAATGAATGTAGGCACTTATTTTTACTGTCTGCATGCTGAGTGGAACTAAACATTATTATCTCACTAACCTTTAATGATAATATATAATTCTTTTGCCAGAATTCCACCTAGTAAATACACGCATCTCCAGAATAGTTTGTCTCGTAAACCGAAGATGAACCTCATTTTTAGTCTTCATGTTTGCACCGTGCATCAATGACAATTAAACACTTTATTATCCAACAAATGCAAAAATGTGTAATTCGTAAATATAGGTAAAATTATAAAATATTTAAAAGTGCTCCAACATGTTTCGGATCACAAAGAGTCCATCCTCAAGGAGCCTTATACAGTACTTGGCTAAAATTAGACGATAGAACCATTCTTATAATTTTAGCAAAGTACTGTATAAGGCTCTCTGATGATGGATCCTTTCTGATCCGAAACATGTTGAAGCACTTTTAAATATTTTATAATTTTAACTATATCTACGAGTTATATATTTGTGCATGCGTTGGATAATGAAGTGTTTAATTCTCATTTTTAGTAGTTAATTTTATTGCAAAACCTTAATTCAGTAAATCAACTACAACAATTTGCTGCATATTTGAATGCCGTAATTGTAAACATAAACACGTACTTAGAGTGTTACCACTATTGTTCGAGAATCTAGTACCAACCTTGCAGCTGTACCTCATTATACTTAAAGCTGCTTACCTAACAGATTGGGCTTGTATTGTGCAGTATAAACCTCCAGCGTTTAATACACAGTCTTACCATCAAGTTATAATTCCCACATTACTAAACACAAGGGCTTCAAGTTGAAAATCAACTAAGGCGACAAGTTCTGTTGTTTGCTTCGCATCATGTGAAACTACTGCTGATTTGTAAGCTTCAAAATGGATGAAACTCATATACATAGTCACCCTACAAAGCATAGAACCTGCTATGCCAACATTTGGCTCAGCTTGAGCTGTTTGTGTTGCAACCACAAGTATTAGCTTTGCTTTGACAGTTCTTGTGATTCGCCTACTCGTAGCCAGAGTTACTGTTCGGACGGACCCACTTTAGAACAATGATTTCAGGCTGCGCCAATAGCGTACGATGTGTCAGTCTAATGCAATTGTAACTAAGATAAAGTTTTCAGGTTTTGGTTTCTTTTATTTTGACGCTGTTGAGTTCTGTTGATGGGTACACAAGTTTCATAAAAATATACTGCAAATTCTTCAAAGTCAAAATACTGGGTACAAAATGATAAGTTATGTAAGCAGGGTGCAAAGAAGGTTCAGTTGAGTTGCCAATGAGCCAGAATCCGAACGGTGCACTAGAAACTTGTGGATGCGAAAGGAATAAACAGAGCAGAGTTCTTGAAAAGTTAACAATGCCTCAGATAGGTAAGAGAACACAAAAGACTCTTACTACTTACGTATAATATTTCTTAATAGAAACTTCAAAATTTACAACATGCATGAAACTTCACGTTAATTTTGACTACATATTTCATAAAATTCTTCTGTGTTTTGCAGTAACACTCACATTCTAGAGGAAATTAAGAGAATGCTTATTACGCTGTAAAATTCTACTACATAAAGAAAACGCATTTTTATGCCTTCTTTGTAAAGTAGCAAAGACGCCTTATGTGGAAACTTCTTCTGTCCGCCAGTTCTACTGTCCTTTTGTCGGTGAGCTGCGCAGAATTAGTGACTACCCTATTCTTCGAAGTCTTATAATATTCGGTGCACCAGCTTCTTAATAAACGATTGAAGAGCAAGCGTTAGCATCGTGAAAAAAAGATCACGAAATTTTCACTTTTCACATAAAAGAAATTCTAAGTCCCATATTGTCTAACCGAAGTGGTTGAAATTTCATCTAGCAAATCTAATTCTAATATGTTCCGTAAATGTAATTTTCATGACGTGTTACTAATGATTTTCTCACAATTTAGTGGAAAATTTTAATTTTTTTGATTGCGCAGTGGTAGTCGTGCCTTTACTTACGAAGAGTTTTTTTTATACTTTCCACATTTATTGTTAATTTTGAATGAAAATCGTTATGAGAGATCTACACATACTGCAGCTGAGTGTTTGAATTTCTTGAAAATCTTGGGGGGGGGGGAGGTAAGGGTACGTTTCTTATAGACGTTTATGAAATCACATTTAAACCTGCTTTATGAAGTGTATAACATGATGTCTGCGCTCCTTTGGGATTTAACGAAGCATTAATTGGCATTAATTGGTAGTTATTAACGCTGCGTGACAACTGACGGGCCTATTTCAAGGGTCCAGTAGTCAGATCGTTGAACATGGGATCGATGGGTTGTCCCGAAACGTCGATAACAAACTACCAACCTACTAAGCGTAAAACCCCAGAAGAGCGCAGAAATAATTTACCCCACAGTGGAAGCGTTAAGACACACACTCTAGAACGCTGAAAGTGACAAATTCCTTGGTAATGTCCATGTATTAGCTTACGGAGTGCAAGATTTGTAATCGGTTATTCTACATTTCTATTGTTCATAGCGTGCATATTCAATCAATTCGTGATTTGATGAATCAGAATGGTAATAGTGAAATTTTATCTGTGGAAACTCCAGCTTGAGATAGGAATTACTCATTTCGAAATTTCCGCTCATTTGTACATTTAAAATAGCTCAAATTGCCAGTTAAATAAATAATCATTTAGGTGTTTTGAGTTAGGAGATTACCATACAAGTCCTAGAATACAGTTTCGGGGAAACTCCTTATTAATTCTCTCCATACAAATTTTATTAAATCTTAACTTCAGTTTCATGCGAAGTAATTAACTTCATGTAGCTCTTCTTGAGAAGCTTCAGGTCGATCATCTTGTAAAGCATCTCCAGTCCTCTTAATCTCACGCTTGACCTACTGCACACGAAATTAATTTATGCGCGTTTTTAGGTGTCTGCAGCAACGTAGTTGTGGTCTCCGCCTTTCTGGAATGTGGCGTCGCGTCGCTGACTAATTGTCGCCAGAAGTTTCGAGACAAGGGTTTCGTTTCTTCTTCGAAGGTCGAAATGTCCCAAAATAACACTTCGACCTTTGAAGATAACACCATATCATCTTCTCGAAACACCGGACACCAAGTCCCCACTGATGCGAATCTGCATTCCAGAACAGAAACAACAGAATCAATTGCATTTCTCGTCGGTAGCCTGAATATTCGTAATATTTTTCAAATATTGCAGTTTAATTTGCAATAAAAGTCGAAGAAGGCTATCCATATGCGTTGGCCTCTATTTGTATTTGTTCTACTTGATTGTTCTTAAAGTCAGCTAGTAGAAGAGGATTTATTGAGTATGTGAAAATTATTTTAACTCAAGGATCCAGTGAAAGTCTCTTATAAATACATTGCACTCGGCCAGATATTTTCTTTATCTCCCGTAAAAAGATCTTAGGGCAGCGATATATAATAAAAAATAATTATACTTTTAGGTGAAGCCGGCGGTTCCAACAGGTGGAAAAATACATTCTCGAACCGAACAGAAATATAACTTTCGAGATTTGTATGACCGTGTAATAAATATTACAAAGGGTTAGCAGAATGAGCGTATCATAAGTGCAACTATTCTACCTTTTGACCCCAAGCTCGCAGAAATGCGTTTTACGTCTTTTGTGGGGGGGGGGGTGATTTTTAAATATAATACAGGGAAATTCAAAGTGGGTGGATGCCAAAGTGTTCGATTGTTCCTGCAATAATAATAAACCGATCGCTGTTTTTATTTCCTCAGTCTATGTTCATGATAAAGTGTATCCATCTACATATGTAAGAGTTACTCCGTATACCACAGGCCTACATCAGCTGCCTTGTTTCTCTGGGGTGCGGTCCCTCTGATATTTTAACCAAAAGATACTTCATCCAATTACCGAGTACCTATCATACAGTAGAGCAACAGAGCTTAACCGTATGTCTTCTTCTACCGTTTTGTGAAAGACAGCTGCCAGGAGTCCTTGAATTAATAAGTGATACAAATAGAAATAATTCATAATATTTAATTCACGATTGCCCTCTGTAAAAACTAAATGCGACACGGACACATACGTCTTCTGATTATGTGGTCCACTGCTGAAAACGTGGATATACTTGTCATATACATACGTCAGAGAGAGAGAGAGACAGAGAGAGACAGAGAGAGAGAGAGTACCCTTACTTAACCTATTAGAATCAGGCTTTACGAATTTTATATAATGTGTCAGAAAACAAAATTAATATGTAATATAGAGGGAGATGGATCAGAAAGTGAGATTACAGTACCCATAAACCAACGGCAAACTTGCAATTGGAAAAACTATCAACTCACAATTAATGTGTCACTGACACACCATTATTCTACAAAGTCAACTTGAAGGTTGAGACACTTGTCATAACGTGTGATAGTTTTGTCCATTCCGACGCATAGAACTGTTGCTTCATCCACCTGACGGTAACATGTTTGACGTCTGCAGAATCGAGGGTGAAATGATTTCCTAACAAGTGCTCTATCAGACGGTAAACAGATGATAATCTGTACTATGTGGGGCGTGCTCTGACCTTTCCAAACCGAACTGTGCAGCTAGTTCCGAGGCTGCTGTGTCCTGTGTGGTCGGACATTGTCATACCAACGCTAAAAATACTTAGATGTTTTCTTTTGATGGTGTGTCCCAAATTTTTTACGTGGCACACTACATGTGAGTGTTAGTTAAGCGTGCATATTCCAGGAAGTCCACCACCAAACACACCCAATGGATTCCACAAAACTGCGGTGAGCACTTTGTCTCTTCTCGTGGGCGAATTGGAATTTCTCCGCAATATGTTTGAGTGCTTAGTAGTGGGAGTGGAAAGTCGGACCCAGTTTCGTCATCAGACGAGTCAACACAGACAGACGTCTTTCGTCTACGGAAAAATATTGCGGGAACCTGAGACAGGCCTCATAATCGCAGCTTTGTTTTCTGTTAGCCCATGAGATAACATTCTGACACAAGCTAGAATGCTGTAAAACATCCACCACAACACGCTGCGAAGTGTTGTAGGATAAACCAAGGTCAGATGCCTTAAGTCCAAGGTCACGCTTCTGTCAGGTTGAATGACTACCCCAACGTTGCAATGATGAATTCTGTCGTCGAGAATATTCGTCGTCCACTCCGATTGTAATTCGCTCTTTGCCAGATGCAAAGGTGTGTCACCACTTGATAACCCGTTGTCTTGACATTACACCATCGCCGTAAACTTCCACAAGCCGCCGATGGACACAGGCTGCCGATAATTGCTGTGCTCACGCAAGGCGTAAAATTCTCGAACAGCCAAGAATGGTCAGTTTGCCAAGTAGGTCACCACGTTGGAATGCCGCAGCTGTGTTCCTTTTGAGCTTATGCCTCGAATATCATGAAGACGAACACTAGCGTCCGTCGGCTTATGTATTAACAGCATTTAACACTTTCAGCAGTTCCAACATATCAAATAATAGTATTTGGAGCCTTCATTTTATCCACACTCGCATTGCAGATTTTCCGCGTCAGAGAACTCATGTTATAAGTAATAAGAAAATAACCCAAGGAAGTGAAGTATGATGAGGGACAAGGATGGACAAAACGGAAAGTGGATGATTTGCCCTATTAAGGAACACTAAATACCCTAGCGGATAACTAAATCTTCTGCACTAAAGGTTACCACACCGTGCCCGCTCGGCCTTCTGGTGAAGGAAGTTTTCTCACTCGTGTTTCCAACAAGACATTATTTTGAATAAAATCGAAAACGACAGTTTTTGCCTCACAGGAAACAAACCCGTGCTCAGCAAATGAACAAACGTTTTACGCTCTTTACAGAAGTAATGGGTGTGTGTTATTGTGGGAATCTTACAGTTATAACTTTTGATTCATATGGAATTACTGTGCTTTAAATGGCTGAATTCATTGCCGGATTGTACTTAAGCCCTTGTTTGTACGAATTCCGCAAATTACTTTTCTCTACCTTCGTATCTTCAGAGAAATACATGCTTCTTTCAAAGCTTCATTTGCATAGAGCTAAGATGTCTTTGTAGTCATTCTGTAATCTTAATCTTACGGAAATAGCCATAAATGTTCAGAATATAAATCAAGGCCTTTAACATCGCTGAGAATTGTCGTTTAAAATGTAAAATTGAAGTAACTGAAGAATAAAAACCAACTAGATGCCACTTGTTATTTTATTGTACTTCTTATAGGCTCAACATGTTTCGGACACTACTATGTCCATCATCAGGAGCTGGCGACTATGATGTTGATTACCATATTGGTCGTTTCGTTCTTGGTTTGCTGTAGGTTGGAGGTTAGGTGCGGTTAGGCTGGAGTAGTGCAGCCTGCAGCCCGGACACTACTCCAGCCTAACCGCACCTAACCTCCAACATACAGTAAACCAAGAATGAAACGACCAATATGGTAATCAACAGCATATTCGCGAGCTCCTGATGATGGGCACAGTAGTGCCCGAAATATGTTGAGCCTATAAGAAGTACAATAAAATAACACGTGGCATCTAGTTGGTTTTTTATTCTTCAGTTATCACAATGATGCACGGTCCAATAAACATCAGTAAAATAATTGGTTCAAAATCACACCCTGTGCTGAATTACTCATCATTGACCACGAATAATAATAATAATAATAATAATAATAATACAGGGTTCTATTTTTTTGTAACACTCATGAAAAACTTTGTGTTGTCTGCATAAACACGCTGCGTAAGGTAAACGTTAGTTACACAAATCGAGCTATTTGTTTTCCTGTAGATTACTTAACAACGCTCTGATAAAAACGGAACATATTTGGCTCTCAGTAATTAATTTTTGTCGTTTTTACGAGAGACAGTAAATACAAAATAAATATGATCTCTCATAATGAAATGTCTCTTATATACGTAACACTGGGGGAAAAATATAAAGATAGTCCCCAAATTACGATGTTATGAAATAATGTTGCCGACAGACAGTTAGTGACGTATCGTTGACAAAAGGTGCCTCCAAATTCATAGGATAATTAATCCGAAATGATAGTAGCCTGCTACCAGAAAGTCTATGTTGTAACGCACAATAATACATCACGAATAACTGGGTTCAGGATTCTTCTCGTTGTTGATCAATTCACCCTCAGAACCTGAGCTACCGCAACTCGCTGAAGTGTTGTCCTTCTATGTCGAAAACGTCACTTATATACAGAGTGGGCCAAAAGTAGGTATACAGTAATTAACTATATACTGTATACCTACTTTTAGCCCATCCTGTATAAAAACGCAGCGAAAACGTTTGTTGAGCGTAGGTGTAGTGTTGCCTGTTTATTACATTCACTATTATAGCCATTTTCTTATATTTTTATGAATAACTTGATACTTAAGTGCAGATTATGTACAATTATGCTTAAGTGGTTCAATTTCCAATAGACACGAGAAATCTATCTCGTCTCTTATGCGCCCAGACTGGTTTTGGGTACTACTTACTTTCTTATTCAATGAGTACCGTTGACTCTTCCCTCGGGTGCAAAGGACCAAAAGCGTGAATCTTAAATCTCACATCCTAGTTTCGAATTTAAGAACGCGTGAATCCAAATGCTGAGTACACCATATAACTGTATGGCATGCACACAGACCTGACCTTCATTTTTGTGGAAAATAAGACGTTAATTGTTCAAGTGAAAGGATGATCGATCAGTTAAACACGGGAAGTGTCATTGGCCCAGACGATCAAAAGTAACTTCCATATCGGGCAAGCCACACCATTGAAAGAAAGCCATGCCTTGCGGGTTAACAATAGCCTTAGTTATTCAATAATTCTCAGCTTTGACAGTTTCTAAAACTTCGTTACAATGTGAGCAAGACCTCGACATGTGTTTGGGCAGTTGATCATTTTCAGAAAACAGAAAATTCGTTGGACTAATATGAAGTATAGTCCAATTCGTCCGATAATTTAATGCAGACTCCAACACTACAACAAACGCACTTGTAAACTAGTTTCTGAAATAAGATATTCATACTCCTTGAAATAATCTGCTTCTTAAGAATTCGTTCTTTTACTTCATAGAAGAAGCACACAAATCTCTGGAAAGTAGGCTTACTTTAAATTACTGGAAAACAGTTTCAGGAAAAATTATGGTTTTACAACCGGAAAGGAAGGCGTGGATGTAGAGCAATACCAAAAATATACCAGCTTATGAACATGTATGAGAAAGGATTTGTCTTTCTGATGACAGAAATCAGTTGTAGTCTCTTTGGACCATGAAAACTGTTTTCAGGATCCATAATAGACGGGGAATTTACTGACTACCAAAGCGACTATCAGCTTCTTATAAAGTGCCTTCCTCCATTCAAAAAACTTGTTTTCCCCTCGAATAGTTTTTATTCACTTTTCATTTCCAAACCTTGCAATTTGCCCACAGTTTTATATTCCCACAGCTCGCTGTCCGTATACAAAAACCTCACTCTACCTATTCTTTACTAATAACGCAAAACCGAAATACTTTCTAAACTTCCGTTTTGTATATGAGATGTCTTCTTTATTACTTACTCGTAATTAGATCTAAATCAAATCGTTGTATGTAGAAGTAGCTTGATGCATATGGTTTGCCATTGCGGGACGAAGGTTTAGACCGGCGGGATGGAGAGTGATGTAGGGTGGCAATGCCAGGAAATTAAAGTCTGACTCTGTGGCTGTGTAATTTCTGGTTCTGCCTCTGCTTCACAGAGGAATCACTCTGTCCCAGCCCGTTATATAATTTTCATCCCACCTGAGGCTACAGTTTCCGTCTGACCCGCTAGACAAATACACGTACTAGAGGAGTTTCCTGATGTGGGTTCCAGGATCGAAATTCAGCACCAAGTTATTTCACCAAATACATTTACTGCTAACATCGATTTCTTAGGACGTGGTTGTATAATAATCACTATTACTCTATTAATTATCTTGATGGAATTGAGTCCAAGAGAAGCTACAATAAACTGACACAAAATAAGTATGTATGTCCTACAATTTCGTAACTAAAACCTACATTTATTGTGGTTATACCAACGAAACACAAGTTAGATGGCAATAGATTTAGAGACAACCGCGATGTGAACAATCGTGACGTGGCGTCTGATAACACAGGACACAGAATTTGTCAACAGGAAACAGAAACCTCTTCCCACGGTGAGATAAATGCCTCAGTTGAGATCAGGAACACGTGGAAAAGTAAGGGGAATATCAATACAGTGAATTCTGACTGCTCTGGTTAGAGGTTAAAACAGAGACCCCGATACCGGTATGTACACTGCAAACTTATTCTACGAGACCCTCGAACGTGTCGCTTACCTATTCCATAAAATTAACTGCATCCATCACGGAAAAATATTTCCACGATCTTAGACTCCGGAAGATAATATTTTGTAATTGAAACCATCTTGTTTTTAAACTATTCAAATACCAGAAGAGCCTGGAATACATAAAATCTAATCCTTTAATTACAGAAAAAGTTTTGTTCCGATTATTACGTTTCTCCCTGTGAACATATCGAAGTGTAGTTGAGTCATTATTCTACAGATGAAGGACAGCTCTTCGGTAAATTTTTATTAACCCGAAGACATTATTATTAGGTAACGAAGTTCCTTCTCTTATATGCCGATTTAGTTACCCGTGCAGTATACTAACGACGTCCCTGGAAGGATGTAACCCAACCCTTTTGATGGATTTGTTAAGGGACACAGCCACACAACCTGTGACTTGCGACTATCTTGGTATGCAGTCGCACTGAAACCGTAAGCCTGAAATTTACTTTATACAACAGGAAATGTGTAGTCTAAACATGTAGCGGAGCGTCAAGGGAATCAAATATTTTAAATAAAATATATGTTCTTCAAAATTAATTTGATAAATTCTGTGCCTTCGTCTGGAACCCAAATTATGGGAAGCCATTTTAAGCTCATGTTTCCGTGCATCATAATCCAATATTACATGAAAATCCAACTAGATGCAACAGTATGCAGTCCGATTTATTTTGCTGCAAATTCACTTTACATGTTTCGGGTGTCACAGCACCGATCATCAGGAGTACTAA
>Ga0123354_10002092_pt1 | contig 25783 bp, 16 predicted proteins | sample TergutLab28metaG_2_FD_97872 | JGI IMG/M metagenome (GOLD analysis project Ga0123354, IMG submission 97872) | Labiotermes labralis P4 segment gut microbial communities from Petit-Saut dam, French Guiana - Lab288 P4 | ecosystem: Host-associated > Arthropoda: Insects > Digestive system > Gut ...
GGTCTGGAACGGGGTCCACTCAGCCTCGTGAGGTCAATTGAGGAGCTACTTGAATGAAAAAAGTAGCGGCTCCAGGTCTAGAAAACAGAGATTAACGGCTGTGGGGACCCGTTGTGACCACATGACACCCCTCTATCCGCAAAAGTTGGCACTAACTTCGCCGACCGGCGGCGGCTGCTCTGTCGGTACAGTTTGCGTGCGGACTAAGGCCACGGAGTTTAGTTTCCCAAGCATTCACCTACCTTTAGATTTTCTAATCAAACATTTGTAGAGATCTGTAATGTAAAAAGTGTACTAGCCATACCAGTCACCTAATCCTTCTTTATTTAATCACCCCAACAAGATTAGGTGCTAAGTATAAATTACAGAGCTCGTCATTATGTAATTTACTCTGGTGTGTTGCTATTTCACCTCTTTTAGTTTAGAGTATTTTATTTACTACTTTCTTCTCAAACAGCCTTAGACTACTGTTCTTGAATTATGAGACTAAGTTTCAAACTCACATATATAAAAGGTGAATATTTAGGTTTTCTGGCACAGCAGTGGAAACTGGAGGATCCTGAATCAAATAATAATAAGAATTCTCAACTTTTACTTGGATCAGGTATATCATTTTCAATTTCTGCTGTTATTCCCAAGGGCTTGAACTTTGCAGTACTTCCAAAATATACTCATTTTCTCCAACGTTTACGTCTAGAACACACTAGCTTTCAGCATAGTGCAACAGACTAACTTAATGCCCATCAGCTAACATTTCTAACATTATCACTTTATGCCTAAGCATGGGAGTGAACCGTGCACTATTTTCACGTTTGATACTCTTAATTTAACCTTAAATTTTTTGATAACCAAACAAGTGCCTTTAACACAACATTCCCTGAGCAATCAATATAGATGCAACTATTCATGAAATAATGTATTCTCACATGACCTAACATTCCATTCATTGCCAAATATATCCACTAATGAATCTCCTTTGGAGACAACTCCAGCCAGGTAAGCATCCTCATAAACCATTTCTTTTCTCTACTGGCACACCACTTAAATCCAATGTACCCTGATGCTATCAGGCAGGTTACCTTAAATGCACTTTCCAGAACACTATTATTCTGCTACATATGGCACAGAGTACTACTGAGTTTCACTACATTTTACTTTGTTAGATTAGGAATCTTTAATGATACCAGCTGGCATAGAGACAGAGATACAAGGTGTGACACTGCAAGATTATACATATGCACATGCAGTTAGTTGTGGCATTACTGCCAAATTAACACTACCAATGATAATGATACAAATCTGTACTGTAAGGACAATATAAATACCTCAACCATCTTCATCACTGGGATCTTCCAAATTAGACTCCCTCTGGTTCAAGACTATCAGTTTCAGCATGTCACATCTGGCAACCTGTCACACGAAATCTTCTTCCTGTAAGTTTTTGGCATGGCTTACACAATCCAGCAACAATGAAGTCTGTATTGTCTACTGCTCTGTAAGTCACATGACCAACATCAGCAACTTTGTAGGTGTTATTCTTCTCCAGCATTTTTGACTTCACTTGTGTCGAGTTAAAATCCACATGATGGAGGCAATCACATCACTGTTTGTCCATGTTCTCTTGCAAAACACAGTCCAATCCACAAATCCTGTGCTGCAGCTTTATCATTTTAACAACATGTATTGAATCCACATGTGATTGTAAGGCAGTATATGGATTGCCTCTCCTGGTTAGCCATGTTATTACATCAACAAAGTCATATCCACCAGAAATGGGCAGGAATTTGTATTGTCCACTACAACAAGCTCAGAAGCAAGATGTGGCAGAAAATGATCTCCACACAGCTTTTTAAAAACCTCTGCAATCCATTTTATGGAAGTGATCTGTCATTACTCTTTGATTTAGGGTAAAAAATAAATTTCCTCTCTGGAATAAATCTTTTGACAGCTGAGCCACCTCTACTATCAGGAAGCCCGAAGCTACCTGAACCACTACTCATATTCAGGCAGCTCTTTCTTGTTTAGTTTCAGATAAATGTTGTAAGGTATAGAGGCCCTATCAGCATATCCCATTTTGCATATTTTTATTAGCAATGTTGCCCTTGCAGCCACAATAACACTACGTTTCATCATAAGCTTCCTGCCATCATCACACTGCTGACATTTAAAACACACTGTCTTTAAAAACTTTAAGCAATGACACTTTGAAAACAATGGATCCTACAGCTTCTTGCATTTCAACAACAAATGTCTTTGCTGAAGGAGATTCCCTTAGCAAACACACAAAAAATATACAGATGTCTTGTTCTCACTGGTAATGCTTTCCAGGGGACTGAAATTTACTGTTATTAATATTATTGTATAAAATATGAATTTTTACTGTTCCACTTTTGAAGATTTTTTCTCACTCACAATTCTTGTGGGGTTTGAAGTCTGATGCCGCATAGGTCTGCTGTTCATTGCTATCAGTTGGCAACATATCAACTGACTCACAAGTAGCACTGTCCACTTTCTGTGCCTTGTACTTTACATATTGGTAAACATCAAGTACCAGTTCTAGCATGTTGCTGTGCAGAACCTTTCACTTAGCTGCTTCTCCTTCCATTTTTAAAGCTACCAGAAGTAGCTCATACAGTGACATCAATGTTCTGATGGAGCTTGTTGCCTCCATCTTTAGGGTGATAGGGTAATAACATATTGCACATCTCAACACAAAAAAAATTGTCATGGGACAGTCTCTTTCATTAAAGATTCCTTGTCTGGTGAAGATTCATTTTAACACATTCAGAATAGTAACCATGATGTTATTTCTAACACCATAAGTGCCGGTGGCCAGAACCCCCAACATTATGTACATCAATTTGTCTTAATATTTTACATTCATTTTCTCCCATACAAATGTGGTTTGATCACTCTTTTGGTTTCACCCAAGCGAAAACTGGATACTTGAGCAGTACCACCTAGTAACTAATTTGTCAGCTGGTGTCAGTTAATGCATCTCACAGAAATAGTTTGAAATACGTACACTGGTACCAATACATTTGCAATGGTTTGGCTTTGGTATTAGTGACTAAAAAAATGTTAACTGTGTTAAATAGTAATGAGTCACTAACAAATGACACAAGACACAAAGTAATATCACAAATAAGTCACTTAAGATAAACTAAGACACCAAGTCAATCAGTCATTGAAAAATTATGCAAGATCTAAACTTCTGCGTGTATCACACTAGTCTACATCAATGACAAAATGATTACATTAATACACGAACACAGTACATAAACATAACACAATTTCTATGTTATTCAGTAATTCTGCAGACAATCCATTGGTTACCTTCAAGCTGCATTTCTTCTTATTTAAAAACTGAAATTTATACCACAAATTATTTTTGTTAATGTCTTCTTAATGTGTGACAAAAATAACCAAAAGCTTGGTACAAAATGGACAATATGGATTAATTTTTAATTCTAATTTTAAGATCAGTAAGTAATTGTTACCCAAACCACTTTAAATTAAGTAAATTTCCTGCTTTTTAATATTTTAATATTAGCCTTGTTTCATTTGTCTCATCTTCTTTACTATTTTTAAAAAGAGAGAAAATAGTGTACTGCACAACACAGTACACAGACTTACTATATTCTTTACTCTTCAAACATCACGTGGTTTCAATGTACACATGTAAACAAATTTCATTTACAGCCACATCAAAAGTACACCCTTTCCTGTCCTGATTTTCACAAAACACATGGGTGCCCAAAATAATTATGTGCAGACCTCTGATACCAATTTTCACTCAAATGTGGCAATAAATGCAGAAACTACAGATTAAAATCCATTTACAACCCCAACAAAAGTATGGTTTTCAATTTTAACAAAATCCACAAATACTCTATACTTTATGTGAATATCTCCTGTACCAAATGTTATCCAAATTAGACAAAAAAAAAGTAGAAAACAGGCAAAGTTTAACTTCCACCTATGACTAAAGTACGGCTTTCACTCTACACCAGTTTTCACAAAACAAGAAAATAGCTCAACAGCATAGTGTGGAGATCTGCTTGCTGCACGTCACCAAAATTAGTCAAGAATAGGGGAATATGGATGTATGGCCAGAAGTAAAATATGACTGTCACTCAGCTGGTTCTCATGGAACTCATGCTTGATTTTGTAAAGCACTCCTTCACTGAATTTCATAAAAATCTAACACTGTTTAAGTAATTGAGACCAGGTCAGAGAAAGACAGACAGACAGACAGGTGGACATGGTCTCCACATAAACCATTCCTTTTACTTCATAAAGGATGCATAATACAGTAAGGTAATCCTGATTGCATCCACATTAGGAACACATTAACTCACTAACCTATAAAATTATTAAATCCACTTTTTTTTCTGGCATTACAGTAAATGGTGGACCTTAACCTATTCCAAAATTGTACTCCATTGTTCTTGGTCCTGTGACTTAATGTCTCCAATTCCTTATGCCTGTGTTCTTCAGATTTTCCGCAACTGATACAAGCCACTTCAACTTAGGTTTACCTACATGTTGAGTGCCTTCTGGTTTCATTTACAGTAAGCTTCCTGCAAGGATCCAGTTCTTGCATTCTGAAAAGTTGTCCCAGCCTCCTCAATCTTCCTATTTTTATCACTTCAACTAAGCCTAATTCATCACACAGTAATTAAAGCTCATTATTCTATCTTGTTTTCCATATACCACTGTCATTAATAAGACTGTAAATCACTCTTAATATTCTTCTTTCAAAGATCTGGAGCATATTTCCACCCTTCTTTGAGAGAGGCCAATGTTCACTTACGTATGTCAGTATAGGGCTTATATGGGTTGTATATAAAATACATACAATATGATGTTCCAAATTCAGTGAGTTTAACTGTTTCCTTAACCTATTAAAACCACTGAACTTAACACAAATCCCAAATAATACAGAAATAATTCCATTAAATGCACTACAGCAACCAAAAGACAGCACTGTAGTTAATGAATGCAATATAAAGTACATCCCTTTCAGTGCATGACCTTTATCTGCATACCAGAGATATGTCATACATATCAACTACTCAGTATATCCAAATAAACATCTATTTTCACCAACTGGCCTGGTCTGGGGATAAAGTTTCTGTTAAATGTATCCAGGTCTCGGTATGTATTATCATCTCACCTACATCTTGAGTATTCCCTCATTTTACAATGTGCATTTACCTGTCCATAAGTTATGGTAACATGTTTCAGTAATTACATGGCCAATTCACTAACAAATCAACTAAGCATATGGCACAATCTTCTTTGAACAGACAGCAATTATCCAGATAAGCAAGAAATAACCACTACACCAAAGAATTCATCACTGTAGTCATGTAAGTCCACCAATGAAGGAAATCCTGAGTCAGTTCTTTTCAGTTCAAAACTTTACATTCTACCTCTCTTTTAATATTATTCTCACAACTATGCCCATGACTCCCAAACTATCACAGTCTCTACCATGAAGTTTTCCAACCAAGTATATGCAACAAGAGGAGAAAGACAATTATTTTACAACTGGGTCAAGTTTTCAAGGTTAAGATTAGCAACATTATTACTGTGTTCATGGAAATCTGCACTGCTATAACCAAATTGGCCAATGGCTCAGAAGAGTTGGCAATGCATGTTAAAGACAGCTGACTTGCACCCTGGAAACTTATTACATGCAACCACCACTTTGCAGAAATAGAACACTACAATGCATATTCTTTAACACGTTCAGGATGGGCACTGGAATGCACTCAGGCATCTGCCAACTTATGTCTAAAAATATTTGTTGTGTGCCTAGTGATCACATATGTGCATGCACACATGAACATATGCATGCAAAGTGCATTACATTGTTCTTTAAATATTTAAAAATTAAAAATATAAACGCCAAAATGCCAAATACGTATAAATATATAATTCTATGCATTATACTTCTACTGTAGATAAGCAACATGAATACCATAACAGTATGGCAAACAGCCTGAGAGTTACAAAATCACGCTGTACTGGGTATGAAGGAATGACATTCAAAGGCTCTCATGTGACAAACTAATGTACAGTATAACTGATATAAACTTCTTTTTTTGGACTTTGTCTATCATCTAATTTTTCAACAAAGCATGACGTTTTGGAAGCCAGCTCTGCTTCTGTCCAAAACAGTGTGCTTCATAAAAAAATTAGACAATGGACAAAGTCTGAAACGAGAAAATTATATCAGAGAGTTATACATCGTCGTCAGAGCCCTACAGAGTTTAAAGTACATTTATGTCACACATGTCACTAAGCACAAAAATATGTTTAAAAAAATCAACAGTAGTTGGCCAGTGTGGTGGAAACAAGAATCATACTATGACACCTGGTGGCGAACAGTACTTCAATAGAACATGATGTACGGCAACCATCCTGAAAGGGTTAAACTAACTTAAGTGCAATCTATATGAAAGGGTTTGTCCAAATTATTCGCTTATCTTGCAACATGTCTAGTATGACTAATACTCAACAGTAATGTGTTCAGAAGTGCTCCTTGGCACAGAGAGACACGTGCCCTTGTAAATGTCTAAATGCCCAGAAAGTCTTTACAAATGCTCCCTCTTTTCCTTTCTGTTAGAACAATCATTAACCAAGCAACATGACAGTCATCAATTACTGACATCCTCCAAGAAATAAATCAGCAAATTAAACCTCTGATGCAAGAATTAAAAGCCCAATGTGATGTGAAGGAGACCAGAATTAAATGAGAGCTGCTTATGGACGGATGTTAAATTGTCATTATCTATAACTGGCATTTGGTGTTTTGAGCAACCCACTGCATGAGATATTCCTGACATCAGGCACCAAAGGCTTAACAACAAGCTTTCAGATCTGACCCAACACAAAATTAATTTCTTTTGTTCCCACTACCTAGTGCAAAAGCTAATTGGATGTGCAAAGCAGTTATGCATAGTATACACAAAAATTTTAATTTTATTACCTGTACTCGCTGGAGGTGGCAAATTTGTATACAACCGACCCTTATCAGGAGAAGCCTGCCCATTTTCTCCAGAACCACTTTGCAGCAAAGTGCTGTATGAGGGCTCACACTGGTTATTTAAAGAATAACTCTTTGGAACCTGAAACATCAGACAACAATATTAACTCAACTGAAAAATGAAAACACATACCAAAATATAAATAGTGGGTGATTCAAAAGCCATGCAATCAAGACTATATTATGACTTCACATACCCCTTGTACTCCACAGGCAACACAATAATACAATAAAAGACTGTGACTCATCAGTAAGTACCAATGATACCAACAGCTGCACACAGAAATGTATTATGTCACCCTTAACGGATTACTGAATATTACATGCCAGTTTATACAGCTTTTGATTTACCCTGTGTAAAACAAGCAATACATATTAAACTATGTTTAAACAGCCCCCCCCCCACTTTCTTGTATCCCGAAGTACTACAGCTTTATCACATAGGAAGCCTGCATCTGCCAGAAGATCCTGTGAGAGCTGCAGTAATCTAGGCAATGAAGGAATCTGACAGCAAAGTGCTCAGCACATTAGTACTCAGTCTTATGGACAAGGCAGTTACTAGGAGACAGAGCAGGCTTCAAGACATATACAATTTTACCAACGTAATGGTACCCAAAGTCAGGAAGAGTGGATGCATGGGGTTGAGAAACAGGTACTGTCAATATCAAGTAACTTTTTAAAAGTTATTGCCAGAAACAGCATAAGAGAATGCCTGCAGCCCCAAACACAATGTCTTTGTAAATTCACAGAAACTGATTCAGTGGCATCACCTTCCTCCCAAGACACAGCACCAACAGTCTCATTAGCATATCTTTAACTACAGTAGATTTTCATAAGCTTCAAAGAAACAATGACACACAATTTTTTGTCAGGCAACAAGAAAGTAGCATTTAGTTTCTGCGTTAAATAAACAGTTATTAATGTAAAACAATTTTTAATCACTGCAGCTTGATCTACTATAATGTGATGAGCCACAGCCACCACAACGTTTTCTTTAACGACGTTATAAACTAATGCAGCTGAGGTAGATGAGTACTGAGCATAGTCGAAATCACAATGACAGGGCAAACCCCCAGAACTAGCAGAAAACTGGTTTGTCCACCACAGATTCCAAAGTGGTCCAAGTTCTAGGCTTTAACCACGTGTTGTTTTGAAAGTACACGTGGTCACTACAGCCACTAGCACTTCGAAATGCCCAACTTCCAATTACATACTTGAGGCTGTGGCTTTTTTGGTTTGGGTGGTACAGCTGGCCCAACTTTTCGATTAGCCTGTACATCTCCATGATTAAGTTGTAGGCTTGCTAACTGCTGCTCCAAATGGCTTGTCATAATTTGCTTCGGTATTTTCCCTGAAAATATATGAAACCAAAATTATCGTCTCTATTATGAGCCGTGGGTACATGCCACTCGATAAAACACATGGACAGAAAAGAACACCTTACAGCCAATGACCTAGTATTTAAACGAATCCCTACTATACGTTATTTCAATAAGTATATGTTAGTATACATGAATTTAAAAAAAAAACTGCACTCACTATTCACTGCACAACGTACTAATCAGACACCGCACCCACTTCTTTCTGTCTACTCACCGATAACCACAGCCGATTACTCAACACCTGGTTCCTTTAAACAGTACTACCAACTCGACGCAATGAAATTGTGAACTTTTAAAACAACGGGGACATTTTATGGACTTATGACGTGCTCAAAGATATGACATGAATATTTCATTGCTTTATTTATTACAATATTTGGCATAATAACTGAAGACATGGACAATAGTTTGTCAAATTGATATAATCTCTTGTACTTCCAGTTGTCTGTTGCTCTACTATGATCAAGCCATTACGGCTGAGCAGATGTATTACACACACATATGCTAATTTGTTACTTTTTAAAAAATCATTTGCGTCTTGATACTATAAAGGTCCATTTCTCGGATTTCTTAGAACGATTATCAGATGTAGTCTAGGGCTGACATATTGAAAATTGGTAGATATTTACAGAACACGGGCAGCATGGGATAGATTTCTGCTTGGTGCTCTACATTGAAACTGGCATTGACTCCTACCCCTGGCTTTAAAATTTCCTCCGATTGCCCCGCTACCTCACCCGTAACTTTCAAATAATCAGTCCCAGACTACAGTTGGAATTTTGTCCGCCTTTAATTAGCACGTTACCCGCAAAGATAGCAATGAACGACAATCCAACACGAAGCTCCTATTTTAAAACTAAACGCTTCGCGCATTTTGAAACAAAATTTTCGTTTTCTTTTTTTATCACATTTCTTTTCCATGGCCATCTAATTTCTTGCAGAGCACATATATCTACTTTATACTTATCCATTTCTTTTACCAATTAATTCATTACTCCCGCTCTGTACAATGCGCATACATTCCGAGTTGCTATCCTCATCTCAATAATTTTCCAATGCCTAGTTCGATTCCACTCAGTCTGACTGCCGAGGCCACAATTTGGGTTTCCTAACGGCTCTTTTTTTTTTACGATGACAGGTTGTCCGTCTGTCACCCAACTCCCAACTTGAAGGGCCATTCCACTGCATTTATAACCCCGGGACAGGGTGGCCCAGCCATACCCCAGACACCGGGTACCCATTTTTGTCGCCTTTTACGACCTGCATGAGCTGCAGTGGACTACTCTCCTCCCCGGTCACCACACGCGGAAACATTCTCCGCGACGGGGAATCGAACCGCTGTCTCCCGCGTGTCAGGCCGGGATGCTAACCACTACACTACCAAGGACTGAAAAATATGTTACTGAACATAAATCACGTGCTGTGATTTTCTCTACAATTCCTGTCTGAAACATTTCTCGTTCTAAGAAGAACTGAGCGAGATAGGATCAAAAATGTACATTGTTCGTCATGTAAAGTACCCATTATTCTTGTCATATTTTAATGAAACTTGAATTTTCTTCACAGATTTTCGAAAAATTTTCAAGTATAAAATCTCATGAAAATCCGTTCATTGGAAGCAGCGCTGTTCCATGCAGACGGACAGACAGAAATGACGAAGCTAAAGTCGCTTTTTATACGAAATGGCGTGTGAGACCAACTAGATGCAACAATCATGATTTATTGATAATCCATTAGCTCGGCATGTTTCGGGCATCATTATGCCCATCTTCAAGAGTGCTAGACTGTATGTTACTGCATATGGTTTTCAGCATTTGATGTGCTGGCTGGTGTCTTGGGAAGCAGGGAAGCAGGCCGTGTACACTGTGTAAAACAGTGTTTCTCAACCTTTGTGAGACCGCGGTCCGGTAAATTCTTTTTTTCATAAGACGGGGGCCCGGTCCCAACAAATTTACTCGTCAATACCTTTCCATTTTTTTAAGTTCGTACATTAAACTAACATAAGTATTAATAAATAATTATGGCATAATCATAAAGAGTATTATTACAGTTATGTATATGGTGTGTCATCTTGACAAATATAAAATTACGTTTAAATTAGTTATCAATCAATCACTGGACTAATGAAATTTTGTAGTATATTGTAGTTTCCTCAGGCCAACATCTGGGTCTGCGTTGTTCGACACATTCACGAATATTTTTCTCCTCAGAATATTTCCACTACAAAATATTTATTCATGAAAATTGCTTAGAAAACTAAACTGACAAATTCCAGGAGAACCTCTCGTGGCCCGATATAATTGAAGCCAGGGCCCGGTACCGGACTGCGGCCCGGCGGTTGAGAAACACTGGTGTAGAAAATGTTATTCGACAGTCGAATAACATCTTCTACACAATGCACACGGCCTGCTTCCCTGCTTCCCAAGACACCAGCCAGCACATCAAGTGCTGAAAACCATATGCAGTAATATGCAGTCTAGCGCTCGTGAAGATGGGCATCATGATGCCCGAAACATGTCGAGCTAATGGATTATCAATAAATCATATTTGTTACATCTAGTTGGTCTCACACGTCATTTCATATTAAGGATGCACGGTCACACGAACATCAAATTCGCTTTTTGTAATTTTGCGATCCCGCCTAGAATATTCAAACTTGTGTAAAATGTACACACAAATGTCACTGTAATTCTCAGACGACACAAAAAAGCGTGTGTACCTGTTCTGCCGCAACTAATTAATTGTAATTATGAAAACTTGTGATAATGATTTAGTACCATTTAGATAAGGATGTAGGTTAATGGTGGTTGAAAACTGGGGTTTAAGAACATTTGCACCTAGGTGGAAGCAATTAATCAGTGGTTGGGAGCATGTACATAGTGCGAAGATCAATATTTGTTTAATTCTTCAAATATATATTTATTTGGAAAAAGAAGTAATTACCGCAGGTTCCGAACTCTGTTCATTGTACGTATTTAAGTGTGCAAGAAGGTTGATAAGGGTCGATGTATTATTCATCCAGAAATACAACTGTTATTGACCACTAGAAGTTTTCCAACATTTTATACCAACATGAATTTCATACAAGAACGAAATTACTGGGGATTATCTGTGTGGAGACAAACTACTGAGATAAACTACTTAGCAGATATTCCAAATTCGTCAGATACTGGAAACGAAACGGGGATCCGGTGAAACAGCACATCGCCTATTTACAGCGAAGGCTACCGTTGAGCACTTCCGCTTAGTATTCGAGAGTCCTGGCCTTAAATCTCGGCCCGAAGACCAACTGTCCCATCGGAAAGATTTTGTGGTCTTACTTTTACACAGTTCCTAAAGAAAAATGGTGGAACATTCCCCAAAAGTATACCGTTACCGTTTCCTTCAATGCCCCTTTCAATTCGGTGATCAGTAATCGTCAAACATTTCGACAGTAGCCCGCATAGTCCGAGCTACTGTCACGAGTCGTTAAAATAAATAAAATATTTATATAATTTTATTGAAGGAAATAATATGCCATCACTTCTTCATGATGTAAGGTATAGCAATCCCTGTACAGTCCCTGAGGGTTCCAGGAGTTTGAGGCTCCCAATTTCCAGACAATCGACACATGAAGGTGGTATTGTCAGCCATCCGCACCGGCCGCCTTTACCCCCTAGGAAATATTCCTGGTACGCATTGCAGTCAGAGGCCGAGTCGACCTCAGGGCCACAGTGCGCCTGGAGGAAAGATTCAAATGACACCACTCGGAATCCGGCTTGTAGCGCAGTGTCTCAACTAACCGCGTCACCGCGTGCCCCGGTTGGTACTGACGTATGTACAGCACAACGCTATACTGAAACGCTCTGGCCCATGGGCTGCAGATGGGCGAACATGAAGCTTTGGACTTCAAGAAAATACACGATTCATTAAGGGTGCAGTGTGATGCAATTAAAGTTTTATGTGAAATCAGTTTTGCCAATCGAAATGTGCGAATCTAAGGCTTTCGTAGCGGTGTAGCTGACGATTTATTTGTTCAGAGAAACGAAACACTGAAAGGTGACAAACTGGGAAACCCAGCCGTAGATGGGATTATAATTCTAAAATAGATCTGAAATAAACAGAGAGGAGATTATTATATATTGAGCTACTATTCGCGCCCAAAGAAGGTATCTGCTCTGTTGAGTCGGTTTATCGTCAGGTCGTCATACAGTCATTTTTATCAGCCATGTGACCTTTTGCCACGTGCTCTGTCGCCTTAAAAGTAAAGTGTTTGATGTTACAGCATTGCTTTCAACTTTTCAACAGTGACGCATGCAGGATTACTGGCCTCCGAGGCCATTAATCATAATGATTTCCCGTAACAAAAATTACAAACTTAACTAATCACAGTCATTATTGAATTTACTGTTATTTGGTTTAAAAACTTAAAATCTGACGTGGAAAAAAAATAATTTTTTAAATTTAAAATATTCATTTTGCCGCCCATTCTGCTGCCCAGTGCTCTCTGCCGCACCACTGGCTCTCCCCAAACCACGTCGCTGATCCCGAAATAGATAAGTAATCAGATAACACGGTTATGACAGTGGCATGGACGTAAGCCGCTCTGCGTCTGACATTTGGCTATCCGTGTAACCTCCATGCATGCCGGCCGGCGAAAGGCGAGTTGCGTAGGAAAGTTGCAGGGCGCAAGTCAGGAATTATTGCCTCAGCCAGTTAGCTGTCCTGCCTTGAATCAGCTGTTCACAGTGTCGCGGAGTGGGCTATTGATCTCCAGACAGCATGGATCCTCTCAGGTAAGTGGCAATCCGGTTATACTTGCTTGGAAGCCTGGCAGTCTACAAGTTTCCTTTTTGTTTAGCCTATCAGTAATGACGCAAAGTGACGTGCTGTGGCATTGAGTCAGGCTCTTCTCCCACGGCTTCGGGTTTTCCTTGCCAGTTATTGTGCAACAAATTCTCGGTTAACATCACTCATCCTGGGCTCGAATAATAGGTTCCTTTTGAGGCCTCAGTCCATAGCTAAGGTTGTGCGATTTTACGTGACTATGGTACGGCACGTGCTATGCGTTTTATACATAAAATGTCCGTATCATTGTTGGGGTTATGCAATACACTTTGCTTATACAATTATGTGACTGTTCCAGACAGGATGTTTATTTTGCTCTGTGATGTATTACTGAAGGAAGCACTCGTGAATACTTACCAGTATTTTGGGCGGTGACCTGTGTAGTGTTACTAGAGATGGCCCTCCATATCGGTTCCTTCGACCCCCCAGCCTCCTATTCAGTCGGTACATGGGTGTCACCCTGCTGGCCAAAGTGGAAGGGGCGTGTAGCTGAACATTAACCTAGAGCCGAGATTAAGCATGAATGGAGATATACCTCCACATCCATTATGTTCCTTCGGGTCGTGTATAGAGACATATTTATACAGGGTTATTCGAAATGATTGTCGGGAATTTAACAACTTGTCATACACAATACACTTGAGATAGGAGTATATGTGTTTTATTACTTATAGAACAGCATGCCAAGTTTTTGTTACATACCTTACAGGTGCTCTATCTGAGCACACTTTGTGCTTTTTGTGTATTGTGTATGACAAGTTGTTAAAACCCCGACAATCATTTCGAATAACCCTGTATTTCTTAAATTTATCTTATCAGGAAAGCTGCCCTTGTATAACTCATGATGAGATAGGGGAATGCAAATAGAGCTCCACCCATTCGTAACTCGCGCACAAGATTGAAGGCAAGAGTCCCGGTGTCCATTTGATAGGAGGCTGGTTGGGCTCCAGAGCTGGTCTGGAGGCTTTGGAGAAAAGAAAATCTCTTGTTGCTACAGGGAATTCAACCATGATTCGACGGCCGACCAGCTCGTACGCTAGGTTTCTTCCATCTCAATAAGGGAACGAGTGAAATCTAATTAAAATAGTTTGAACCGCTTTTTGGAATTTCATCACAGTATTTCATTGCAGCCCCTTTAAGGTCATAAATTATGAATTTCCCCACACGCAGGGCAAACGCAAGTACCACAGGATGCGGAATGAGGATTACCTGGTCTAAGCGAGATCTGATGTCCTTACAGAGAAATCCGGGGTTATGTCATGTGACGCTGTGTCATTGGTTGAGTGGTTCCCCGACGTCTCAAAGACGTTGCTTTCCTTCGAGACGCTAGGAAATACTTATCGGACTCAGCGTCACGTCCTAGGAGATCTAAATTCTCTACCTGACCAAACTTGAAATCATGGGGTCTGAACTCTTTTCAGTCGACGTACAAATACGTTGACTACTTAAGTTAATTAAATATTTCCCTATACGGCTGTCCGCGTGTGACAACAGGATCAATGAAAGTCTGATCATAAAATGCGATGTCTGGTGCTTCAATAGAGTGTGTCGATTTGTTCAAACTGTCGTTTAAACCCGGACAATAGCGAACACTTTGCACGAAGAACTAGTTGCCTGTCTGCATACGTCTAGAAAACAATTCGCACGTAACTGGTTAAGTATTTGTCGGAGCGACAGACGCTCTAAAAGTTGTAGAGAAATATGAAACACACGTTATGCCTAAAACACAATTTCTTAAAGTCGGTTTTAGATATAAATGAAAGTGATTTTATTTCGTCATCTAATAACACGAGAAATCTAAAGGCAATGACAAACCTTAGGTCTGTCCAGAGTGCCATTTATACATCTCAGGACAAGGAGAAACTGTTTTCGTACACGGCGTCATGTGATTGGTTTAAGTAATAGCGTCTAAGAATGTTTCTTCACTGTGCAAACTGAATCTGTAAATATAAATTAGCTTGCTCTTACTCCTTAATCATGGATCTCCAAACTTTATATGGCAAAGGGCCACACCGTTTATTGTGGGCTGCTTGCGGGCCGCACCTGGAAAAATGACAATACGTGGTGTACCTGACTGCCGAAATTACCGTAAGATTTGTGTAGCATGTACACAATTTATAAATATGACCGCGGGCCGCGGGTTGGGTCACATGCTTTAAAATATTAACCCCTTAAACGCCGAGTAAAATCCTATCTGCAATCTGCTGGCATTATTAGGAGCTCACCATATTTTACACGTTAGCAGGTTAAGGGTTAAACCAGGAGTGCACAAATCCCCCTACCAGGTAGCCCAGAAGACTAAATTTTGTATGGTGGCACCTAATATTTGTGGCCCCTCAATATGGAAATTGCTTCTTGTCACTCTCCTGGAGCCCATAAGTTTGAGGTCGTTCCTAGATTTTTAAAGAGGACAGGCAAAGTACGTATGACGTAACATTGAGGCGCGTTCGTGCAACCATTATTGCAGTGTAAAGGCAATTAGTATTGCATGTTCTGATTGTGTGTGTGTGTAGCCTTAGGTACGCAGCGTGAAATGCGCATGAGCCATATCATCATCTGTGGCCTGCCAGACACTCCAGTGTTTTTCCACCTTATCACATAAGAGGCACGATTTTCGAAAAAAAAATCTGAACGTAAGATGTGTATGTTGATTTTCTCTACAAATTTTGTCGCAAACAGTTCTCATTCTAAGAAGAAATGAGCTAGATATGATTGATAACGTATGTTGGTCTTCATGTAAAGTATCTATATTCTTGTTAGATTTTAAAGGAACTCGAATTTTCTCGACAGAAAACTGGAAAGGGTATGTAGTCAAACAAACTATGTCAATTAAGATGTTTTAATGACTATACTAGACAACTACATGTTTCGGCCCCTACTGGCCATCTTCAGGTTGTCTTCAAGAGAACTTAAGGTCCTACTATAGCAGTCCCATTACAGGCCTGAACAGGCCCAGCGGATTCTTAGGAAGTTAAGGTTCCCAGATTTCGTGACAACGGCACAGAATGGTGATAGGTTGTCAGCCTTACGCACCGGCCGCCTTCACCCCCAGGAAATACTCCTAGTACTCATTTATGTTGGAGGCTGAGTCGACCCCAGGACCATAGTGCGATCGGAAGGATTTTATGTCAATGAAAAATCCACTGACACCAGCTGAGATCGAACCAGCGACCTTCCGATTTGTAGCACAGCGCCTTAACCACTGTGCTACCGCGGTCCCTTAATATATATAGTAGGACCTTAAATTCTCTTGAAGACAACCTGAAGATGACCAGTAAGGGCCGAAACATGTAGTTGTCTAGTATAGTAATTAAAACTTCTTAATTGACATAGTTGTATTTGACTGCATACCCTTTCCAGTTTTCACACACACAACGGGGATGACACACTTCCAAGTTTCTTGACAGACTTTCGAAAAATGCTCAATTATCAGATTTCATGAAAATCCCTTTAGTGGGAGCCGAGTTGTTCCATACTGACGAAGAGACACGACGAAGCTAACAGTAGCCTTTCGCGGGTTTGAGAAAGGGCCTAAAATGTATGAACAAACTGTACTTGCTCTGTGTAATGAACTTGCACTAAAGAAACGTCTCAAGATTTTGGTTCTTTTCGACCTGCGTGTGACAATCCTTGGACCATATCTCAGGTACCATTCTGTTGAGGTTTGACGTACCTCACTCATGTACATGAGCCTCTGGCTAAGAACAAGTGCTTTAGAGGAATGCAAACACACTTTCCACATATTTTGTTGTTGTTGTCACTGTTACAATTTTCTGTAGGTTCCCTAGTTTATGTGGCCCATATCTTTGCGCCCTTCATGTCTCCTCCCTCACCGAATAGAGCTTGGCAGTCTCAGCGAATCGCCGAAGGCTACAACCCTTCCAAACGCCGGGAAGTCCGCCCAGACAAACGGCGTCAACATCCCAGAAGGCTCTAATCTGCGGAAACGTCGTCGCGAGAACATGGAATTTCGCACCGGGTACCAGAAATGTTGCCATTTCTGACCTCCAGAGATTTGCTGAAGTTTTGCCTGGTCATTGGTGACGTAAGCCGATAAGAGTGGATACACTATGCACGCTACCGCCTTCCGGCAATCTTCCAGCAGCCTACATGACTCTGTCAGTATTCAAAGATTTTCTTACAGAAATTAACATTTCGTGGCTAGACGAATAACGCTGTACGTAGATTATTCTTTCGTTCCAGTAAAGGAAAGATAATCTTTGAATTTGCACGCTAATCCTTCGAGTCCTTATACATAATTTTTTTGTAATTATTTTATGTAACTTGAAGGATTACACAAGTGTACTTTTAGTTACTAGATGGGCAGATTTCGGTGGACTGCACCATACAGAAGATATGGGATGTTCTGCTGACCGTTTTTTATGGATGTGAAGTTTGGTCTCCTATACTGAGGGAAGAACACAACAGACTGAAGATCTTTGATAACAGAGTGTCTGGAAAGATACTGGACATAGCAGAAAAAAGATAAGGCTGCAAAAGTAGCATACTGAGGAGCTAAGATTTTTATCTCTCGCCGATTGCGATTGGTTTATCAAATATGGAAGGAGATTGGCGGGGCATGTAGCACGCATGAGGAAATAAAAATTCATGTTGGGAAAGAGACTGCTTTTATGACACTCGTGTAGGTGTAAGAATAATATTAAAGTTGGTATTAAGGAAATGGACTGGAAAGGTGTGACCTGGGTTAATCTGGCTCAAGGTAGATCACATCTGGCAACTCTGGTGAACACGGTAATAACGTTTCGGATTTCATAGAACTCGAGTAATTTCTCGACTATCTGCGGAACTCTTATCTTCTCACACAGGACTGTGCTTCACGGAGCTAGCTTGAGTCTGCCTACGTCTTGATTTCTCTTGTCAGAATAATACTGCACGCTCTGAACACATGCAAGAAGTATCAACCAGTTCCACTGATTCTTGCAAGTGTTACAGTTCTGCACGTAAATTTGTTCAGTGACATTAAAGGGGGGGGGGAAGAGATATCTTCCAGTGAACTGCAAAATTTATATTGTCGGGTCATACTAATAAAAGAAAGAGCACTATATGTGGGGGAAGGGGAACCAGGCACATACATAGCGGGTTTTCCATTTTGTGGTGTTAGGAACGACATTTGCCAGCATCCTAGCAGGTAAAGCGAGACTAATCAAGGGATAGTAACAATTTATCGAACTTTGAAGCAACATCCGCAAAAGATAAGAAGGCTACTGGGATAGATATTTGATTAGAGTTGGACTGACACATATGTATGAGATAAAAATCTGTTATTGATACGTGTTTGACGAATGGTTTAAAACGAGACAAAAGTAGTTTTGCAGAAGCAGAGTGGATTATGGCATCAAATTCTGTGTGAAATATATTAATGAACTGTCAGATTTTGTAGGTGGAAGAAAAGTTGTTAGACAGGGGTGCAGGTTGGCACCCTATTTATTTAACGTTTTTGTAACCGATTTTATCCATTGTATTGGTGTATGATACAATGATTGGAAAAATGTCGATACCTGGTTTGTCGTTTGCATATGATTTATTTCGTGGGTAATTTCCAGTTAATTTTTTGTGGGAGGGGACTGGCCGAGTGGCAAAGCATTGTTTCGAATGAAACTTAAAATGTAATTCGAAGAATATTAAGGTAATAATTTTGAAGAATGGTAACAAACTGTAGGATGAGAGTTGGTTTGTATGCGATAAAACAGTAGGAGGTGGTAAATGATATTTCTTGATTAGGTGGATCAGGTTGGAATAACCTACGTCGAGTCTAACGACTAGGCGAAGACAGACTTCAGTGGCAACTGATAAGGAGGCTATTTATCAAGAACATAGGATATGAAAAGAAACACTTTGTACGTTGTATGGGGTGGTATATGAGTCGAGAGCAATGTGTGGTGTGTAAATGTGCGGGTTGGAGGGGCTGGAAAGAAACTGATGGATTTAAGGGAAGATTTTGTAAAGAAATATTAAAAATATGTCGGTTTGGGGTGTTTGGAGCTGCATAATTGGATCTAGACAGAAATAGGAGGAGAGGAAGGGTATTATGTTTGGCCGTGAAATACTGGCTCAGGATTTTGCACATGGACAGGTATGAACTGATAAGACACCGGTATGACAGAAACTATAAAATTCCGAAGCTGGAGCAAGGGCGTCGAGGGAGAATTAGACAAAATTCAATTGCAATAAATTTGGAAATCTGCTGTACAAACAATTAAATATGTGAATATCGTGGTTTGAAATGGGGATCTGGAGGATAGGATGAATAAGGAGAGCACTGAATTTGGGGGAAAGATGTCTTTATCTAAGGAGGACGCAATTTTGAATTGTTTAGAAAGGAAGAGGAGGAGATACGAATTTCTGAAAAGCAAATGTCTCGGTATTAATAACGGATCGGCATACAGTAAAATAATGATATGTGCTAATGTTACGGATTTGAGCAGTTCTTGGGAAATGTAGTATAAGGGTAGATGTAAATGGGAGAATAATCTTATAACTGTAGAATGAGGAATGGCTGAGGGAGAGAAGAATTACTACAATAAGCATGATAAGAGTAGATATTGGCCGGTGGAGGATACAATTTTTAACACCATAGATACACTGGCTACATACTGCAAATACTTGGTGTTAGCAGATGCAGTTTATTCTACTTAACATTAAACCAACCAATGTTCTATTATATTCTGTCCTACTCTATAGTTTCTTAGATTCTCAAGAAATTCTTCGTTACATCCAATACCATAAACACAAATGTCCACCACTGATAAAATTTAGAGCCAATTGAATCATTACGCTTCTTCCTATTCTCAAGATCAGTTTACTCTTTGGTTCCATATATGCTGCATTGTACTTCATATACTATCGTAAATTATGGTAATACAAATAATGTGCGAATTTGATACCCTTTGTGGGGACCATGTTCCCTGTCTTGACTTTCATCACGCCAACACCGTAGGCAAGTACCAATAGTCCAATTTGTTACGTACGTTCTGCTATCCTTTCCCTGGGTCCAAATATTCATTTTCGGACTTCAGTCTCAGACATTCCGAACTCGTGTTCTCTCCCGAGGAACAGACCCTGTTTCTTGGAGAAACATCTACCGTGTACGGACTGAAATACAGCGGTGTAATTTCCTGAAAGCTTACAGTTGTATCACATTTCACATCATACATATCGCTACTACTCGAAACAGCTATGTCATAATACTTCCAATGTCAGAGTTCGTCGGAAGCCTGTGCAACGATGGATGTGCGGTTTGAATTTTCCGAGAAATTTCCTTATTATTTTGTTATCGTACTGTGGAATAAGCAACGTCTGAATTTCCCGCGTGTTCTCCAAAGTTGACTTTCATGTGTCTGGTGCACGTGTAGCAGCCAGTTAGTAACTTCTGGGAGATTTAAGGTCTGGATTTCAACAACAGCAGTTTGTTCAAGCGCATACGTATTGAGGTTATGATAGCTGCGCGATGTAGTGTGTCCTTCAGCATGGCGGAGCATGGATCAGATTCCACTTGGTGATGAAACAAATATGTAAATCTGCGCTACTGTGAAAGGAAGAGTTTAATCCCATCCCGTAAAGTTAGCAAGTGCAGATCCCAGTGGCCGCGCGGTCTAAGACGTGGGTCTGCGACCGCTCCTTTGCTATGATGGCGGGATGGAATCCCGCCGGAGCATGGATGTCTGTTTGTTGTGAATGTTGTGTGCTCTCAGGTAGAGGTCTCTGCGTCGGGCTGATCACTCGTCCAGAGGAGTCCTACCGAGTGTGGTGTGTCTGAGTGTGATCGTGAAGCCTCGATATTGAGCAAGACCTGGCCCACTGGGGCTGTTGAGCCATAAAAAAAGAGAAGAATTAATAAGTAATAGGTCTATTGATGAATTGTAACTTTGTTCATGGAAGGCGTTACGCAGTCTGGAGGACTGGGAAGTAAAATATTATTGAGGGATTTGACTGGAAGTTACTTTTGTAAGAAAATTAGAGAATTAAATATGTTGAAATTTAAAAGTGAATGAATATAATATTAAAGTGACTGTGTATGAAACTGAAACATTCCAGCGAAGGAACGTAGTGTCTTCATATTCAGGATCAAGTTTGGACAGTTTGACCCTGAAGATGAAGGCCCCTACAATGCTTCGAAACGTCGGAAACCACTCGCCTCACGACGCAGAAGACTGGGATCTTGAGCAGCACCGCTATCATAACTTCAGATCTCACACCCATCGCAATTCCGGGTGAAGCAAGCCACCGAGATTATTCACGCTGCAGTTTCTCGTACGAAATCTAAAAAAGCCGTGAACTGAAGGGCTGTGATTGGAGGGAACTGTGCCGTTTTAACTACATCGAACACATTCCTGCGAAGAGAAGGTGACGCTTTGGGAGCAGTGGCTCTGTAGGAAGTAAGGCAGTGATCGCATGTTACTTCGGTTCACATCCATCCCTTCAGACGCTAATGCTGAAATGCCTCATTCGATGTTGCTCGCTCTGGGAACTTCCTGCAAAAAAAGGCGTTGCTTGTTATGGTATTGTCATCGGTTTACGTACTGGTGGCGATGATGTTTTGGTCACCTGTATTCGTACACTACCTAGCGATAAGGTACTTCTGACATTATTTCTCTCAAACTTAATTCGATGTCACCTGGCGTCACTAACTCGGCAACTGATTATGTTAGCTGGGAGGAAATTCAGAGAGTTCGGTAAGAGCTTCAGCACCCCGAGTGATTTCTATCATCTGTACGCACGAAGACATTAATGACCACTTGAACTGTATTTATATTCTACCAGAGCCTCGCATCTTGCAAGGCATAACGTAGCATGAATAGCCACAGACATGTACTGCATTAAGCGATCGACATATTTCGTTCCGGCTTGACAAGAGTTCACGAAATGGACTTTCAGACATGTTAAGGATAATAATATGGTTACTAGACAGCGTAATCTAAAATGTAGTGTAAGGACGCATGTTAACATTGTAAAGATATGTATGCAGGTACGTACGTGTGTGTGTGTGTGTGTGTGTGTGTGTATGTGTGTATGTGTGTATGTGTGCGTGTGTGCGTGAGTGAGTGAGTGAGTGTGAGAGTGAGAGTGTGAGTGTGTGTGTTTGTGTGTGTGTTTGTATGTATGTATGTATGTATGCATGTATGTATGTGTGTGTGTATGTACGTACAGTACATACGTACGTATGAATGTATGTATGTATATATGTGTGTATGTATGTATATATGTGTGTATGTATGTATGTATGCATGTATGTATGTATATGTGTGTGTGTGTGTGTGTGTGTGTACGTACGTACGTATGTATGTATGTATGTATGTATATATGTAGGTGTATATAGTGCATATATAAAAGTAATGTCTATAATTACTTATTTTAATCCTGTTACGAAATCGTAAATAATAATTCATGGGAAGAATACGGTATCTAATAACAACGTAATGGATCTTGAACAAGCGTGAACAACTATTTGTGATTTTTACCCCGGAGGGTGATTCCAAGCTGCATCGAAACATGAACGGATGTTTCTATATAAGCTGCTGAAGTACATGTCTGGTTTTGGCGGTAAAATCTGTGCATTGTGCCTCACTTTAAGACAGTCATTATATCGAGATTTTTGCTGTCAAGTTACATTCAGCTTTATATGGACTATTCCCTAATTTCTTACATACAAAACCATAAGATTTTTCTGCTTCCATTTTGTTCCATCACACTACTTAAACATGTTTACGGCCTTGCAAACACAGAAGGATGCTTTGTTGAAAGACGTCATTTCCATCTTACTTGGAACAAACGCATTGTAATCAGTGTTTCACCACAAACAAGACATATTACGTCACCACAGTAGACAACTCGTGAAGTCAAATAATTATCAGGGTATTACCGACAAAGTATTTTTGTTTTCTTTTTCCCCTGGCTCATTGCTTTCACTCTGAGCACCAACACTGCCTGGTGAAAAAGTCTCACAATAAATTTGTCCATGATGCAAACTCGTGTGTAACGAACCATAAATCAAGCGATCCACTATTACAAGTACTGGACTATACAGGTGAGTTCTACATTATAGTAAGTAGTGTGCGCCAATTTGTCGGTAAGTGCTTGTTATTGATAGAGCGGTGGTGGAGAGAACTTCAGAGAGAAAGGTGCGGTCATAGGTGCATAGCCCAACAGAACTGCATATATAAATTGCTAACAAAGAAAGGAGGGCATACAGAAACATAGCAGTCAGATTTGTGTAGCCATAGGCAAACAACTCGGCCTGTACGTCACGTCGCAATTACAAGAAATTATATCGATTGTACTAGTCATTTAAAACACATTTGAAATTACGGTTCTGCCACACGCCTAGGTGTTTGCCGTCATGTATAGCCTTTCAGAAAACGTTAAATTGAATTTTGTTCTTCATATTATCACTTATTCAAAGATATTTTTTATATTTTAAGTTCTAATACAACTGTAATTGCTGTTGAAGTTTATATCAAAACATAATTCTGACAATATTCTGAATTTTCATCAACAGTGTTGGGCTTTATTTACCTTTACGATTCGAAATTTGGAAAAATTCTAAAGCGGACACTGGTAGTGGTGTGATGTGACCTGACGAACATTCTGGCTGAAACAACTTTTTCGAAAATATTTAGAGGAGACTTAATCAGTTACAAGACAAAAATCGTATAGTTTTATCGACCTGTTAAGGATGTCCGTTTACTCTGGAGTCCGATATTTATGTGACGGGGTGTCACATGTCCAGCATAAGGAGAAATTGATGTTACGTGCATACTGTCACATGTCCAGCATAGCATGTGAAGTGAGGTGAAGTGTAGTGATGTGAGGCGAAATGAAGAGGTAGGAAATTTAAATTTGGTTAAGCCAAATGATAGGGTAGTGAAATGTAGTTGGGTGAAGTTTAAGTGAAAGGAAGTGAAGTGTCGACAAGCCTAGTGAAGTGGAGTGAAGTGTAGTTGAGTGCAGTGTAGTGAAGTGTAGCGAAATTCTTAGTAACAGGGTGTCTAACATTATTAGAAGATATATAGATCATATGAAGTTTGCTGCTTATATGCCTTTTTCATTTATCACATTCTTTAATACTCTTTTGGTTCCAATTTTTATCATTGTATATATACATATAGTTGTACGTTTTGCATGCTTCTGTTTAATTTTGTAAATTATGTATTTTTATTGTTATGTTTATGTATTCTGATTGTTATGTTTATGTATTTTTATAGTTATGTATGTTCTGTTCCATTGTGTTGTTCTGTGTATTGTTTGTGTGTAAATGTGTACTCTACTACTGCCACCGGCTGTCAACCCAATTGCAGTTAACATAATATATCATGTCATATATCATATAATAAGAATAAATTGTTAATACAAGATGTAAATATGGTGCGACTAACAATCGTCAGTATAGCTCTGTGCAAAGAAATCTTTTCGTGGGGCAGACATTCTTGTTATTGCTTGACATTAACAAACGCACCAATTTGTCTTTGTTGGGATGTGAGTACAGTATTCTGGCAACGAAAGTTTGAGGAAGGCTCTTATACATGGTTAGTGTTCGGCCAGATAAGGCATTTTAATCACCTATAAGTTGTAGCACCCCGTGAGATTACGTGATATAGAATTTGAATCACTGGGCTGTGCTTTTCTCTTGGGTGTTTTACCTGCCGGCAAGAGAAGTATAAATTGTTCTAAGTAGTCATCTGTAATCCCTTCCCTTTGAGCTTCTGTCTTCCTATCTTCTGCACTAGATGGCGTGTTGAATTTCAGCATTCAACTCAATAAATTAGATGAATTTTGCCTGTGGCCATGACATAAGTATTACTTATTCTGATTGCGTGTTCATAGCCTCAGGTATGCAGCATGCAATGCGTATGCGCCATTTTATATTGTCATCTGTGGCCTGTCTGGTTCTGTGCCACATTTTTCCACATTATCTCATAAAAGGCACGACTTTCGAAAAAAAAAAAGCGTTATGGAACATAAAATGTGTTTTGATTTTCTCTGCAACTTCTGCCTGAAACAATTTTCATTCTTAGAAGAACTGAGCGAAATATGATCATAAATGTATATTGGTCTTTACGTAAAGTACCGGTTATTTCTATCAGATTTTAATGAACATTGAACTCCTTTGACAGATTTTCGAAAAGTATTTAAATTCCAAATTTCATGAAGATCCGTCCAGTTGGAGCCGAGTTGTTCCATGCGGACGGACGGATAGACAGAGGGACAGACAGACAGACAGACACACGTGACGAAGCTAATAGTCACTTTTCGCAATTCTGTAAACGCGTCTAAAAAGCAAAGTTTATCCTGTGACATTCCGTGACTGCACAGTGATGAAGTTGAGGTGTAGATTTACCCATTCACAACTTCGGCGGTAGAAGGGGGTGGGTTGTCAACCCCACGTCCCAGCCGCTTTACCCCCGTGCAAGATACCATATACGCATTGTACAGCAGGCTAGGTGGGCCTCAGGGCCGGTATGGGTGGCTACGGAAGATCTCATCCCCCCCCCCCCCACCA
>Ga0123354_10002093_pt1 | contig 25781 bp, 29 predicted proteins | sample TergutLab28metaG_2_FD_97872 | JGI IMG/M metagenome (GOLD analysis project Ga0123354, IMG submission 97872) | Labiotermes labralis P4 segment gut microbial communities from Petit-Saut dam, French Guiana - Lab288 P4 | ecosystem: Host-associated > Arthropoda: Insects > Digestive system > Gut ...
GTTATTTTTTGAGTAACACTTTTTCGAATGGCACTTGCGGCATAGGCTGCTAGTGCTTTTTGTATTCTCGAAAATTAAAAAGGAGATGTTTAAAATGGAAAAGAGTAAAAAATTTACAAAGAAGACCAACATAGGTGAAATACATAAGAAAAATGAAAAGATTGGTTTAGAAATAGCGCAAAAAAGAGTGAAAGGTGTTGTAGAGAAATTAGATACACGAATAGCAGAAAATACAAAAGAAATTGAAGATCCAAACAACAAACGAACATATGAAGATGCCAAAGAACATCTAAAAACTGCGGCGGATGAAGTTTCAGTACGGGGGAAAATGAGTATAATTAAAGCCACAAGTGGAGCTATTAACTTTTATGAGGAAATACAAAGAGAAAATGTGGAGCTAAACAGGCAAAAGGTTATTGAAGTAGATAATGCTGCTTCTGTTGAAAAGGCATTAAAACTTCCTAGAAGAGTGCCACAAATAACTGAGCAAGAACGCGATGCATTAAAAGGGAAAAGTATTAAGGCAAAAGCGGACTTCTTGACAAAAGCTATGGGCGAAGTTGCGAGTGGGAAAAGAGGGACAACCACGCCAGCGAAACTGGTTCAAAAAAGCAAATCAATGGGTCAAGCACTGGAAATTGCACATGTGGCATATAAAAATGCGAATATTAGGATTAGGCCTAGCAAACCTCAAATGCCATTAAGTATGTAATTACTATTATTTCAAATTAAAAACCGTTACGATTTGTAACGGTTTATTTTTTATTGTTATATATCATCCAGCCCATCAATGGCATCTTTGAATTCTTTTTTCTTGCTTTATAGCCAAGAGAACAAAAATTGAAATATTCTCTTGGCGAATTTTCCAATATGCTACGGAAAATTTCACTAATATACGCGAGTATTATCAGCAAAATTTTTCTTGCCTATTGAAAAATTTGCTGGCAGATAATAATGTCAATTTTTGTTCTCTTGGCTATTAGGGATTTTTTTGACGATTTGGCTAACGAGGTCGGGGACGGCGCCTAAAATATTAGCGGTGATATTGCTTGAGCCTTCCATATCCATAAGGCGAACGTCACCTGTGTTTGAAACGATTAAAAAGGCCACAGGGGTGATGGAAACGCCGCCGCCTCCGCCTCCGCCGTGGTGGATATTATTATCGTTATTTTTGGATGAAGGGAAATCTGAACCGCCGGCAACAAAGCCCATAGAAAGCTTGGAAACAGGGATGATTACTGTTCCGTTTTGGGTCTCGACTGCTTGGCCGACGATGGTGTTGACATCGGCGATGCCTTTTAGGCCCTCTAATGTGGATTTTAGAAGATCATCCATGGCTTTCCTCCAAAAATATTAAATACTAAATATTATATATTAAATGTGGTAGATTTGCCGTCGGCAAATCTATTTAATTTCTTTTTGCGCTTTGAATTGCTTATATATTTCCAGTTTGCGTGCGGCTAGGAAAAGTTGCAATAGTCCTACTATTTTGAAGTTTACAATTATGTTGCCCGAAATGTCAAATACTTTATCGCTTTTTGGGTTTACGATTATTTGCGTGTGCTCCTCTATATCAATATAATGCCCAATAAATGAGGTTATTAAACTGATAAAAGCAGACGCCGCGCCGCAAATAATTCCCGTGGTGGCGGCATTGCCCACGCCGATATCCATAATAATGCTGTATGTTTGGATGCGGATTTTCTTTTGCGCGAGTTTCAAAAGGCTTGCCAGCTCTTTTTTGCTACTGTTAAACCAACCGGTCCATTTTTTAAATTCGGACATTAAGCTATCAAATTCAATTTTTGGGCGCTCTTTCTTTTCTTTATCTTTAAATTTCAATTTTTTATTCATAGAAAAGATTTTTAGCCGATAGAAATAAACAGCCAAGTATAGCTTTTTTTCGATCACACCGACGTTTATTCGAATGCGAAGAAGAGATATAATGATGGTTAGGACAAGAAGGACGGCTATTATCCAGGCGATGATTAATAAAATGGTTAATAATACGTGCATAAATTTCCCCTTACTGCGTTAATTCTAACTGCTCTGGAATTTCTTCGATTTCAAGTATTTTTTCAGCAAATTCTTCGAGAGGAGGAAGGTCGTCAAGTGTGGAAAAGTTAAAGTTTTTCAGGAAATTATCAGTGGTGCCATAAAGGCAAGGGCGGCCGGGAGCGTCAAGGCGGCCGACTTCTTCAATTAAATCGCTTTCGAGGAGCTTTATTATACTGAATTTGCTTTCCACGCCGCGGATTTTTTCTATAAACGCGCGAGTTATCGGCTGCTTATAGGCGATTATTGCGAGGACTTCGACAGCAGCGTCGGAGAGCGGCTTTATTATTTTGGGCGAGACGATTTGTTCTATGTATGGCGCGTAATCCGGTCGGCTCACAAACGCGTATTTATCGCCGATTTGCCTGATTTCCAAGCCGTGCCAATCAAATTTTGATTCTTCAATAATTTTGCTCAGTTCTTCTGGATTAAGGCTTAGAATATCGCATAACTTATCTATGGGTACGCCCTCGCCGGAGGCAAAGAGAAGGGCGCCAATTATCGCTTTTGTGTTCATACTTTAATTATTACCCCTTTTTCAAAGCCAATTTTGTTTAATTTCAAAAGTTCCAAAATTGCAAGAAAGCTTGCAATTATTTCATCTTTGCTTTCGCAGCTTTCGAAACAGCCTAAAAATGATAGTTGCCCCATTTCTTCCAGCTCGCTGAGAAATTTCTTTACTTTTGAAATTATCGGTGTGCGGTTTTTCTGCATTATTTTAGTGAAATCTTTTGGAGTGGGCTTTTTATCAATGAAATCTTTGCGCTCTAAAACGTCATTAAGCGCTTCAAACAACTTGATAATATCGAGATTTTTTAAAGTGTAATCTCGAACGCCCGGTTCTATGTATTGCCGTTTGCCTTCATAAAGCTTAGCTCCGTTATTTTGACGCTCAGCTAGTTTTTGCGAGGCGTTTTTATATTTTTGATATTCAAGGAGCTGTTTTGAAAGCTCTTCGCGTGGATCTTCTTCGCTATCCTCATCTTTGTTTTTCGGCAGCAGCATTTTAGATTTTATCCAAAGGAGTTGGCTTGCCATAACTATAAATTCAGAAGATATTTCGAGATTGTTTTCTTCTTGCTGCTTAATATAAGATAAAAATTGTTCTGTCAGCTCCACAATTGGGATGTCATAAATATCCATTTTGTGGGTTTGGACAAGATCTAAAAGAAGATCAAGCGGACCATCATATTTGATAATATGGTAGGTTAAATCCATCATAAAGTCCTTTTAAATATTATATATTAAATAATAAATATTAAATATGGTTGAATTTCTGACGAAATTCTTTTTTAAATGAATATTTAATATCTAGTATTTAGTATTTAATATTTATTCTAAAATCTCCTTCATTGCCTCAAATTCTGTTTCATCCTTGCAAGAGAAATAAAACTTAATTTTTGGTTCCGTGCCGCTGGGGCGGACGCAAACCTCGCTGCCGCTTTCAAGTTGGAACGAGATGACGTCGGCGGGGATAGGAGCTTTGGCGTAGTCAGTTATATTTTCAACCTTGATGCCGCCGATTTCGCTTGGCGGGGCCGTTCTGAAATGTGCCATCATTGCTTTTATTTCTTCGGCACCTTCAACGCCTTCTTTAACTAAATCGAAAGTTTTTTCATATATTTCACCGTATTTTGCGTAAATTTCATCTAGAAAATCCCAAAGGGTTTTGCCTTTATCTTTGAATTCCTGAGCCATTTCGCAGATAATCATTGAAGCAACGGTGGCATCTTTATCGCGAGCATAATCGCCGATTAGAAAGCCGATGCTTTCTTCCCAGCCCATAACGAATTTATAGCTTTTCGTTTCTTCAATTTCAAGAATTTTTTCGGCAATATTTTTGAAACCGGTATAAACATCGAAATATTTTACATTATAAGCGGAAGCAATTTTTTTGGTTAGGCGGCTGGATACGATTGTGCTTATTATAGCCGGATTTTGAGGAAGAGTTTTGTGCGAGAGCACGTATTCGGTGAGCATAATGCCTGTTTGGTTACCCGTGAATTTTTTGAGCTGCCCATTCTTATCGCGAGCAATAACGCCGGTTCTATCGCCATCCGGATCGGTAGCAATAATTATATCGCTGTTATTTTTCTGTGCAGTTTCAACTGCCTCTTTCCAGCATTCGTCCTTTTCGGGATTGGGATATGGGGCGGTTGGAAAGTTGCCGTTGGGCTGCACTTGTTCTTCAACAAGATTTATATTAGTAAAGCCACTTTGTTTAAAAGCTTCGCGAACAGGTATATTTCCGGCGCCGTAAAGCGGAGTGTAGGTTATTTTCAAATGACCGCCTTTTCGAATAGACTCTGCGAGAACGGCATCGAGATAGGCTTTATCCACGCTTACGCCGATAGTATGAATATATTTTTCCTCTTGCTCTTTTGTGGGCATTTTTATATTAAATTCATCAATAGAATCAATGATTTTTATAAGCCTATCAGAAATAGAGGGAGGCATCTGCCCGCCGTCTTCCCAATAGCATTTGTAGCCGTTATACTCTTTGGGATTGTGGCTAGCTGTTATCATAATCCCCGCAATGGTGGAGAGGTGGCGAATGGTGAAAGAGCACTGCGGGGTGGGGCGAAGGTCTTCATAGATATAAACGTTGATGTTGTAGGCGGCTAGAACTTTGGCGCATTCGCCCGCAAAAGTGAAGGAATTATTGCGGCTGTCGAAGCAAATGGTCACGCCGCGCTGCATAGCGGCAGGTCCGCTGGACACGATAAATTCCGCGAGGCCGGCGGTGGCTTTTCGAACAGTGTAGATATTTAATCGGTTAGTTCCGGCGCCCATTTTGCCGCGCAGGCCGGCAGTGCCGAATTCTAAATCTTGATAAAATCTGTCTTCAATTTCTTTCTCGTCATTTTGAATGCTTTCAAGTTCTGCTTTATATTCAGTGGCATTTTTTAACCATTTTTGATATTTCTCTTTGTACATAGAAAATCATCACCAATATAATGATATAGGTGATGAGGCAGTTATGTCAATATTTGCTGAAATTTAAATTAAGAGGGGAAAAGTGGAAACCCTCCATGTGAAATATTTGTGTCGTATTTTGATTTTAGTTTTTCCATTTGCTCTTTAACGGAAGGAACTTTCTTTTTTTGTTCTTCGGGAATTTCTTCTGCTGGCTTTATATCTTTATTTTCATCCATTATTATTCACCTCTTAATTTTAGATTAGCATAAATAAAATCAAAAGTCAAATTGTTGACAATATTAAGTTTTGAATTATAGTATTAAATTAACAAAGGGGGCTATAAAAATGGCTGAGAAAAAGGATAATATAAAATTTACGATTACTAATACTGATGACAAATCGAAAGCATTAGAGCTTGCGATGGCGAATATTAAAAAGAATTATGGCGACGGGGCGGTTATGAGGCTGGGGCAGAACGCCACTATGAACGTGGAGGCTGTGCCGACAGGGTCACTTTCGCTCGATGTCGCTTTGGGGATAGGCGGCGTGCCGAGGGGCAGAATTACCGAGATTTACGGGCCGGAGAGTTCGGGGAAGACGACGCTGGCTTTACATATAGTTGCAGAGGTGCAGAAGAATGGCGGGCAGGCGGCATTTATTGATGCTGAAAACGCGCTCGATCCACAATATGCACGTGCGCTGGGTGTGGATATTGAAAATCTAATCATTTCGCAGCCGGATACAGGCGAGCAGGCGCTGGAAATTGCGGAACTGCTTTGCAGATCTAGTGCTATTGACGTGCTGGTTATTGACTCCGTGGCGGCGCTTGTGCCGAGAGCCGAGATTGAGGGGGAGATGGGCGATAATCACGTGGGGCTTCACGCGCGCCTTATGAGCCAGGCGCTGAGAAAACTTGCCGGAGTTATAAATAAGAGCGGCACAGTGGCGATTTTCTTAAATCAGCTTCGTGAGAAAATTGGCGTTATGTATGGCAACCCTGAAACGACGACCGGCGGGCGCGCGCTTAAATTTTACGCTTCTGTTCGGCTTGAAGTTAGGCGCAAAGAGATTATTAAAGACGGCGATAAGATGATTGGAAGCCGCACGGTTGTGAAAGTTGTGAAGAATAAAGTTGCGCCTCCGTTTAAGACTGCGGAATTTGATATTATGTATGGCGAGGGCATTTCCAAGGTCGGCAATATTATGGATATGGCTGTGAATATGGGCATTATTCAAAAGGGCGGCGCGTGGTTCACCTGCGGAACGGAGCGCTTCCAAGGGCGGGATAGCCTGAAGAAGTTCCTCACCGATAACCCTAAGATTTTGGCAGATGTTGAGAAGCAAGTACGAGATGGAATGACTGAGGGGAAGGCGACGGCGCCTGAGGTTAATGCGGAAGAAGAGAAAGTTTTGGTTGAAGCGGAATAAGCTAACAACTAACAGTGAATAGTGAACAACTATTGAGGGAAATGCTAAACGCATTTCCTTTTTTATCTTATAGGAAATTCCTCGAAGAGGACATTTTCTTAAGCAAGAAAGTTTACCTTTAAAAATGGGAGCAAAGTGACCATTAGTTGCCGAAGGCAACTTTCTTATTAAAAATCTTTACCAAAACTTAACAAGAATTTTACAGAAATTTAATAAAAGTGGGGTTGACTTTAGTGTGCGAGTAGGGTAAAGTGATAATAGAACTTAGGAAAAGGAGAAAGTTATGCAGAAGAATTTCAATGTATATTTCAGCGAAAAGCTGGATGAGCTGGCCGAGAAGCTTAGCGCAAAAACGGAGCAGATTGAAAATATTATCAATGATGATGATGTTCTTGACGAAATGGAAGCGATATTCATCACAATTGATAATGATTTCAAGCAAACTTGCTATGACGTTTTTGAAGCGGCGGAGCGGAGCGGCGGATGGAAGGAAAATGATAAGATGTTTTCCGAAATTATTGCCACGCTTGATGATGTGAAGAAAAATATAATACAACTAAAATGCGACATTTTAAAGCTTATTGTGCCGGATTTTAGTATGGTATCGTAGGGAAAGGGTGAAATTAAAATGGATAAAAAATCATATAAGAAAAATCCGCAAGGAGATATTTTTACAGAGCAACATCGTTTTATAATTTCATTGGTACATTCAACGCCAAATGAGCGTGAAGAAGCATTAACTTCCTTGCCTAGTGAGGAATTAGACGAAATGATTATCGGGCTAGATGCTTTTGCAAGAATTTCAGAATTAAAACAGCCAGAAGCAACAAAGGATTTGGAAAATCTTTTAGCATTGGCTAAATCAGTAAAAGCTAAAGAAATGCTAGAAAACAAAGGGCATAGTAATTTTGCTGGGGCAAAAATGAACCAGGAAAATAAAAAATTTGAGGCGCCCAAAGAATTAGATATGGGTATGATGTTCACCAATATATACAAAGGTATGGCTAATGGCGAATTGAAGTATACGCTTGAAGAGGCTGTGAATAATTGGAACGATTTGAAAAATGAAACTACGATTCAAATGGCGAAATTACATAAGGTAGTTAAAAATGAATATGCTAAGCATGGTGGAATTAAAGGCATTATTGGCAAGAGTTATTATGGCGTTAAAGGTTTTGCAATTAAATTTTTGCCACAACCTTTAAGAGAGAAGTTAACTGAATTTAAAGCGGAAAAAAGAGAAAATCCAGGACCTGGAAAGCCAATGATTAAAAGCTAAAAAGAAAATATAAGAGAATGTTAATCCATTGTCTTTGCGAGGAGCAAATGCTTGCATTTGCAACGAAGCAATCCAGCGACTTAAATCCAAAAGACACTAGATTGCTTCGACCGCAAGCGGTCTCGCAATGACGTTGTAGAGAATGTTAAGGCATTCTCTTTTTTTGTGTTCTAATTTTGCTTATTAGCAATAGGATTAGTAGCAAAAGACCGACATAGCCTATGATTGGGTATAGATATTTTACTAAGTTTGAAAAGCCAAAGAGGCTTGCGAAAAAGGCGATAATTACTGTTATAATCACCGTAGTTTTCCATTTTCTGCTTGCGCTATCTTTAAAATTTTCGGCAATTCTGGAAGCAAATCCAAAAAGCGCGCCGACGGTGGTGGTAAATACTTCTGCAATCAGGATGATCGAGAACAATATTTTCAATATGGGGGAAATGCTCTCTGCGATAAAAGCGAGGGGGACTTCGAGGTCTTTCACGCTTGGGAGGTAGGCGGTGATGGCGAAATATATCATTAAAGAGGAGACGCCAAGCCCAAGGCCGCCTAAACTAGCGCCAATGCGCACAGTTTTTTTGCTTTTTGCTTGTGCGCCCAGCGGGCCAAGGATGGCGATGGAGAGGATAATATTATATGAAACATATAAAAGAGCGGAAACAAGCCAATTACTCAGCAGCGGGTTGGAATTTGTGTGTATGGTTTGGTTTATAACTAATGGGTGATGAATTAGGGCGTAAATGCTAATTCCTATAACTGAAATAAGCAAAAAGGGTGCGACAAAACTGATGGAATTAAACACACCTTTTATTCCGGTCAGAACTGTTATGGCTGAAAGAATAGCCATTATAAGGCAGCCGATAAATATTGGTATTCCAAATTCTTGATGGAATAATGCGCCGGTTCCGGCAAGCATAGCGGTTACCGCGCCAAAGAGGAAGAAGGTGATGATGATGTCCATAATTGGAGCAATTACTTTGCCGCAAGATGCTTTTAGGATTTCCAAGTGTGATTTGGCGCTCAGCCTGAGACCAAGCTCGATAATTATATAGCCATAGAGGATAAATAGGAGGGTTACGAGAATTATTCCCCATAGACCGCCTATTCCGAAAGAGGAAAAGAATTGCAGAACCTCTTGACCTGTGGCGAAGCCGGCGCCGACGACTGTGCCGATATATACGGCGGCTATTTTTAGGCTAGATACTTTTTTCATATTGATATTATACGCGAAAATACGTGAATTATGAAGTCAATGTTACAAAAATGTTATAGAGTTGTTACGAAAATTTAAATTGACTTTTTAATGATAAACAATAGAATGTATATGAAAAAGGTTGAAAACGTGTTTACACGGACGGTTGCGTTCGCCTCCTTGCGAAAGGAGGTGATGAGTTTATGGATAGAATTGCTATTATTTCAATTGCTGTTGTTGCTGTTATGGCATTTATGGTGATATACAAAATAGTAAAAAGTTTCACAAACAAAAAGTAACCCACCGTTTTAGCCGAACAAGGGTTACTTTGTAACTTTTGCGAATGCACCGTTGGATGCCTTTTTCACTTTTAAGGTTACTCTTAATTATTATTATACACTTTACTAAAATTATGTCAAATGTTTGGAGAATTTCATGAAACGTCCAAAAGATTTAAATTATGCGAAGTGGCTGTGCCAATATTATTTGGGGCATAGGATGCATACGAAAAAGGAACTGCGTGAGAAACTTCAGCGAAAAGAAGTGGAGAGGGCAATAATTGATGAGGCACTTAATTGGTGCGAAGCGCAAGAATATTTAAATGACGCGGAATTTTGCGTGAGGTTTATTAAAGATGGGGCGGAGCTGAAAAAGAGGGGAAAGAGGAGAATTGTTCAGGAGCTAAGGTTTAAAGGTGTGGCGCAAGAGACGATAGAAAAAGCATTTTTGGAAGTGGAGGGGGAAGTTGATTTTGACGAGGCGCTTATGGAGGCGCTCGAGAAGAAGGCGAGGAGATTGGATTTAGACGATAGGAAAGATAGAGATAAATTGGTGAGGCATTTGGCGGGGAAGGGGTTTGGGATAGGGGAAGTGCTGAGGGCGATTGAGGGATATAGAAGGGAACTAACAACTAACAGTGAACAGTGAATAACTATGGTGGAATTTTGCAGAAAGCGCAAAACTCTTAGTTTGGTTTGTAGGGGACGATGGCAATCGTCCCGAGAAGTTTGAGGAGATATGAAGGTGGCCGGGCGGATTACCATCCGCCCCTACGAACGTATTTGTTACAAAATTTTCTTTACCAAAACTTAACAAAAGAGGTATTGACTTTTTTAATTTTATTTTATAATATAATATTAGAAATTGAGAAAGGAAAAGAAAATGCTCAAAAAACGCGATAACACTATATATATATATATATATATATGAGCGAAATATAATTCGTTATTTTTTGAGTAATATTTTTTCGAATGGCATTAGTGGCATTGGCTGCTAGTGCTTTTTATATTCTCAAAAAATTAAGGAGATGGTTAAAATGTCAACAATTAAAGACATGTTGCATCAAAGAAATGAGCAAAAAAAAGACTTTAGGCATATGTTAGAAGAAGTTAAAAGAAATGTTATGCCACTAAATGCTGATGTAATAGCAAAATCTTCATCTGAAGATGGTATGCTCTTCGGTAATGATTTAGATGGGAGGTTGGGGGAATGGGCATCATTGGCAAAAAATCTTGACCAAAAAGAACTTGCTATAGTTGCTAGAAATAGTAAATCACCAACGATTGATATTGGCATAGCACTAAACCCTAATACGAGCAAAGGAACATTGGAGTATTTAACAAATAAGAGTTATGGCGATTATATGGCACCTTTTGATAAGTACCCAGAAATGTATACAAAAGATGGCGCAGCTAAATTTCATAATGTTGTAAACTTTTTAGGTAAAAAAATGCAATCGATAGCATCTAAAAAATTACAAGAAAACTTTAATACCATTAAAAAAACACTAGGTATGAGCATTGGTGGATAGGAAAGGAATGGATTAAAATGAATATAGCCCGCAAGATATTAAAAATAATATCCGTTGTAGCATTTTGCGCATTGGCAATATTGTCTTATAAATATGGAATTTTATTTTTCAATAAATATATTCAACCTATTTGTTTGTTAATAATAGCTTTATTAATTATTATTAAACAGGAGAAATGGTCGATTATACCATTATTTATTTTTGTGTTTAGCGAACCAATTTTTATGTCATTGCATTATGGTGTAAGTTTACTTACTTGGTTCACAGGAGTTGCATTGACTTATAGCTTATTGAAATTTTTAATTTTGATTTTCCTTTCAATTTATTTGTTCACTAAAAAAACATTGGGATTTTACTTATGCTTAATATTAATTGTTGTATTCATATTATTACAAATAACATATAGTCATATTCCGTCTTCTTTTTGGATTATAATGTTCATATACGCTATAAGTTGTAAATTATCAGAATTGAATTAAATAATTAGTAAAACCGTTACGATTTGTAACGGTTTGTTTTTTATTGTCATTGCGAGGCGGATGTCCTGGACATCCAACGAAGCAATCCAGTGACTTTACTTCTTTTTGAAGACGCTGGATTGCTTCGGGACAATGTCCCTCGCAATGACATATGCTTTTATCCTCTTTTTACATAAGTGGTATGCAATAATTCATGGGCTTTATGTGAGCCAGGCTCACCAAGGAATTCTTTATAGAGTGAGATGATTTCAGGGTTTTCGTTAGAGAGGCGAAGGGTTTTATCCTTATCTTCGGTGTAGAGAGCGGCTGCTCTTTTTTTGAGCACTTCGGTGTCGTGTTGCAAATAGTAAGGCTGGCCGCCGCCGCCAACGCAGCCGCCGGGGCAGGCCATAACTTCGATTAAATGATATTCTTTTTCGCCGCTTTGGACTTGCTCTAAAATAGTGCGCACGTTTCCAAGGCCGTTGGCAATTGCGGTTTTAATTTTCACTCCGCCGCCAAGGTCAACTTCGGCTTCACGAATTCCATCTATTCCGCGGATTTCCGTCCAGTCTATTTTAGCGGGTTTGCCATTATTAAGCCAAGCAGAGGCCGTTCTAATAGCAGCTTCAGCAACGCCGCCGGTTGTGCCGAAAATATCAGCTGCGCCGGAAGATTCGCCCATTATATCATCAAATTTGCTATCAGGAATTGCGGGAAAGTCGATATTTGCTTCTGTGATCATTCGGGCAAGTTCGCGGGTGGATAGAACGTAATCAACATATTCGCCAAGTTCAGGGCGAGCTGCCTCATATTTTTTGGCAAGGCAAGGCATAACAGAAACGACGACCATTTTTTTAGGGTCAATGCCTAGCTTTTCAGCCGCGTAAGTTTTGGCAATAACGCCAAGCATTTCATGAGGGGATTTGGCGGTGGAAGGAATGTCAAGCAGATCCGGGAACTGGTGCTCAATGAATTTTACCCACGCAGGGCAGCAGGAGGTGAGCATTGGAAATTTTCCGCCTTTTTTAAAGCGCTCTAAGAATTCGGTGGCTTCTTCCATAATGGTAAGGTCGGCGCCGAAATTGGTGTCATACACTTTATCAAAGCCAAGACGTTTTAGCGCGGTGGTCATTTTGCCGGTAACGCTTGTGCCAACGGGCATATCGAACATTTCACCAAGAGCAACTCTGACGGCTGGGGCGGTTTGCACTACTACGAATTTATCGGGATTATTTATTGCGCTCCACACTTCGGAGGTGTTATCCACTTGGGTGAGCGCGCCGGTTGGGCAGACGCTAACGCATTGGCCGCAGAATGTGCAAGCGGTATCGCACATATCGTTATCATAAGCAGTGCCGATAACGGTGTCGAACCCGCGGTTTATTGCGGAGTACACGCCTACGGTTTGCACTTTGTTGCACATGGTTTCGCAGCGGCGGCAGAGAATGCACTTATCCGGGCAGCGAATGAGGGATTTTGAAGAAACGTCCTTACGATTATGTGAACGCTTGCCTTCAAATTTATCCTCGCGTATTCCCATTTCGGCGGCAAGGCTTTGAAGTTCACATTTGCCGTTGCGCTCGCAGATTAGGCAATCTTTGGGGTGGTTAGAAAGAATGAGCTCGAGCACGGTGCGGCGAGCTTTGATAGCTCTAGGGGTGTTGGTGGTAATCACCATGCCTTCGGTGCAAACTGTGGAGCATGAGGGGGAAAGATTGCGCTTGCCCTCTTGTTCAACCACGCACACGCGGCATGAGCCCACTTGATTGACCATTTTGGTGTTGTGAAGGTCGAGATGGCAGAGGGTGGGGATGTGAATGCCGACGGTTTTGGCGGCCTCGAGAATGGTCGTTCCTTCGGGAACGCTAACATTTATGTTGTTAATTTTTAGATTTGTCATGGTACTTTTTGCTCCTTATTTGCTAAACAAATGAATAATTGCTATAATTCCTTCTGAAATTCCATAGGCGACTGCGATGCAGAAGATTGCGATTACCAGCCAGCCTAGGAATGCTCCTGTTTTGGTTGGAGGTTTTTCATCAATTGTTTCTTCTTTTTCTATTATTGCTTCTTCAGGCTCTTCCACAATTTTCGCAGAATTATATTCGGTTAGGATTTCTTTTGCTTTATCTAACATTTCTGCCGGAACTTTAACTGTGATTCCGAGTTTGGTATCGCCAAAAAAGACTTTTAGAAATTGCCCTGTGCCCTCATATTGCCGCGATGTGGGTATGCCTTCGCTTTCAAGGACGCTGCAAATTAAATTGAATTCCAATTCATCTTTTGCATTGGCTGCTTCTGCCCAGTTCACATATTGGATTTGCTTATCATCTTCACTCATTTTGACACCTTTTCCAGGTTAAAGTTAATTATCAAATTTTGCATTTAATTCTAGAGCTTCGAACCATTTTGGTAAATTGCCGAAATTTGGATATACTTTAATCCATTTGTTTTCTGTTTTAATTCCGCCTAGGTATCCGTTTTTATAATATCTGGCAAATTGGTTATAAATATTACTATTATCACAAAAAATAGTTAAATTTACTAATGGAATCACTTCTTTAAGTTTTTCTTTTTGCTTATGAAGTCTACGAACAACGTCGCTTTTAGGTATATTATGCCCGCCATGTTTCACCCTGTTTTCAATTCGAGAAAGTATATCTTCAAGTGTATCAATACCAATATAATAAAGGATAATAAAATAACCATTTTCTTTCGCTTTTTGTATTGTTTTTACTATTTGATGGCTAGAAAGTGTGGTTTCTTGAGTAAAGCTCTCACCGCTTTTTATCGCTTCATTAATTTTTTTTAAAGCTATTTTACCTGCTCCGATATTGGAAATATTGTATTCTGCAGCTATTTTATCGGCGTCTATTCGGAGCTCATCTTGTTCTAAGTTGGTTCGTGCGCCTAAAAATCCTGATTTGCCAACGCCATTTACTCCGGCAATTATTGTAAAAGTTTTCATATTATCACTTTCTATCTATCGCACCGAATGGGCATTTGGCATAGCAAGTGCCGCATTTTATGCATTCGTCTTGACGGATTTCATGAATAACGCCGCGCTCGCCGCTGATGCAGTCGACGGGGCAATTTTTGGCGCAAATTGTGCAGGCTTTACATTTTTCAGGGTCGATAACATATTTAAGCAAGGCGGTGCATTTGCCGGCCGGGCAGCGATGTTCGTTAACGTGCGCTTCATATTCGTCGCGGAAGTAGTTTAAAGTGGAGAGGACGGGGTTAGGAGAAGATTGCCCAAGGCCGCAAAGGGAAGTGTCTTTTATTGTTTCTCCGAGATTTTTTAGGGTTTCTAAATCTTCTTCGGTGCCATTGCCATTGGTTATTTTATTTAAAATTTCGAGCAAACGAAGGTTGCCCACTCTGCAAGGAGTGCACTTTCCGCAAGATTCATCAACGGTGAATTCCAGGAAGAATTTGGCAATATCAACCATACAATCGGTTTCGTCCATGACAATCATTCCGCCCGAGCCCATCATTGAGCCGATAGATATGAGATTTTCATAATCGATAGGCAGGTCAAGCTCCGAAGCCGGAATGCAGCCGCCGGAAGGACCGCCGGTTTGAACGGCTTTGAACTCTTTGCCTTCATGGATTCCGCCGCCCATATTATAGATAATATCACGAAGTTTGGTGCCCATTGGCACTTCAATTAAGCCTACATTATTGATTTTTCCTGCAAGAGCGAATACTTTTGTGCCTTTTGATTTTTCAGTGCCGATAGAGCTAAACCAATCAGCGCCTTTTAGAAGAATTCTAGGCACATTAGCGTAAGTTTCAACATTATTTATATTGGTTGGCTTGCCCCACACGCCTGAAACGGCCGGGAACGGAGGCTTAATGCGCGGCTCTCCGCGCTCGCCCTGAACGGAATTCATAAGTGAAGTTTCCTCGCCGCAAACGAAAGCGCCGGCGCCAAGAGCGAGAGTAATATCAAAGTTAAAGCCGGAGCCAAGAATATTTTCACCCAAAAGTCCAAGTTCTTTTGCCTGTGCAATCGCAATTTCAAGTCGTTTCATGGCAAGAGGATATTCGGCGCGGATATACACAATGCCTTCGTCTGCGCCTATTGCGCGGCCGCAAATGGCCATAGCTTCGATGACGGAGTGAGGGTCACCCTCTAAAATTGAGCGGTCCATAAACGCGCCGGGGTCGCCTTCATCGGCGTTGCAAAGCACGAACTTTTTATCGTTTTGTTCTTTTGCGGTTAGCTCCCATTTTAGGCCGGTGGGGAAGCCTGCACCGCCGCGTCCACGAAGGCCGCTATTTTTGATAGTTTGGATTATTTCAGCGGGCTGCATTTCAAAGAGAGCTTTAGCCAGAGCGGAGTAACCATCGTGTTCTATGGTTTCTTCGATAACTTCAGGGTCGATTATTCCGCAGTTTTGAAGGGCAATTTTAACTTGACCTTTATAGAAATTCAATTCATTTTGATGCGCTTGATGTTTCTTCGTTTCAGGGTCAGTATATAGTAAATCCTCGACAACTTTGCCGCCTAGAATGTGCTGCTCGATGATTGTTTTGGCGTCTTCTTCTTTTAACTGAACGTAGAAGGTTTCGTCCGGCCAAATTTCCACGATGGGGCCTTGCTTGCAAAAACCGAAGCAGCCGACGGGGGTTACTTTGACATCTTTGGTTAATCCTTTTTCTTCAATTATTTTATTGAAGTTTTTCATTAAAGGGTCGCTGCCGGCTGAATGACAGCCGGTCCCGCCGCAAATGCGGATTTCCCACTTTTGCGTGTGTTTGGATTTTAATTCATCGCGCAGTTTTTTGAATTCATCATATGAGGTTAGTTTCATAGTTTTACATTCCTTTAGATTTAATTATTACTTCTATATTTAAAAGCATTAGTGAATATTGAATACTGAATATTTAATATTGAATAGTATTTCTTCTCACGTCATAATACTATTCAGTATTCAATATTCAATCTTCACTATTCAATAGGTTTTTATTTACTTCGTATGTTCTTCAATTATCCCCTTAACATCGCTTGGGGTCACGTTGCCATAGACTTTGCCGTTGACGGTGACGACCGGAGCAAGCATACACGCGCCCACGCAGCGGAGGGAATCGAGAGTGAAAAGGCCGTCGGCAGTGGTCTGCCCAACAGTGATATTAAGTTGGCGCTTAAATTCTTCTAAAACGGCGTCGGCGCCGCGGACGAAGCAGGCGGTGCCCATGCAAATATTGATTTGGTATTTGCCGATGGGTTTGGTGCGGAAGAAGGAGTAGAAAGTCACGACGCCGTAAACTTTGGAATCCGGGACGCCAAGCTTTTTAGCGATGTGCGTTTGCACTTCTTCAGGAAGGTAACCAAAGATTTCTTGCGCCTCGTGGAGGACGGAGATTAGCGCGCCGTCTTTGGATTTTAGATTGTCGATAAATTTATCTAGTTTGGTGAATTGTTCTTGCATTATTTTGCTCCTGTTATTCTTCAATTTTTAAAATTTCTTCCGCAATTCTTATGCATTCTGCGGCATCTTCTTTAGATAGTCTTGTTGGTGCTTCTTGCGGATAACGCGTTTTTATATAATAACCATTTACAAAAGTTAAATCTTTTTGGTATTTCTTTATTTCAGGATAGAACTCTAGAATATAATCATATAAAACCAGTAGATTATGTTCTCTGAGAAGCTTGCTATCATATTTTAACCTCATTCCTTTTAGCTTCTTTTCTGCAACTTGTTGGCAATGATAAGCAACTAATGAATAATCTTCTTCATCTATATATTTGAAAAGGGTTTTGGCTCCACGTAAATCTTCTTCAGCCTTTTTAATCCACTCTAAATAAATCAAGCTATCTGGCATAAAGCACCTCTCCTTCCTCATGAATCACATTAGCAAATCTTCCTGGAACCAAATGATATTCTTCCCATTTTTCCGGGGTATAAAGAATTAAATCTACGGCTTTGTCGTGTGTTTCTAAATCTGCTCTCATTTCTATTGATGTTTCTTTTTCTTTCGCCGCATCAAGAATAACACACAAATCAATATCACTGTCTTCGGTGTGCATTCTGCGCGCAACCGAACCGAAAAGAATAATCTTTTCAGGATTATATTTTTCTACTATTTGGTTTGTGATGTCTTTTAATATATCCATTTTATTAATTTTGCTTATAATTGCTTGGAATTTCAAATACACTAGCAGGTATGTTTTGATCAATTTGACTGATTTCGATGTCTATATTACCATTGCTAACTATATTACGAATACCAGTAAGCTTATTCCCATCCATAAAAAACTGCATTTTAGCATATTTCCCGTCAGAATATTCATCATATGGTAAATTTTTGCCGGCGAACTCTGCTGTGCCAGAATCAACATAACTCATTCCATCGACATTTACTGTGTCACTTCCGGTTAAATCATTATTGTTTACTCCCATTGTAGTGATAGTTTTTGCACTATCGTCGATAATATAAGCAGTATTATTCTCGACAATCATATGATAACTTTCTCCATTTGTGTTAGTTATAGTTGCAATTTTATTGCCATCAACCCAAGTCTCCATATCATATGTAGCGCTTGAGCTAACCTGTGTTGCTTTCATATGATATTTGTTTGTATTAAACATATCAAAATATACCTTAGAGGCACTACCATTTTGACTGGTAGAATTCTTGCTGCACCCAGCTAACGAAAAAGCCATTACAAACACCATTAATAACACTGCTAGTTTTTTCATTTTAAACTCCTTTTATTTTTCTCGTTACGATGCATATTCAATAGCTCTAGTCTCTCTTATTACGTTAACCTTAATCTGCCCCGGATATTCCATTTCGGACTCAATTTTTTTGGCAACGTCTTTAGCCAGCATTAGGGTTGTGGATTCGTTGACCGCATCCGGCTTAACCATTATGCGGATTTCGCGGCCGGCTTGGATGGCAAAAGCCTTATCGACGCCCTTGAACCCTGTTGCGATATCCTCGAGCTGGCGGAGGCGTTTGATATATGTTTCAACATTTTCGCGGCGCGCGCCAGGACGAGCAGCTGAAATTGCATCGGCGGCTTGAATTAGAACTGCGATAACGCTTTGCGCTTCAATATCTCCGTGGTGAGCGGCGATTGCATGAATAACTGCGTCTTTTTCTTTATATTTACGCGCGATTTCCACGCCGATTGTAACGTGAGAGCCTTCTTGCTCTTGGTCGGCGGTTTTGCCTATATCGTGGAGCAAGCCGGCGCGCTTGGCAAGGGTTATATCTTCGCCAAGTTCGGCGGCTAAAAGGCCGGCTATATTTGCCACTTCAATTGAGTGATTTAGCACGTTTTGGCCAAAGCTTGTCCTATATTTAAGGCGGCCGAGGAGTTTCACGAGCTCCGGATGGAGGCCATGGACGTTGGTTTCAAAAGTGGCTCTATCGCCTTCTTGCTTAATAATTTGCGCCACTTCTTTTTTAGAACTTTCGAAGAATTCTTCGATTTTGGCAGGCTGAATACGCCCGTCAGCAACGGCTTTTTCTAAAGTGAGGCGCGCTACTTCGCGGCGGACGGGATCGAAACCGCTGAGGACGATGGCTTCAGGAGTGTCGTCAATGATAAAATCAATGCCGGTTAAAGTTTCAAATGTACGGATATTGCGACCCTCGCGGCCGATTATTCGCCCTTTAATTTCATCATTCGGAAGGTTTACAACGGAAACGGTAAACTCAGCTATATGGTCGGCAGCGCAGCGCTGGATAGCGGTGCCGAGAATGTTTTTCGCTAAAATCTGCGAATTTTCTTTTGTTTCCTCTTCAATGCGCTTTAAGCTTTGCGCGGCTTCAAGCTTTGCCTCATCTTTAATATTTTCAATTAGCACTTTTTTTGCTTCTTCGCGCGTTAAGCTGGCGATTTTCTCAAGCTCGGTGATGTGCTTGGAGCGAATTTCTTCAGCTTCGGCAAGCTTGCCGTTAAGTTGCTTATTTTTCTCGTCTAACTGCTGATTTTTTTGATCAATTTGCGCAGTTTTTTGATCAAGATTTTCCTCTTTTTGCATTAGGCGATTTTCTTGCTTTACAACCTCGTCGCGCTGAACCTTAATTTCACGCTCGGCTTCGGTTTTAGTTTTTAAAACTTCTTCTTTGGTTTCAAGCAAGATTTCACGCTTTTTGTTTTCCGCTTTGTTTTTAGCGTCGCTAATAATGTCATTGGCCTTTTTTTCAGCGCCGCCAATCTGCGCCTCGCCGATTTTAATCCGATACTGAATTCCACCGAAAAAAGTGCCCGTTGCTACTACAATGGCACAAACAATTGTTATGATTATCCCAACCATTTTAATCTATCCTCATTTCATAATTAATTTTATACTTATAACTTATATGTGGGAGGGGAGGCGTGTCAAGGTTTGGGTAAGAATTGACAAAATTTTAACTTATGATACTCTATATATAATTAAAATAGCACTAATAATAAGTGAAAAAATATATTGAAGTCCTTCGAGAGATGAAGGGACTTTTTTAATTTGTAAAGGAGAGGAGGTGAGGGATATGGCTACAAGGAAACCAAAATTGCCTACGATTAATATGTCTAGCAGCTTGTATAAAAAACAGCAATCATATGCAAAGAAAGCAAATTGGACTCTTGGCCAAGCCAAAAGTGCAGCTCTCCAACTCGCAATTGCTGTGGGGAAAGCGGCAGTCACAGGCATAGCGGAGATAGATCCGTTACATCAGCATTGATAGATATTGCTGCTAATCCAAAAATAGTGCAAGCGCCGGGACGTAATTACAAATCAAAAAAATAGCAAAATTAATAAGGATGGACAATTGTGTTCATCCTTTTTTATCTTATAGGAAATTCCTCGAAGAGGACATTTCCTTAAGCAAGAAAGTTTACCTTTAAAAATGGAGCAAAGCGACCATTAGTTGCCGAAGGCAACTTTTTTACTAAAAATGTTTGACAATTTTATTTATAAATGTTCTATTGTAAGAAATATTAATTTGTGAGGACAATATGGGAATTATTACTTCTGTAATTGGGGTTTTGTTAGCATTATTTGGTCTTTCGGTTTTCTATTTATATGCGTTGTTTTTTAGCTTATATTTTTATGCCTTATCGGGAGTTAAAGAGAGAACCATAAAAGAAAGGTTGCCTACGATATTTTATGCATTATTTTTAATCTTTTTGGGTATGGCGGCGGATTCATTTTGGGCAAGTCAAATTGTAGATTTAATTGGAGTAATAATTTTTTATTTGTCTGTTCGTATTATTAGAAAGGAATGGGCTAAAATATCTTTCATTTTAATAGCATATTTAACTAATGCTGCGATATGGTATATTTCAGGCTTAGTTGCTAGTTTAATTACATATGGAATTTCTGTTGTTACAGAAATAAATATGGGTCTAATAACTTGGAGTGATTATGGCATGAGCCTTTGTAGCGGCATTTTAACTTTGATTATTGGGATTCCTATAAGTATTTTCGCATATAAATTTATTAAGAAAAGAAAAATGAAAAATGATGTTTCGATAGAAGAACAAATTACAGACGCCTAAGGCGTTCTTTTTTTTGTATAAAACATTTTTAAATTGGCAAAAATAACCACTAGCGAGGTGGTTTATGTGAAAGCGGTAATAATGGCGGGGGGAGAGGGATCAAGGCTTCGCCCTATGACGTGCAACAAGCCCAAGCCAATGATAGATTTTTTCGGCAAGCCCGTGATGGAGCACATAATTGAACTACTAAAAAAGCATAATATAACAGAGATTGCCGTTACGCTTCAATATATGCCGCAGACGATAATGAATTATTTCGGGGACGGGACGCGATGGGGTGTTCATTTAGAGTATTTCACTGAAATTTCGCCGCTGGGAACGGCGGGGAGTGTTAAAAATGCCGAAGATTTTTTGGGTGATGAATTTTTGGTGATTAGCGGTGATGCGGTAACTGATATTGACCTAACTGAGGCGATTATTTTTCACCACTCAAAAAATAGCGAGGCGACGCTTATATTATCGAAAGTGGAGAGCCCGCTGGAGTATGGGATTGTGGTGACGAATGAGGACGGCAAGATTGAACGGTTTATGGAGAAACCGGATTGGAGTGAGGTTTTTGCTAATACAGCTAATACAGGGATATATATACTTAAAAAGCGCGTACTTGATATATTTGAAAAAGATGTGATGACGGATTTTTCAGGGGATGTTTTTCCGAAACTGCTGCAAAGCGGAGCAGAGATGTATGGACTTATTTCCGGTGGATATTGGTGCGATATTGGGGATACCGACGCGTATATTAAGGCTAATAGAGATAGACTGAAATATTATGTGTCGCCAAGTGCAGTGGTGATGAGCGGGGCGCAGATTTTCGGCCCCGTGTGGATTGGGGATAATGTGAAAATTGCGCCTAATGTTACTATTATGCCCTATTCAGTGATTGGTGAAAATGCGAGGATTGGGGAGCACGCAAGCGTGAAGGGCGCGATTGTGGGGGCGAGGGGCACGCTTAAAAATAATGCTTCGCTGAGGGGATGCGTGGTGGGCAGCAATGTGAATATCGGGGAATATGCCTCAGTTTTCGAGGGCGCCGTTTTGGGAGATAATTCCACTATCGGGAAATTTACAGAGGTTTTAACTGAGGCGAAGGTGTGGGCGGGCAAGCAGATTGGCGATAGTATGGTGGTCAGCGGAAATATTGTGTTTGGGAGCAACCATTCGCACACTTTATTTGGGGAGCGGGCGATTGACGGGGAAGTGAATGTGGATATCACGCCGGAGTTCGCGGCAAAACTTGGGGCAAGTTTTGCTGCAGTAGTCAGTAGTCAGTTATCAGTAGCCAGTTGCAAGGTGGGGGTAGGGTATGGTTCTACGCCAGCCTTATTGATGTTAAAGAATGCTTTTATAGCGGGCGCTATTTCTATTGGAGTAGATGTTGTTGACTTAAATCCAACAACGCTGCCTATAACGCGGAATGCAACTGTTTTTTATGGCTTATCAGGAGGTGTTTATTTTGAGGAGCACGGAGGACGAGTTTACGCTCATATTTTGGACGACAAGGGGCTTGATATACTGCCGAAAAATGAGCGGCAGCTTGAGCAGCTTTTTTCTAGGAATGATTTTTTAAGGGTGGAGCCAAGTGATATTGGTAAGATAACGAAAATCACTGATTATAACACGTTTTATATACATCAGGTAAAAGGAAATAGTCCGATTGAGATTTCGCTTTATTCTGATGAAGAAGTTGCGCTGAATGTGGCGGAGACGGTGATGAGTAATATGGGCGCAAAAATTGGAGCTAATTGGGAAGTGGAGTTTGATATAGACTGCGCGGGGGAGGTTGTGGATATTTATGACGAAACCGGCAAAGAAATGGCAGAGTATCAGAAGTTATATTTGATTATTGATATTTTAGCGCAGAGTGAAATGAAGGTGGCGCTGCCGCTAAATAGCCCAATGGTGCTGAGGCAGCACGCGATAAGTAAGGGCCTTGAAGTGATAAACAGCAAAGTGGGGGACGCGGATATACTGCGCACGCTTCACACGCATAAGCTGCAATATCAATATGGGCTGATGTTTGATGGGATTTTCTTAATTTCGCAGGTGTGCCAATATTTGTATAATAATAATATTAAACTTGCGGATTATGTGGCTAAAATACCGCACGCGTATGTGGCTTCGAAAGAGGTGAGCGTGCCGCAGGACAGGAAGGGCGATGTGATACGAGAGATTTGGAGCACGGAGGAGGATGCGGATTTAACGCAAGGAGTGAGGATTGCAAGGGGCAAGAGGTGGGTGATGGTGGTGCCGCATAAGACGAGGGATGTGGTGAATGTGATGGCTGAGGGGGAGAATGCAGAGGTTGCTGAGGAACTCTGCATTGAATATGCGAATAAAATTAAATGTTAATATGGATTATATTTGCGGGATTAGTAATGAGAAAAAACCATATCCTTTAAAATGATAAAAGATTGACATAATTCTTTGAAAAGTGCATAATATATTTAGATAAACAAAAAGAGCAAGCTTCAAACGGCTACTGCTCAAAGTAATTTACTATAAAGTAATCGCTTTCTTTGCAAGAGTGGGCGATTACTTTTTTTTATTGCGTGGACGTTTTGCGAGTTTGTATAGACATATGATTGCCACAAGTAGCAAAAATGTCGTAAACCCTAACGCTATTAGCATCACATCACCCCCTTCCTTTCAAAGGATGGGAGCAGTAACCGCTTGGATTTTACTCCGTTGAAACTTAATCTCTTTTTGTATCATCATGCTATTCAAAAAAACTTTATATGTCAAGTTAAATTTTCGTAACAAATTTGTTACATTTGATTGACAAAACAGTTTATATTTATATAATAATAATATCTTTTAATTAAGGGGTTTTCCTATGCAAAAAGTGAAAAAAGCAATAATACCGGCGGCAGGGCTGGGGACGAGATTTTTGCCGGCGACTAAGGCGATGCCGAAGGAAATGCTGCCGATTGTGGACAAGCCGACGATACAATATATCGTTGAAGAGGCCGTGCAAAGCGGGATAGAGGATATACTTATTATTTCCGGCAGGACAAAGCGCGCGGTGGAGGACCATTTTGACAAATCGTATGAGCTGGAAAATGAGCTGAAACTTTCCGGGAAAACGCAATATTTAGAGGAACTTGAAGCAATTTCGCATCTTGCAAATATTCATTATATCCGTCAGCGTGAGGCGCTGGGGCTGGGGCACGCTATTGGGTGCGGGAGAGCGTTTTGCGGGAATGATCCGTTTGTGGTTATGCTTGGGGATGTTATTTGCTATACGCCGCCCGGGGAGAAGCCATATCTTCGCGAGATGATGGATTTATATGAGGAGAAGGGCGCGAGTGTGATTGGAACGCAGGAGGTGCCAAGGGAAGAAGTTTATAAATATGGAATTGTGGACGGTAAAGAGATAAAACCTGGATTATATGTGATAAATTCGCTTGTGGAGAAGCCAAGTGTTTCTGAGGCGCCGTCGACGGCTTCAATTTTTGGCAGATATGTGATTTCGCCGAAGATATTTGAAATTTTGGCGAACCAAAAGCCCGGAGTGGGCAATGAAATTCAGCTGACAGATGCACTTAATACGTTGGCGCAAGAGGGGAATATGCTGGCACTTGATTACCGTGGAAAATATAACGATGTGGGGAGCAGAATTGGATTTTTAGAAGCGACTGTGGAGTATGCACTGAGAAGGCCGGAACTAAGTGGGGAGTTTAGTGCATTTTTGAAGGGATTGAATTTATAATTCCATACTATAATGCCCCGCACGCTCTGGGGGTTGCCACGGCTCACTAAAGTTCGCCTCGCAATGACGTTGGCCCGAGTGGGGAGATTGATAAAGTTTGAAGATAAATAATATGACAAAAGCAGCGCTGTGTGTAGCGATGGTTGCTGTTGCGGCGCAAATTGTTGTACCGATTGGGATTGTACCATTTAATTTATCTGTGCTGGCGGTGTTATTAGCTGGAGGATTACTGAAACCTGCATATGCGTTTTTTGCGATGATAGTTTATTTGTTACTAGGGATATGCGGGTTGCCAATATTTGCAGGGTTTCAGGCAGGAATTGGTGCCATAGTTGGTCCGACGGGGGGATATCTTATATCATTTCCGTTTATGGCAGTAGTTGTTTCTAAAATGATAAATAGTAGCAAATTTGCTCTGCAAATTAAATTAATAATCGGAATATTATTGGCGATAATTATATGCCATGTGATGGGATTTTTATGGTTAGCGTATAGTCGAGAAATTTCAATTTGGAGTGCGTTTGTGGCGGGGAGTTTGATATTCATTCCGTTTGATTTATTAAAAGGTGCTTTGGCTTATTTGATAATTAGAAAAATAAAAAAGTTTGCTTAGGTGTCCCGCACGCTCTGGGGATTCGCCGCGATTGCGCCCAACACTAACGGGATTGCTTTACCAGAATTATTAATTGTGCGTGTTAGTGTTGGGCTTGCACGGGATGGCAGCGGTGCCTCGTTTGGAGAAAGGTTTATGCATAGAAAAATTACGATTGCGGCGGTATTGACGGCGATTGCGATAATAATACCAATGTTTATGCCGATTAAAATAATTATTCCACCGGCGAGTTACACGCTTGGCAGCCATGTGCCGATATTTGTTGCATGTTTTATTTCGCCGCTAACGGCGTTTGTTGTGTGCGTTGGTGCGACTTTGGGTTTTTTATTTGCGGGATTTCCACTCGTGATTGTGGCAAGAGCGGCATCGCAATTGATTTTTGCTCTTGTCATGGCTTTTTACATAAAGAAAGCACGAAATATTAAAATCTCGAATATGATAGTTTTGAGTGTTGTTATTTCGATAATACACGCGCTGGGCGAGGCGCTTGTGGTGCAGTGGCTGCTCTTCCCAACGGCAGCTAATGCGGAATGGGTAATTTGGGTTCTTGTTGGATTTGGAACTTTTGTACATTCTATGATAGATTTTTGGATTGCTTGGGGCGTTTTGAAAGGATTAAGATATGCAGGTGTTGGCATTAAACGGAAGTCCTGAAAAGGATGGAAATATAAGTTTTTTAATTGATGAAGTTCTTGATATTTGCAAAGGGCGAGGCGCGGAGGTTGAAAAGGTTAATATACTTGAAGTGATGAATAAGGGAAAATGGTTTCCGTGCATAAATTGTTCTAACCCCTGTAATGGAGTTTGTTTCAA
>Ga0123354_10002094_pt1 | contig 25780 bp, 13 predicted proteins | sample TergutLab28metaG_2_FD_97872 | JGI IMG/M metagenome (GOLD analysis project Ga0123354, IMG submission 97872) | Labiotermes labralis P4 segment gut microbial communities from Petit-Saut dam, French Guiana - Lab288 P4 | ecosystem: Host-associated > Arthropoda: Insects > Digestive system > Gut ...
AGACCACCTCCCCCCCCCCCCCCCCATTCTGAACCACATTGGAACTGAAATAAAATCAGAAGCATTTTATTTCATTTGGTTATTAAAAGGCATGAAACTGAGTGTGGCAAATATGTTTTAATTTTATGGAAATGGGAAGAATCGTATGAAATTCAGGGAATGCCAGCATATATAAGATAGCAGAGGGGTGCAGGTATATTTAATCACACTGTGTTTGCACAGTGGCAGCATTTCTAACATTTGGGAGTTACACAGCTTGAATCTTGCTGTAGATCCAGTATTCTGAATGATATTTCCTTTGTTTTCCTAACCCCCCTGTATCATGCACATTAATCTTACCTTGACCTAGAGATACTAAGTTGATACAGTGTCATAAAAGCAGACAGGAAAGTTTGATAAAAAATTGTCAGATATTGTGGAATTTATTTTAAAATTGAGCCCAAATTTATGACCATTTGTGCTGTTGAAAGCTGGAATGAGGATATTAAATTTCTGTGTGTTATATTCTGTCTCATTAATGAAATGAAAGAAATAAAGAATAGAAGAGAAATATAGTGATACCCAGTCATAGCTGCATGTTGAGTGCCGTAATTGATTGCACATTAGCCCATTTGGCAAAGTATACTTTATTCAGACAGAAAAATGTTGTAGGAGAACTTACAAGGTCATTTTTATTTACTGGGTGATGTCATATGTAATGACTTCTTTGACATGATATGCTGTGTTTATGTGTAGAGTTTCTGGTTCTGAAAAAATGCTGAAAGCAATTGAGTTTGTAAATATTCGTAACTTATTAAACCATGGTTACTTAAAGTGTGAATTGCTGGAGGTACAGTAATACTGTTTGCATTTAAAATAAGAAAAAATTGAAAAGGTAATTGGTTCTGTGCTAGTTTTGTTACTGTCAGCACAGTGTTGTGACATCTTATTCATTACTGGCATTACCAGTGTACAGTATATAGCACAGTGTTGGCAGTGTGTAGTGTATTTTATATACAATATATCACATGCATGCACACACTGCAACAAAATGCAGATCTGAGGTGTAGATTGAACTTGTTTGAATAGGATATTTGTGTAATGTATCAGGTTCTCTATTACTGAGAGTTACATAATTTATATTTTCTGCTGTCATTGAATAATATTAATGTGAGATATTGAACATTTTGTTACTGACATTAATAATTTGTTTTGGCAGTTGCTGGTATCTCAGATGGAGCCTCGACCGATGCGAACATTCCGAACTGAATTCAATATTTTTGAATCATCTACAGCAGATACCACCGACTCCAGCACTGTTCATTACACAACACAGTCAGAGTGAGTATTGCTCATATTTATACCTTGAACACTGGCACTTTCATTCAGCAGTAGTTGTGTGTTTCCTCTTTTCCTCCAGGTGATCTCCTCCACCAATATGTATGCGGGTGCACACATGCATGCGGATGTGTAGGAACCAGTTGTATTTAAGAACATATAAGGAAAAATTTGTGGAGAGCATTTTAACTTTCACCTTTCCTTGACTGCTGTAATGATTGTAGTTTTATACAAGTCATTAGATGAGATTTAGTTTATGTGGCCCAATATTATTGATATTCTTATGATCAATTTGTAAGGGGGATATAACTTCCATATTTAGTATTGTTTGAAAATTTGATCAGTGTTTGGACATCCTGCTCTGTATGGTTAACAGAAATATATTTCATGATTTTCATGTTTTTAAAGTGATATTAATGGTGAATAATTGATAGATTTTAATATAAATAGCAGTATCCTTAGTTAACAAGTTAGACCAGTGGTATTCAAACTATGTTCGACAGGGTGCTAGGGTTCTGTTTGTGACTTTCAGAGGTTCCACAAGAACCTTTCCTTTATGGTGGAAGTGGTAAATGTAATTTTGATGATTTTAATTTTCAGTGTTTCCTTTTCCTCTCCATCTGTTAATATAAGTAAATAAAACACTTTGTAAATTATCACTTTCTGTTTGTAATACACAATTTTTGTTGGCATTTTCCTTGAATTAAATGGTGTCTTGAACACTGTGTACCTGTTTGCACTTGTTTACAAGTGTCAGCAAAATTTAATGCTCAGAACACATAATGAAAGAGTTAAACATTTGCAAATTATGATGACAGGTGGTACAGCTATCATGAAAGTTTATATTGTAGTTTGACTTGAAAGTATGCCCAGGATTTGTTTTTCAGTAATAATAATGATCATTCATATAATTATTAATGTGCTGCTGTCTGAAAATGGATATTTGCATGTAAGTTCTGGTATGGTTTCATGGAAAAGGCATCATTTACAAACTGAAGGATGAGTATGTCTTCTAAAAATAATTTAATTTAATTGCTTGCAATGGTGTTTGGTTCTGGATTCTGTAACATAGCACTTGTGTGTAATAGGAGTATAAGTGATAATGTGTAATGTAGTTAAAAACTAATATGGTTGTGAGTTACAAATTTGAGAGAACTTTATGTCATGATATATTTTTTTTGAGGGTATGTGATAACACAGGTGAACACATTATTTATTCAGCAGATATTTCCACCATGTGAGTACCTCTGCTCATCATGACAACCATACAAAAGCATTTGCTGATGACCATCACGGTAGTGCAGGATCACTTGTGACAGTAACCACATCAAGTGTACCACCTACAAAGAAGCGTTCAAAGCCAGACTCAGACACTACAGATTCAGCAGCGTTTACAAAAGGAGGGACCAGCATCTATTCTAATGCTGTTGTTTCAACAAATGGTGAGGCTGGCTCTGGACTGAGTCCATCCAAGATCCGTAAGGATTCCCCTATGAAATGGTCTGGGAGCTCAATGCAGTTTTCAGAGATACGATCGCTGAAGAGGATACACAAAGTAGAAGAAGGAATTGGAACTGATAACATTATTGAAAGTCGAGGGATAACCCATCCTTCAACTGGAGAGGTGCTGACTGTTGGTGATGCCATAAGTCTTCGAATTTTAGATGTAAGATCAGGCCGGATAGTGACATCACCAGATGGGCGATCACCAACAGTCAGCATTGAAGAAGCTGCAGCTAGAGGCCTTGTAGATCCTGCTTTGGCAGAAAGGCTTCTTGGACCATGTGGAATTGTAGAAGATGATGGTCAAGCGGGACGACAACTATCACTCCTGGAAGCAATACAGCGTGAACTATTTGATGCAGAACGGGGATTTATGACTTCGGCAGAAGGACGGGTAAAGGTAATGTATACTAGTGATGAGGACCAATACAAAAGAGTTAGCATTGCTGAAGCGGTCACAAAAGGGATGGTTAATCCAGAGACAGGGCAGTTCATAAATCCAACAGGTGGGGAACAAATGTCATTAAAAGAAGCATTTGCAAGGAATTTAATTGATAGGGATCCTACAGGAGAAAAAGGAAAGAAGAAACTAAGTAATGTCGGAATTTGTCTATCTGATGCAATTTCTCACGGCTTAGTAGATGATCGCAGTGGACAGATTGTGGACAGAAACTCTGGTGACAAATACCCACTGGCAGTTGCAATTAAAAGAGGAATCATTGACTCAAGTGTAAGAGAGGTTGTGGATGCCTCCGCAGACAACAAAGTTACTGTTTCTGAAGCAATTGCTGGTGGAATTCTAGATCCAAAGCAAGGGAAGTACATACATGGAATCTCACAGGAAGTTCTTCCATTGCGAGAGGCAAGGAGGAGAAAGTTAATTATTAAACCAATGACATTAAAAGACTGCAGTGACTTGGAGTTGATAGATAACACAGGAAAGATTCTTAGCCCCTTACACAAAAACAAACTTCCAATTCTAGAATGTATAGCAAGAGGTGTCCTTGATTCAGATAATGTGAAAAGTATTACAAATACAAAAACGGATAATTTAATGACACTGTCTGAAGCACTGGCTGAAGAAATAATTCTCCCAGAAGGAAAATTCAAAGATGTATCAACAGGAGAAATTTGCACAATTCCAGAAGCTGTGAACAGGGGATTAATAACATCAGTATCTGTGAGGTCAATCTTTGATATTGATGGATTTAAAGACCCAGATGGTAATGACTTTGTAAGTCTTAATACAGCAATAGCAAAAGGTGCTTTGAGCATGAAAACTGGTGTTGCACTGTTTGTTGTTGATCCAAAACTGGGAAAGACAATTTCTTTAGATCAAGCTGTGAAACAGAATCTTGCTCGCCCAGAAGTTTTGGAAATGTTGAGCAGGAAAATTGGTATCAGAGATAGAGGGAGGGAACTGACTGTTCTAGAAGCTGTTGCAAAGTGTTATCTTGATCCTAAGACTGGCCAGGTATTGGATCCAAAGAACCGGAAACCCCTCCCCTTGGATGAGGCTGTTCGGCGTAGACTGATCTCTCCTGAGGGGGCTGCTTTGTTGGGGAGCCTCCTAGCTATTACAGTCACAACACAGACTGTCACAAAAACCATAAAGCGTTACGTGACCATTACTTCCAGTGGTGTTACTACATCCGATATTAAGATGACATTTGGTGAAGCAGTCCGCCAAGGTTTAATTGATGAAACTAACCAAACTTTTCGAGACCCAGATACAGGTAGGGTGCTGTCTGTTCAGGATGCAGTGGATGAGGGACTAATTGGCTTCCCATCTCCTGATGGCAGCCCAAATCATTCACCTACAAGACCAGAGTCTTCAGGTTCAACCTCGCCCACAAAATCTCCCAGTGTAAGTCCAGTGAAGATTAGAAGCCCAGGCAGTATGTCCCCTGTGAAAGAAAAATCCTTAGATCGTGGGCAGCCCATATCAAAAAGTCAAAGCCCTGGAAGCTCGTCACCTGTTAAAGAGCGAAGTTTTGATCACAGTTTGGTAGGATCTCCTGTTAAAGGGAGAAGTCCCACTGTATCTCCAGTTAAAGAAAAGCCAAACTTTGACATTGTTGTTAGTAAGGCGAGAAGTCCTTCACCTAAAAAGGGGACATCATCACCTGGAAGAGGTTCACCTCCTATGAAGCAGAAACTGCAACAGTACCCAGATGAGGATGTTGTTGATTCCTCTGTTTTTGGTTCATTTCAGTCACCAACTTCAGTCAATGTACCTTCTTATAAAGCAGATTCTGCAGAATTTCTGTCCAGTGAACGGCAAGCAGCAGCAATGGAGAAACAGGTGTATGAGCTACCCCCTGAAGGTTGGTACCTCTCTGAGGCAATTGAGCAGAGATTGTTTGATCCAGTTACTGGTTTGTTCATTATCCCAGGCACAGACAGGCTTGTTTCATTTGAGGAGTGTGTAAAACTTCAGATTATAAATCCAGCTTCTGCACTTGTTATTGATCCAAACAATGGGAGAAAGATATCTTTAATAAGAAGTTTAGACAAGAGAGTGTTGGATGGAACTGGCCATTATACTAGTGGAGGCAAGAAACTTCCAATGAAGGATGCTATCACCAAGAACTTTGTGATCTTAGAGGGAAGAATGGACCATGATCATACATCTTCACGACTCATCCAGGTTACAAAAATTACTGGAAAACCTGATCTGGTTGAATTGTCAGATGTTCGAAGTGGTTCTGCTGGAAATCCACCAACATTCACAGAAATAAAGAGCTCCAAGCCTGATGTATCCACCCTAGAGCCCTTACAGGTTGCACCTGGCATCATATATGATCCTGCTACATCATTAGTCATTTCCACAGCGTCTGGCAAAGCAGACAGTCTTCTTGCAGCTGTGAAGACTGGAAAAATAGAGCCAAGGGTGGTGAAAGTGAAGGATCCTTATACTGGAAAGAGTCTGAACATCAATGAAGCCATGAGGAAAGGAATTGTTGATAAGGAAACTGGAGATTACAAAGATAAAGCAGGACATAAGATTCCTTTAGCTGAAGCTGCCAAGTTTGGAGTGTTAGCTGTTGTGGGTTCACCTCTTGTTGCTGCTGCGAAAGCTGTCAGAGTTATCAAGAAAGCTTTGGTTTCTGATCCCAAAACTGGTGATGAAGTCCCAATAGAAGTAGCTTATGAACGTGGCCTCATTGATGACGAGACTTTACGTAGTTTTGAGGCTGCAACAGAACATTTTGTAGAAGGAACTTCACCTGAACAAGTAGTTACCACAAAGACAGAAATAGTATCCACATCTGTTGTGATCCAGGATCCAGCTACTGGAAGGGAGATTACAGCCCAGCAAGCTGTTGAAAAGGGGCTGCTCACACCTGACGACTTGATACAATTAATGGCAGCTGCCCAGGATGGAGTTGAAAGAGGCGGACCAGTCAAGACACTGAGCACAACAGCTATACCTCTGGATGATGACGATGATGATGACCGACCATCTGCTGGAGAACGTACACGAGGACGAGTGACAACAGAACCAAAATACAAAGTTGCAATAGGCCGAGCAAGGTCTTTTTCTCAGAGTCCTGAACGTGAAGCAAAACCAGTTGTTCTGCAGAAGATGCGTAAGAAGATTGTGAAACCACGTGATGCCATTGAAACAGGAATGATTGACAAAGAGACTGCTGACATTTTGGAGAAACCAGAGATTTTTACAGGTTCAGATGGGGAAAGTTTGAGTTTAGCAGAGGCTGTGAGCTGCAACAAGCTTGATGGAAATAAGGGTGCAATATTAGATCCCCAAAGAGGGGATGTCTTGACCATTAAGGAAGCCATGGACCGTGGAATACTGGATCCTGCAGGGCCCTCTGGCCGTCTTCTCATTCCCATAGCTCATAGTCTGTCTGTTCCAGGCTTGTTGGAACAGGGGCTAATGGACCCAGATGCTAAAAAAATTGTACATCCAGAAACAGGAGCACATCTGTCATTACGTGAAGCAATTGTGTGTGAGATTGTGGATCCCTTGTCAAAGATGGTAGAACCATCAAGTGGCATTAAAGTGACACTGGAGGAAGCCATAGCCAAGGGTTGTATAGATGATGATAAGTCATTGGTTAAGACACCAAGTGGTTCAGTGGATCTTTTCACTGCAGCACAGGACTTGAAGCTGTTTGAGGGAAGTCCTCATGAAAGTTCAGTTACAGGTCTGCCTCCCGCTGGAATGACATTCCCTGTGGCACTGAGACGTGGCTTAGTAGATCCAGTAACCAAAGAAATTTTGCATCCTATCACAGGTGTTAGAATACCTGTTGAGAAAGCTATCAAAGAAGGCTTCATTATGTCTTTGCCATATCCCATGTCACCATTTAGTGTGGAACTAACTCAGGCCTTGGACAGCAATCTCATTGATAGAGAGAAAGGAACCTTCCAGAACCCCAAAACAGGTGAAGTGATCCCAGTGTCAGAAGCTGTTGAAAGTGGTATACTAGTCATAAAACCAGTACCACAGCTCATTACATTTGAGCCTTCTGGAACAGTCACTGCAGTGACTGAAACAGTGACATCGTATCATACTATCACAACGAAGACAATAGAATTGAAGCATGGGTATATATTGGTTGGGCCAGATGAAGTGAAACATACTCAGACGGGAGAAATAATACCACTTGATATAGCCAGAAGACAGGGTATAGTTAAAGATGAATCAGAAACGAAAAAGGAATTCACGACAAGGGAAATTAAGATGTCATTTTCAGATGCAGTAGCTCAAGGATATGTGGATCTTGATGCTGGCACATACACAAATCCTTCAACAGGAGAAGTAATGAGCATTTCAGAAGCCATCAGACATGGCCTGCTGGATACATCTGTGCCTACACAAATTTCAGAAGAGCTCACAGATTCTCCCACAGGCAAGAAGGTCAAGAAACTAAATCCAGTAGAAGCATTTGATACACTTTATGAAGAAAAAACTAAGAAATTTCATGATCCAAATTCTCCAGCACGGACTTACACATTTAAGGAGGCTGTGGATAAGGGAATTATTGACCCTGAAGCTGTTATATATGATGTCTGTAGTGGGAAACCCATTACAACCCGTGAAGCGGTTGAGAAGGGAATGATAGACCCAAGAACTGGCCAAGTTAAGGACACCAAGACTGGAATCAGTGTTAATGTAAAAGAAGCTGCAAAACTAGGACTGTTGGCAGTCGTAGGTGCTCCAGTTCTTGCTGGAATGGCAGTTGTGAATGCTGTAAAAGGTCTGAGCAATAAGACTGATAAGAAATCCCCTGAGATATCATCTGTGAAGGAACGGATTAGCCCTTCAAAGGCATCACCAGTTCAAACAAGTGCCATAACACCAAGCAGGAAAAGTCCTCCAAAATCACCTGAACGTCAGAAGAGTCCAACTAAGTCTTTAGAAAAGGAGAAGAGTCCTATCATAACTATTAAAACAAAAGCCAGAACGCCGTCTCCAGTGAAGGACACACTTGTTGGGCTGAAGATGCCATTGAGAGAAGCTATCTACGACGGGCACATTGAACCAGAGAGTTGTAGTATTGCTCTACGAACTTCAGATGGGGAGGAGGAGCATATGACAGTACAGGATGCACTGGATAAAAGTGCTGTAGCTCTAAAGGATGTTGTGCAGGTGTTCAGTAAGGCTGAGGTCGGTTTAGTGGATGAGAAAACACGGTACAAAGTTAAAGTCACAAAACATTTGAATGCTGAGAACTTGGCAAGTGATGGTGTCTACAATTTGGATTCTGACTCATTTGTTGACCCCCTGACAGGAGATGCAATAAGATTTGAAGACTTGGTTCTAAGGTATGATGTATTTGATCCAGACTTTATTGCAGTTAAAGATCTTACAAGCCGTCCTGAGACGTACATTTCTTTACGGGAAGCTTTGGAGGTGCCTCTAATTGACAAAATCTCTGGTCACATGGTGGATCCTCAAACAGGAAAACGTGTACCTTTCTTTGAAGCTGTGAAATTAGGCTGGATTGTTGAGAAACCTGGCCAAAGTAAGCCAAGCAAAGTAAAACCTCGACCATCCCTAACATTCCAAGAAGCTATTGATGCAGGACTATATGATCCTGCAACTGGTGATATTCAGGATCCTAAAACAGGAGCTACATTTAGCTTTGTGGAAGCATTAACAAATGGAGTACTGGATCCTTTTTCAGTGAGCATCCGGAATCCAGAAAATGATGATATTCTTCCTTTATCTGAGGCTGTGGAAGTTGGAATTGTAGATCTGAATCGAGGTGTGATTGTGAATGTGGAAACAAGAACAGAGGTGGAGTTGAAGGTGGCATTCCTGCAAGGGTATGTAATTGCAGGACCAAGAAAACCAGTGTCGTTAGAAGCTGTAATAAGGAAAGGGCTTTATAATTCAAAAACTGGAATGATTACTGATCCCTTGACACAACAGACTGTAGATGTGGAGGAGTCTGTAAAGCGAGGTTTGGTTGATGCATTTGTGACAGAATGCAAAGATACCAGGTCCAATTGTCTTGTCTCTCTCGATGATGCATTGTCAACTAAACTGCTGAATCCCAAGACTGGTAAACTGTGTGATACAAGCAATGGGACCCAACTGACACTAGATGTGGCTCTTGATAGGGGTTTAATAGTTACCAGCAAATTTAGTATTACTCTAATTGAGGCAATCGTGCAGGAATATTATTTTGCACGCACTGGAAGGGTATCAGATCCAGCTTCAGGAGATGAAATTACTGTTCAAGAAGCTATTGAGCTTGGCTTTGTGGATTGTTCCTCAGTTAGAGTAAAGGATTCACATCAGGACAAAATTGTTACTGTTAAAGATGCTACTGCATCTGGCCTTTTAGACACTCAGAAAGGGATACTCACCTATCCAACACCAATGACATTAGATATAGCCTTTGAGAAAGGTTATATATTAACCACACGCAAACCCTGGTCCTTGCAGGAAGCTCTTGCTCAGGGTTGCTATGATCCTAAAACAGGATTGATGGTCATGAATGGAGATGGTGAGCGGATGACATTGGATGAAGCTATTAAGAGAGGTGAGATAAACAGGGATGCTCTCACAGTGAAAGACCCTCGTTCTGGTGACATAATCACTCTTGGAGAAGCTGTTAAGATTGGTGTTATTGATCCTAAATTAGGAACAGCAGCAGATCCTACAAACGGTGCAGAGATGCATTTCTATGATGCTCTAGAACGTGGACTAATTGTACCTGCCAAGAGAAAATTCTCACTACCAGAAGCAGTTTTCAAAGGATTTTATGATCCCAAATCAGGGAAGTTCACAAGCCCAGAAACTAGGGAGAAACTGCCAACAGATCGTGCTATTCGAAGGGGTATTATTGATCCTGCATCGACTTTAGTCAAAACTAGTGGTGGTAGGGTCACTACATTTGATAATGCTGTTGAGGAAGGGATTGTGGACTCTAAGACAGGCACCATTGCTGGAGCTGGACGATTTGGCAGGAAGATGGATTTCCAAGAGGCATTTGAACAGGGCCTTTTGATTGAGGTTCGGAGACCCATGTCTCTCAGTGAAGCTCTTCTGAAGGGGGTCTTTGATGAGGAGACAGGACAGTTCTTGGATCCATCTAGTGGAGAACATCTTACATTGGCAGAAGCAATTGAGAAAAATCTAATTGATTCGGATTCTGTCCATGTTAAAGACACTCGTAGTGGATTTTGGAAGAAAGTGTCCCTTGCAGAGGCAGTTAAGCTTGGATTCGTTGATGGCAAGACTGCAAAGGTTAAAGACTTTACACATGGAAACCTGGAGGTAACAATATCAGAAGCTTTTGATTTGGGTCTGATTGTTGATAGCAAAGCGGCAGTATCAATACAGAGAGCTATTCATCAGGGACTGTATGATGAAACAACAGGAAAACTGACAGATCCCAATACTGGTAGAAAGATAACTCTCCATGAAGCCATTCGAAGGTTTATTATCAATCCACAGCTTCCTTGTTACTGGGAGAAGAAATCTGAACGTCTCCTGTCTTTGGTGGAAACATGTCGTGCTGGAATCATTGACAGACGGGCAGGCACGTTCAAGGAACCTGGTGCTAACTGTACAGTTTCTCTGTCTGATGCGATGGAACTTGGGCTGATTGTTGATATTGAAAGTGCAGGTTTTGGACTTTTTGAAGCAATTGTCATGGGACTGTATGATGCTGATTCTGGTTGTTTTATACATCCATCTACTGGAAGAAAATTGATGTTATCTGATGCATGTAAAGAAGAATTAATAAATCCCCTAAAATCAATAGTTAAACACTCCAAATCTGGTAAATATTTCAAATTGCCTGAAGCAGTTGAAGCAGGTCTAATAGATGAAGAGCAAGGTGTGTACAAGGTACCTGATAGTAAGAGAATACTGACTCTGAAAGAAGCTAAAGAGAAGGGACTCATTGTCACATCAAAGAAACCACTGTCAGTTGAAGAAGCAGTGAGATGTGGACTGTACCGACCTGAAACAGGGAGATTTACTGATCCTGATGTAGGAGATCAGTTAGACATTGCTCAAGCTTTGGTTCATGGCTTGGTAGATGCAAATACTACAGCACTTAAAGATCCAGCCACTGGACAGCTGAAAAGTCTTAACTCAGGTATTGAGGATGGATCAATAGATGTCCCGCGTGGTCGTATTGTTGATCCTAAGACAAGGCGAGCATACACCATTGATTCAGCCTTGGAGAGGGGTCTGCTAGTCACTGTTGAACGACCTATAACTTTCCAACAAGCTGTGCGACGTGGTTCAATAGATTTCCAGCGTGGAACATTCAAAGACCCACGAACAATGAGGGAATGCACATTAGAGGAGGCAATAAGGTATGAACTGATTGATCCTGAATCTGCAGTTGTTAAGGATCCACAGACTGGACGTTTTCGCACACTCAAGAAGGCGATAACAGATGGAGTGATTGATATGAACAAGAGGGCTGCATTTGATCCTCAGACTGGGAAGGTTAAGCCATTGTGCATTATTTTTGAACAAGGTACCGTTGTGTTTCTTCGTGAACCACTTACATTTGATGCTGCTATTGAACAAGGACACCTCAATGTAGCAACTGGAAAATTCACTGATCCACAATCGAAAGAAGTCCTGACATTGAAAGAAACAGTCTCTCTTGGACTAATTGATCCAGACTCAGCTCTGATTAAAGATAGCACAAAGAAGAAACTTGTAAAACTGCCTGAAGCCTTCCGTAAAGGTCTAATGGATGCTGAGAAAGGTAATGTTCTAGATTCTGCAACATCACGTTTGTATTCCCTATCAGCTGCAATTGAATCAGGTCTTTTAACAACACCACGCCGAGGGCTGTCACTAATTGAAGGTCTGCAGTTTGGTCTTTATAACCCAACAACAGGTGGATTTACAGATCCATTCTTTTCCTCTGGAGTTATTGACAGGCGAAGGTTAAGGCTTGAGGAAGCTATTGAGTCAGGCCTAATTGATCCGTCATCAACTGTCGTGAAGGATGCTGACAGTGGCAACATATCATCATTAACAGATGCCATTTCAGTCAGCAAAATTGTGGATGCAGCAGCTGGGCGGATGCTGGAGACATCAACAGGAAAAAGCATCGACTTACTTAAAGCACGTGACAGGGGATACATTCTCGCTGCAGAAGCACGAGTAAGTACTCTTGTTACTCTTTTTCTCACAGAGATTAACTATTTTGTAGTTCTCTTACGTTCATGCATAATTCAGAAGACTTCAGTCTTATTCACTGGATACAAGTTTACTTGACATTTCTTTTTACTGAAGTCTGATAAGAAGTAGTTTAAAGACCTTGGAACCTCTGATCTCTTGTGATTGTACTGAAATGTCATTCCTCTTGTAAATTGGACTTATTATGGAATTTAACCACTGTTTAATGTCAGAGGTCATGCCATTTCACATTCTACTATTCAGTGATTTTTGGAGGATCCATTTACTTGAAATTTGCCCTTAATCAACCAGCTAATCCCAAGTCATTTGAATGAGCAAGTTGTTCAACCATCTTGTATGTTTGAACACTGGAAAGTATTTGTGGTCTTGTCTCATTTACCAGAATTCTGCAGTTCTTAATTTTGAGGCTTTCATTAAAAACACTGAACTGTGTATTCAGGTGTAGTAAAATAAAAATAAAAACCTTAATTTCCTTTGAAAGTTGCCAAGGTCTTATGTTTATTGGACCGTGCATCATCTTGATAGTTGAATAAAGAGAGACCAACTTGATGTCACTTGCTTTTTTATTTCATTATTTAATGCATTAAATAATGTAATAAAAAAGCAAGTGACATCAAGTTGGTCTCTCTTTATTCAACAATTGCCAAGGTCCTTTGATCTGAATCACATTTGTTGTTTTACAAATTATTTTGTTAAAGAGGCTTTAATTTAGTTCTTGTTAAATGTTCATTGTGTGATTTCTTCCCTCATGATATGCATTAATGTGAAGCACAAATACATACTAGTTTGTTGCACGTTTGGGAAGGTCTTTAGTTTCAGAAATGTGCTTGATGCTGCTACAGCTTTTGTGATTTTTCTTTCAAACACTGCATTAAAAAACATCTTATTTACAACGTGGTACCAAATAAAAAATTACTAATTTAAAATACTAATTAACAATCATTAGAAGAAGCAACAAATTGTTTATTTATGCTACGTGTTTTGTAGGGTAAATTAAGTGTTTAAACTATGTTGCATTCTCTAGGAATCACAGTTTTGATCATTACACAGTTTCAGTTCATGTGAAACAGCTTCTTGTACTGAGTTGACTAATATGCTGCCTAAGAGCATAGCTTTGGCTTTGACATATAGATATATATGCATTGGTTATTGCTTAAAATCACTGTTTGCATGATATTTTGTTACATGTTGAGGCTTCAAGCTCAAAACCAAGCTCCCACTTTACACAGATCTGATTGTTATAAGAATAAATTAAAAACAAAACCTTCATATGTTACTGCAAGAGTTTGGTTCACAGTATATTTTTTGCATTTGTCTTGTCTGAAATTGCTTTTATTAAAGACAGCTTAAAGATGCATGGACAGAGTAATGGGTCAGTACATAAGTGTGTTGTGTATTAGAGTCAGATACCAAAACAATACCAAATATATGTTTTTGTATCCGATAGTAATGTGTTGAGGACATGAGTGGCATATGTCAGTTTTGCAAATCTGCCCATTTGTTGTGCTTCCAGTGCTTAATTATTTACACTTAGTCTTGTCACCAGAATGATGATGTGCATGATGAATGTACCCATTTATCAGGATGCAGCTGGCATTTTGGGAACAGACATTAGCCACTTTTGCTTGTGAATGTCTATTCAGTTTCAGACTGGAAATTTTTAATCTGATTCAAATCTCTTTCAGTTTTTTAGTTTCAGGTATTTCATGGCATACTTTCAGACTAAACCATTGCAAAGTATTACTCTGTAATTGGGTGATTGGATATTGGATGGAAAATACATGAAAAGAAACTACACTGTTTTTGGGGGCAATGTTACTCATGCAAAGTGGAGAATGTGCTCGCTTCCACACCTAAAAGCATGAAGAGAACGTGGAAACTAACCTTGAATACCAGTTGTGAATTGAGCTGCTCAGCAATGCTAATTTTCTTGTTAACCCTCATGCTAACCTTTACAGTAAGACTAACTCATAAAAAGTAATGTTAAATGTCTACGCTGTTCTTATGACTTGATATGTGTTCCATGACAAAAATTCAGAGGTTACATAAATCCAGCTGTTCTTTGTATAAAAATTCAAGGAACAGTGTCAAACATAACCTGTGAATAGTTGTAATTTAAGTTGTTTCAGTTGATGTTACTCATGATTTTTACTTTTTCCTGTTTTTCAGGTTTCATATTTGTAATTTTCAGTTGTGATACACCATCATAATTGTTCCTAATTATTAACTAATCTTAACATAACAGATATGTAAAAGTGCATTCTGCCATAAATGAAATTTTATTTAAAAATATCGTAAATGGCTTTTGGTGTGAATGATGAATGTTGTAGTGTGTGAACTTTATGTATAGATAGAAACATTGTTTTTTAATAGTGTTAACCATCACATGTTCTTTGCATGTAAACAGGTTTGTGGCAGGTATGTTCACATGTTTCTGATTAAGTACTTTGATTTTCAAGTCACTGTTTCTGTGTGTTATAAGATAGTCCATTTTGAAGTGACCAGCAAATCTATAACTCACTGCTTCAAGATGCACTGCACTGCATGCAGGTGGAGGGAGTGCCATCTGTTGAAGGGGTTTTGAGTTGTTGGTCATCTGGTGGTATATTATTTAGTGCCAATCAGAGAGATGTTGATATATTTTGTGGAAATTTTTTACTAAATGTTGTGTTTTGATATTTTTCAATCAAAATTTTGCAGGCAAATTGGTCTTGTTCTTTTTAACATTTATGAAATCAGTGTTTATAAAGTTACAGATTACAAGACATAAATTTCAGTTTGGTGAGTCACAGAATTAACATTAAAGAAAATGATTTGTTGTCTGTCTCTTGCATTTAAGGTGAAAAATCGTTGGAATAAGTGTGCTGTTAGTAGCTCTGAAACTAAATAATACACATCTTAATTAGGTGCTACTTTCTGGGCCAAATGAGCATTTAGCAGCAAGAATTAGTTTGCATCTTATCTGTGCTTTAGCATGAAATCATGACAAAGACAGTTATGATTGTGTGTTGGTATGGGGTTTTATATTTTAAAGGCTAATTCTGTACAAAACATTTGTTGTCCAAAGTAAAGATTGTGTCATAGTATAGACCCAGTTGGTTGAATTACTTGTGTGTAAGAGACTGTGAGAAGAACATACACTGGAAATAGTTTTTATACACTAACTTTATTTTTTACTAGAAACTGGGGAAAGACTACCATTACTCAGTTTCAGTGGCATAATGCCACAGCCTACAGAAGATAGTTTGGGAACTATTACTGAAAAGGAATTGTTTAACTGCTAAAGCATTAACGGACTCATGCAATACAGTAATTTTAAGCACTTATAGTTAATGTTGTGTTCTAGGTTTCTCAGCACAGCTTTTATTATTTCTGTTTAAAGCTCTTGTAGTCATCTGCAGTTGTGGAGGCATGTGTGATTGCCTGGCTGTAATAGATGCGATAAAATAAACATTTCATTAGTTCCCATTCTTCAGTTAAGTCAGCAAAATTTAAAACTTTTAACAGACTGGGAAATGACACTCTTGCAACATTTTTCATGTGTTTTTGTGCAGAATTAGCCCTGCTTCTCACATTTTGCGTGCTTCTGTTTTGATTGCATTGTGTAACCTGATTTTGAGACTTAAGCTGTACTTCATGTTTAATGTAGCAAGCAGTGGAAGAGAAGTACAGACACTGTGATGAGACATTGTCCAAACTTCTGACCTGGATTGGAGAAGTGGAAGACAAGCTGGCAACACAGGATATTGTCCAAGAAGATGCAGATGAGCTTCGTAATCAGATCAACATCATGAAGGTGACTGTTCTCCTCCTCCTCCTCCTTTTGAATAGTAAACATCTGATAATGTTAAGTACAATGATGATGACAGTGATGATGGCAACAAGGACATTGATGACCATGACTATGATTTTGGCAGGGGTGGTAACAGTGATGGCAAACAGCAGTGTTATTGACATTAAAAAACATTACTAATGAGAAAGGCATGTATGGGTGAAGCTCATTTGAGAATGTTCTGGATAAAGGTATTGCAGGAGGTAGACAGTGACACAATAGGCCTTTAGACAGCAGTCCCACAGTGGCGTTGACTTGATTTGACGATCAAAATGAGGGGTCACTCAATGTCAAAGAATTTAATGAACATTCCTCTATCAGTGGGTGCTTGTAACTGAATTTCTTCAATTAGCGTAAAGTGGGTTGTCTCTCTTGTATGCCTGCTGGTTTTCCTGTGGTTCAACTTGGTGAGACCATGTCTCATCACCTAATGCAGTCTACCACCCAAACCCATCACTATCAGTATGTTACCACTAGAAATGTTGTGGTGATATTGCAATATGATGTTTCTTATGAACATGTTCCTTTGTTCACTGCCTGCCCATTTGCAACATTTGGAGCCAGTTCATCACCATTGTCTTTCACACACACACACACACACATATGGAACACCATCGGCAGCACACATCATCTATGATTTTCAGTAGGTTGGCATCCTTACTGACTGAGAAACTGAATCACTGCTGTCTGGTCCTGTTTGGATAAATTCACAGTCAGTTATGCCATTTTTAAGCTGCTCTAATGCTGGCACTAGCTACTTACCCAGCAAATTGTGCTGTTCTACACAAGGGTCTGCCTGTTTGTTTACTGACTCATGCGGAGCAGCACCATCTGCACTGCTACAGCAGCACCACGTACAGATTTCAGTTGCACATCTCATAGTAACAATTAAGGTTTTAAAATTTTGCTTAGCTACTCACAAAACTACATTTTTATTCACCATCCCCAGAACCTTATGAAAGTCTGTTGTTATCATTGTTGTCATAAAAGACAATTTGTGACCGTATAATGCCAGTAACACACACCACATCTTTTAAATTAGAAGTGCTGTATGTTGTACTGAACTGGCCTAATCTGAAAATGTGATTGAACAAATTGAAAAACCAAAGACAAGAAATGTACTGTAATCTGCTCATTTATTTTTATATGTGAATTTCAACCACTTTTACTTTCCTGTAGCTGGGCTCTTTACTGTCAGTGATAGGTACTTCCAACATATTAGCATTATTTTGAATGAAGGCGTTTGTGTAATACTTATTGATATTAGCATTAGTTCTAAAAGTGTGTGCTAAGCTGTTTATGTAAATACTTCCCATAAATTTGCACTTCACAGTTGGGAAGAAATGATTAAAAATTATTATATATCAAGTATATTTAGTTCACTTTCAGTAAAGAAAATGTTAACTGTATGTTTATGTTTCTGACACAAAAGTCAAGATATAATGAAGTATTGATGTTATTGGAAAACAGGATTTGGTTTTTTTTTACCCTTCAAATTTTGCATTGGATGTCTTGTGGAATGGTGAAATTTCACGGTTACTTCTGACTTATTTTTTATCTTGCAGAATCTCACTGTTCACTTTAAGTGTCTTACTTTGTTTTGTGTGTTCACCATGTTAATAATTTTATTTTATGATTTTTTGTCATTTCCATGATGATGCTTTTTTTTCCCACTTATTTGAATACTTAGTTACTCAGCAGCTCATCTGTTGACTTTTCGACTGCGGTTAGATGTGCAGCAAAGCTTCATCCATTCTTTCTTGTCCTATATGCATTTGTCTTCCACCTGTGTAACGTATTTGTCTTTTGATATCTCAACTCTTTCTCCCATTATAGTCCTTGGTCTCCCCAGTGGTTGTTTATTGGACATTTTTGCGCTTTGATGGAGTCTTATTGTATGTCACATACAGTGCATTTCTATTCTCCTGTGTACTTACTTTGATCTACATTTCTTCTATTATAGGCCTGTCTACTTTAAGATATAACGAAAATGTCCAAATTTTGGAATTTTTCTTTTTTGTTATTTAATACACTACGCAAATGCAACTCTGATACATGTTTGTAATCTCCCTGCACTACTTCATTCTCTTTGTGTACAACAGAGTACTTCTTAAAATAAGGAGTAAATAAATGAACATTGAACACAACTTTATAAAGTATTCATACAGCCACATGTTTTAGCTGTGTAGGGATTAGAGCCAACTTCCACAATGCAATACGTTAATATGTTCTATAAGTCTGCCTGATGGTGACCCTGGAAGGGTCAAAACCTGTAGCAGTGTGAATGCTTTATAAAGTTGTGTTCATTGGTTATTTGTTTACTCCTTATTTAATAGTTTAACACAACGAGATACACAATTTTAAAAGAGTTCTTCTTTCTTTGGAGAATGAATGTTTCATTATATGTTTTGTCCTTCTGTGTGCAGCAAGTGAAAGATGATTTGGACGCTCACTCAAGGCCGGTGGCATCATGCCTAGACCAGGTGCGGCAGGTGGTTGCATCAGGTGGTGATGTTCTGTCTAGTGATGAAGTGTCTACTCTTGAGAAGAATGGCCGCTCACTCAAGACGCGTTATGAACGTGCTGTGGACAGGACTGACAGATTGCTCAGGCGCCTCACTGCTGCTTGTGATGAGCTTAGCAAGTTCAGGTATTTTTAGCAACTTAGTTTTGTAACATTTCGATACACAAAGAAACTTGCAGGTGAACATGCTGTAGCCATAATTTGTAAACAGAATTTAGATGCTAATACAGTAATTGTCCTGCTGCTGCTTCCAGGAATGAACTTGCTGCATTCTCTACCTGGATTCGTAAGGCCCAGCAAACTTTGGAAGATAAAGAGAGATCCCTGTCTAACTTGAATAAACTGAACATCAATGCAGACAGTACTAAGGAGTTTGTAAGTGATGTTATCGCTCACCAGGCTGACTTACGCTTCATCACCATGGCAGCACAGAAGTTTGTTGATGAATCTAAGGTTTGTTGATTTTTCAGTGATTAGGGAGTTTGTGTTTGGCTGTTAATAAAGCCATAAAAGTCTGTCTTTTTCATATTTTATGACTACTAATGGAAACAAGTGCATAAAATTTTCACATGTGGCACACATTTCAACAGAAATCCCACAGATGGAACACGTCACATCCTCCAGAGATAGTTGTCCAGTCCACGTATAAAAATGGTACACAAGGCATCTTGTCAGAAACAATTAAATTCAATATTAAAGTGTAGTTTTGTACTCTTTTGTCTGAAGTGTGTAATGTAGCAAAATGATTTTCAATAATATCACTTACAGTAATAAGGACGCTTTCCATCATCACCGTAGTTAGCAATAATCACGGTGTTTCAGAAGCCGTGTTTAAAACACTGTGATTATTGTGAAATACAGTGAAAATGGAAGAAGTCCCTCTAAATGTACGTGATATTATTCGTATCAAGTTATTTTCAAGAACATACGCTACAATCAAAATGCTTTTCATTAGAAATGATTTATATGTTTATTTCTAATACAGGGTCCCTATTTCATGTGGTGCCTGTTGCATGCCACTTCTGCCATTAACCCACCATGTACGTGGGCAGTCAGCTGAGTGGGTTTTGTTAATACAATAAACAAGCCAATAGAAAGTGGCAGCTCATAGTTGTCAGATAGAATAATGACCCTGTATTTGGTTCTTAGATTTATTGCATGACAGCTGCGAAGTTTATGGACATGGAAGTGGGAGGGTGGGTCATGTAAAACACTTCTCTGGCACTTCTGGAGAGGACCATGCATATTGAAATAATGTCACTATCAAGATTAAACAGAGTAATACTTAAATACTGTAGAAGTCATTAGTGCATGTAGGTCTTTATATAAAGTATCTGTTGGTTTTGTCTGATTTTAAACCTGTATTTCATGACACATTGTAGTAAAACTCTGAATATGAAATTTCACAAAAACCCATCCATCAGTAGCTAAGTTGTTCCATGTGTACTGATGGACATACAGATAAGCATAACAGTGTTCATAGCCACTTTTCACAACTTTGCAAGTGCACCTGATAAGACACTTGCTGCTCTAGTGTAAACTTATTTGTATCAAAAAATATAGTGAATCATGCAAGAACCACAGTAAAATTGTTGAATTTGCTGTGCACACTTTACAGTCATGTATCCAAGTAATTCTTGTACCTGGTGTTTTGAGTAATTTTTTAATGCTGAACCATTAACCTGGATGCCGTTTCTTCTGCTGTGTGATATAAATCCCTTTCACAGATGGTAAGGTTTAAGTTACGAATGTTGGTCTTCATAAACTTTTGTTGTTGCATGTCATATGTTTTTATTTATTTATTTATTTACTGCAATTGGGTTGTTACCCGGTGGCAGTGGTTATTTTACATGTAAACAAACTTGTGTTTTGGTAAGTACTTTGAAGTGACCTTTGGTTATCAATGAGTCATTGGGTTGTAGGTCTTCACCAACACATATGCTTCTTATTCACATGTTCAAATCACATTTTATTCCATTATTCTAGAACTAGCCATCCTTGTGCGTGTCATGAGAATGCAGATTTAAAATTGCTGTTACATAATATGTTATTCTTTCTGTTAATATGTGAGTAGTTTTTACTTTGTTTTTAAATAAGCTTACAAAATAATAATTTGTATACTCTCTTTAATTTGAATTTTTGTATAGTTGTTATGAAACATTGCGATGTAAGAAGTTCTTGGCTCAAAAAAAAATTTGGAATGATTTATTTTCATAGTTGCAACTTGGACATTTCATCTGAGCAAAAATTTATTTTAGTTTGGTTATGTTGAATGCCTGTTTAATTAAGTTTAGCCATGAGAAGTGTGCATGTTCCACTTGAATCATTGTTTTCTATAGTTACAGGACTGAAAATTTGTGTGCAGCTGGCTGTTGTAGCTTACTTTTCACTTTTGTTGTAGGAATATCTTACACACTTGAATGAATTTCGAACAAGCCTTCCGCAACGGTTGCCTCACATTGAACCTTCACAGGATTCTGTTGTACGTAATGAAGTGTCTGCAGTTACGGCACAATATCGAGATTTGCTCTCCCGTGCTAATGGATTGTCAGATCGGTTGTCTGGTGTCGGGGGACGGCAGCGCGAGTACCGTGATGCCTTGGACAAGGCTCGAACATGGTTGCGTGAAGCTGAACCAAGAGCCACTAAAGTTCTTGCAGAACCTATTGGAGCTGAACCAAAGACTGTGGAGGAGCAGCTGAACAAAGCCAAGACATTGAACAATGAGTTTGTGGCCCAAGGAAGGCTTATAGATGCAGTGAAGCAGGTATGTTTCTTTTAAATTTATCTTTTTCCTATTCTGTGCCTCAGCTATATGCTTTTGCAGTTTCTGTCATGTGAGATGTTTGTATGTAGTGCTTGCATAACCTTTCTGCATTTGTATGTAATGTGGCAAACATTTCTGCTGCATTTCAGTGGTAATTGATACAGTTAGGAAGTAAAACAGCAGAAAATTCTCTCATTATGTTGGGTATCTTATATTCACTTATGTAAAAATACACCATAATAGTGAATGCTTGGCGTAATGAAGGGAAGAAGAAGAAGAAGAAATAAGGGTCCTGTTTTGTCCCTTCTCATTATTCCTTCCATATATCTTACAAGTCATGTCTGTACTCTGCCTTGATTCACATGTGTGTTTGACACTTTACATTAATATGGGCATTTGGTAGTAACTCATAAATAAACTTACGAAGTTCCCATTTCCTACTTCTCTTTGTCAGGCACTTTGATTTTGTTCCCATTTAACTATATAAGCCATATGTACCATAACTTTTGATATTACACAATCTTGTCCATCTGTTACTCTTATTGCTTCATCTCCTACCATGTTTAGCAGCATAAGGGAAAACATTTTCCTGTCTGACATGTTTATATGTTTGAAAGCATTCACAGTTTTTGTGGCTAATGTGACCACATTATTGAACAAATGTTTTACTATCTATTCCACAATTCATTATCAGAGCAAGCACTTTAATGGTAATGTCTTTATTGTTGGTCTCCCAAGTAGTCATTTTTAAGAGCCTTATATATGAAAATGATGTATATATTCCTTATCCTCCATCCTTTGTGCATGCCCTCCCTGTCGGTAACTGCTAACAGTACTGGTCTGTCTTTATACCTAAGGAAGTAATAAATTAATTGCTCACTTGCCTTGTCCTGGGCAGCCAGGGTAGCATAGTCGGTATAGCAACTTGCTACAGACTGGACGGTCCGAGGTTCGAACCCTGTCAGTGGCAAGATTTCTGTACTCAAGCAGAGTGGCCCTGAGGCCCACCCAGTTTCCTGTACAATGGGTACTGGCTCTCTTTCCCCAGGATAAAGCACCCAGGGTGTGGTGTTAACCACTCATCCCCATCTAGCACCAGGTTAAAGAAAGAGTAGAGCTGTACCCTACTCCTCTCCAGGCTTTTATGGCCTGTTATATGGCCAAGTTTAATTTTAGTCTGTCACTTTATCTTGGTATTTTCTTGAGCAGATTCTTGCCTTCCCACCCCAACTGCTTGTACTTTTGTATTCTTCTCTCTAAGTAAGTTCCAACTTTCAGGCATACACTAAACACCTCACAGAGTTATTGTTTTATATATCCTGATCTATATTGCTTTTGAAATTCGCTTATAAATTCTGATATGGAATGAATGTGTTGAGCAAGAATGTGGCATGTTGCAATCTGCTGCAGAGTATAACATGTTGTGTTGTACTGCTGGAGTTTGCATTGAGTAACATATCAATCAGTAATGTACACACTTTCTGCAGAGTGTGGCAGCCCTTTTGAGGTCTCTGGAAGGTCAGCAGACTCCCACAGAGAAGGCTGCTTTAGAAACCCCTGTTGTGGAACTGGAAGAAAAGTACAACCAGCTATCTGACGCACTGGCTGATAAATGCCGTGCTCTTGACACTGCACTTGTTCAGAGTCAGGGTGTGCAAGATGCTCTGGACAGTTTAATGCAGTGGCTGAATGTGACAGAGAACCAGCTGAAGTAAGTAGAAGCTTCTTGGCCTAAGATACGTTTATCTTTGAAACCTTCTTTCTCAGACAGAAACTGGAACAGTATTGTGGGTTTAATTCTTCTTTTTGTTCAGTTTGTACACATGCTTTATATTGTTAAAAACAAAGAATTTCAAATTAAGAAGTTTTATGTCTGTTACACTCGTAGCATCTCAGATTATCATATGACTGCATCTGAACTCTGTGCTTGGGATATCCCATTCTTCAGTGTTCACACTTATGTAGTCAGGGTTAATGTTCAGTGCCTTCAATAGTTTGATGTTACACATTCGCAAAAATCAAAAACCTGTCAAAATGGAGAAATGTAGAGGCATGTGCCAGTGTAAATGTAACACAATACAGGGTATGTGAAAGAAGCTTAGCATGTTTAAAATGGTGATAGACTGCCTGACTTCTTAACATGTGAGAGTACCAGGGGCTGACGGATCAGCCACCTGGCACTAGGGGGGGTTAAGATTTTTTGTGGTCTTCTGTCAGCCACATGGTGTGGTTTTGTAGTGCTGTTGCTGTGCTTTAAAGGACTATGAGCCATTTGTTGGCATTATTGTATCCAGCCTTTTTAAAAATGTTGTATTGTCATGCAGTCAAACTTGTTGGTCGGTGTTGGGAAAGGATTGAATTAAGGTGTAGGAAGAAGGAAAGAATGAAGGAATTGTAACAACCACAAGGTGTTGCAGTAATGTGTATCAGTCAAAGAGTGAAATGTTTCATCCTGAATTGATTTATTTTAATTTTCTGCAAGAAATATAACATATAAGGGGTGAAGTTTTGCTGCTGACATACTCTGCAACCAAAGGGTTAGGTTTTTAATATTTTTTATGTCAATCTTCCCATTTTTATGGAACCCCTCCCCATGCCACTCATTATATTGGCTCAGAAAGTGTGGGATCTTGAATTTCCATGAATGGCTGATCAGTGTATTCTTTAATTGTTCAGTAATGCTGTTTTGACTGTGGAACTTACAAAATGAAAATGCAATGATGAGTTTTCAAAAAGGAAGGATTTGGAAGGTAATAGTCATGCCTGTTTTTAGGTCCTTTGTTATTGTATTACACAGGCAGTTGATGAAACACCAGTAATGTGTTAGAGTAGTTGGTAGTCTGGTCCATTCAAACCAGGTACTTCCAGGATGTACATCCAGAACATTACCCTCAGAATAAGTGAGATGTAATACAATTGGATCGGTGATTGGGTAAAAGATGGTTATGATGTTTTATAGGTCACTTATGCGGCCAGCAAGTCTTCAGAAAGAGCGTCTTGAGGAACAGCTCCGAGAGCACCGTCTGTTGCAGTCAGATGTGGACAACCATCGCCCAAGTGTTCAGAGCGTTGCACATTCTGCACAAGAACTGGTAGCCACAGCTAGCAATGCACGTCTTGCCAAGAAGATTGAAACAAAACTGCGAGATGTTACTAGCAGGTAACTAACACCTTGCTTGTTGGTGTTTTTTTCTAATGAGGATGTGATGTGTTTTGCTCATGCTTTACATTAAGAAATTTTTAATCTGTGTCTCAATTATCTGAAGAGCTGGGATTGTGTAGTTGGTATGGTGATTATCTGCAGGCTGGATTATCTGGGGTTCAAATCCCAGCAGGGGCAAGAGATTATTTTTCCCTTCCCATAGATATCCTAACTGGCTCTTGAGCCAACCCAGCCTCCTATTCCGTGGGTACTGAGGACTCCTTTCCCAGAATAAGTGGCTGGATTGTGAAACTGACCACTCACCTCCATCTAGTTCTTTGGATAAGAATGAGTGGAGCTGTACCCTGCACTCCCCCTATGTACCTTTCTTGCATGTAGAAGGAAAACTTTACCTTCACCTATTTAATGTGTGTAAAAATGTGGGAAGGTACAAACAGGTAGGTAGAATGTAGATGAGAGTATGGGTATATGGATCCTAGCAGTGTAATAAGGCAGTAGCACTTACGTTAAGACAGATACAGTTTCACGTTTCAGTATTACCCATCTTAGAAAAAGCAAATTTTTACAGCGAATGGGAAGGACATTATGTTGAAGTAATATATTTTTATTAACAATGGCTAAATAGTAATTGAAAATTACAGTACAATGGAAAGTAAGAGATTTATTTAAACGGGTTAATGCTTTTCATCGCTGTTGTATGCTGAATATTTGCAGTAGTGTATACAGATAATTCAGAAATGTGCACCGTAGTGCTTACAGGTAGGCAAAACATTGACATTTTCATACCTTCATCTACACTTAATAATTGTAATTTATTTTTATGCAGACACGTTTGAACAACCTAGGCTGTTGTCAGCACCTAAAATTGTCTTATTAAAAATAAATAACAGTGATTCTTCTTCTTCCTCAGCTCTACAACTCTGTGTGAGTTTTGGCTTGCTCAATTATTTCTCTCCATGGTTTCCTTTCCTGTGCCTTCTGTTTCCAATTATTTACTCCCATCTTCCTCAAATCGTCTC
>Ga0123354_10002097_pt1 | contig 25754 bp, 15 predicted proteins | sample TergutLab28metaG_2_FD_97872 | JGI IMG/M metagenome (GOLD analysis project Ga0123354, IMG submission 97872) | Labiotermes labralis P4 segment gut microbial communities from Petit-Saut dam, French Guiana - Lab288 P4 | ecosystem: Host-associated > Arthropoda: Insects > Digestive system > Gut ...
AAAGCCTGAAATGCATATCCACAGATTATAAAATGGTCTTTTATATCAAATTCATAATAAGTAATTGTAATCACACACACACACACACACACACACACACACATATATATATATATGTATGTGTGTATTTTCAGGCTACCACAGCTAACAAGAATACTACATATTCTGTATGTTCACTACAACATATTTTGACCAATTTTTGGAGTCATCATCAAGGTTCCACAGTTTACATAAAAGAGAAAGTATGTATATCAGGCAGAGGCCTCTCATTTACACAGTGGATACTGCTTGTAAAGGAGACTTGACATCAGTCATGCTTTAACACCATTTGTCAGATAAAAAATGATCGATATGACTGTGACACATGGTCTGAAGAAGCCTAATTGGTTTTGTGTATGTATGACAAAAGAGAAAACTTGTATTTCTGGCACAAATGTGGTTTAGTTAATAATTTGGCCAGATTTTCTCTGTATCAAAGTCATGCCCTAAAATTATAAATTCTCTTTCCTGTTCAGCCTGCAGGTTCATACTAACATTTGCATAATTTTCCAATGAGAGAATGTACAGCTTGCCACATGTGAGTCTTACTGGAATTTGTGACCGGGTGATGATGATTGCAATGCAGCGCTGGAAAAATAGTGACTCTTCATACCATTCATTGCATTTATATGCAGCATCTGCTGTCTTCAAACTCTGCAACAAATTCCATCTAATTTGGAATGGCAGTATGTATGAAAATTGTAGTTGTACTATAGACTATTGGTGTATTGTGCAAGGGTTTGCCACTCTGGTGTCAAGGTGCTAAAATAGTCCCTGCTTATTCTCTACTGCATGGTTCAGGCACAAACTGCAGGGAGAACACCACTGTGTATTGAAAATATCACTAAGAAAATTTGCATGTAAGCAGTCATTACATAATTATATTGCTCCATACAATTATTGCACAGTGAATTTGCACAGAGGCCCATGCATGTGAGACCCCTGTAGTTGTGATGCTTCTTCACTTTCTGGTTTCTGTATGTGAAGAGCTAGGACACAGGTAGTGTCCTGAAACTATAAGAAGGAAAACATGCTGAAGTTGCTCCTTTCAGGTTCTGGTTCTTTTTTAGATACAGAAAACCATGTTCTTAAAATCATGTTCAACTTGGCCTGACAGTTTTTAAGTTCAAAGTACTTCCCCTAGTGACATATCCTGCCAAACAATATTTACAATAAAGATTTAACACTTTCCTTATCATGAATAACAATACAATATCACATCATAACTGCAAATATATCTGATGCAAGGCATGATAAGTGAAAGGAAACCTGTTTTGTCATCTCTTATCACTTCAATGGAACTATTTGTAGCATTCTGCAGAATTTATCTCTAAATTATCATGATAATATAAAACAAAAGAATGTACTTCTGCAGAAATTCACAAAAAGAACTGATTAAAGAGGACCAAAACATGGATGTCATAACCAACAAGACTGACAGTAGCATCTCATGTGTTTTCAACATCTCCATTTGTCCACTTCACTCCTTCAGTTGAACTTACCTCAGATATCAACTCTGTTCCAGCCCAGAAGTAGACTCCACATTCAAACAATCCTACCATGAAGAAGGCTGCCATCGTAAGGAACTGGATAGTGTGCACAGGAACCTCACAGAAATGTAAGAAACTATGAATTATACAGTAACAAGCTGGCAGTAATTGAATGTATGAAGGATGCTCAATTAGTGAGGTTTTCTAGGTCATAAAAATTGAATAACAAGTCATTTTCCAAGTTGAGTAGAGTTAATTTATTCCATTGAGGTTTAATTATTTTTCAGCATAATCCTGAAGTCTATTGATACACTTGTACTGTCTTGGCACTAGCTTCAAACCACCATCACAGTAGAAAATAGGATCTTGCATTTGTGATAATTCAGGAACAGCCATTTACACTTCCTTATTATTGTGTACTTGGTGACTTGCCAAGTGTTCCTAGACAGCCAGAACAATAGGCTGTGTGGTCCAGAATCTCCCAGTGAAATGATTACAATGATTTGTGTTCATATGCGTTGTGTGGGGTTGCTTTGTCAAGCTGAAGTATCACACCTTGCAGCAATAATATGTTTGGATCACTGAAGCAACATTTGGGATATCATCTATTCTACAGTAAAGAGGGAGTGTAAATGGCTGTTTATGAATCATAGTGAATGCAAGAGCCCAATTTCTACTGTGACAGAATATTTAAACTCGTGCCAGTATGGAATATTAGCATCATTGTACTCAGAGATTATGTTGAAAAATAATAATATTTTACCGTAATAAATGATTAATGTTTGACACTGTAATGACTTCTCTTACTTCTGTGGAACCTCACTTAATGAATGTCCCTCATTATATAGATCACCTGGTGCACTAAATCCATCTTAGTGTGTTAATGTGGGGGGATTGATGTAAAAAATTAAAGATAGTAATTGCATCACCATCATCATCATGTTCATCATCATAAGCAGCACCAGCGGAATTCTGACGTGAGTCATAATTATTTACAGTATAAAACCACTAAGATACCTCTGCTAACTGGAAAGATGCCACACAAATAGCTGCACCTGCAGTCAACAGCTGAGCGAGCATAACTGGACTTAAAAGACATTCCAAGTCAGCGCAGTATCTGAAACATTGAATCCTATCCAGTGGAAGAAATTTCAGGCAAAAAGTAATATTTCAAACAGAATTAATTTACATATTTTGTGTACTTCTGCTTCATCTTCCAAATGAAATATCTGAACTAATAATACTACTGAAATACAATAACTTACCTAAGGATTGTTTGGTGGTGCACAATACACTCTTTTAGGGACAGGAACATTTCTCTTTTCATATCTGTGTGTTCACCAGTTGTATTGTTAGGAGGTATTCTTTGTGACACAATGTCCCTGAGACCAATCAGTGAGGAATGAAGAAGTTTTAATTGCCCACAAGCATGTAAAATGGTACCAGCAAAGAATATACCAATTGCTGGAATGTAGAGAACAAAAATTAATCCGTGAATTACGTGGAATGTGTACGCAACTGCATAGTGAAATGGCTCGTTTATGTTCACTGGTGTCCATGTTTGGAATGGTAGTCCATGCCTTTCATTATCCTGATCAATGAATGGGATACAAATCCAGAAGAATGCTGTGCAGAATCCCAGGCTTATATATACAAGAGTAAGAATTTTCACTAGTTCATTGCAGTTTTTGACCATTGATTCTTGGTTCCAGTTGCTAGCCTGTTCACGAATAAAAAGATCATTTTCCAAAATATGAATAACTTTCTGGAATTGTGTCCTCTTATATATGGTATAAATTATTTTGAAAATTAGTAAAGTGTCTGCTGATAATTGACACATTATTTCGGTCATTATTCTTATGTTACCCCAATTTCTGAAGAAATCGATCAGATCTGTTATGTAGAAAGCTACCACATTCAGTAGTACAACTGGAATCATGATGTAGTTTAAGGTCTTCTTCCACACTGTTGCTGCATTTTGACATGGCCACATTCCTAAGTAGCATAGAAGGTTTATGTTAAAGACTGAAAATCTCTCTTTAACAACTATTTCTGTCATTGGATTAAGCAGTGTCATGCACAGTAACTGAATATAGGTAGACAAAATGCTTGAACTGGCCTCAGTATAACACTAGAAAGTATATGAAAACGCAGCTTTTGATGTTAGTCTTTTTTTGTCAGAGATGGGGCATGTGACTTGATGAAAAATGTCTTCTGCTGAAGCCAGCTAATGATTTTACAGCATTGTCATGGAGGGTCTTTAAGTGGTTCCTGGTCATGTTTCACTTCCCTACTGCAATAACATTAATACACCTACTTTGTATAGAGGAAAAATTTAGAAAAGTAATTGAAAGTGCCATTAAATAAATTACCACACATTTCTTGTAATGAGCAACTTAGAATTTTCTGGAACTTGTTTAGAGAGTATTGGAAAACTGTTCACATTTAATACCAAAACGATTGTAAAGAATATGTACTTTTTTTCTTATTCTTAAGACATTTTAATTTTTGAAAGAACAATAATTCATAATTACATTCTGAAAGACTTAATATCCACCTGCATGTCTCATGGTCTTTACCTAAATTTGTTTAATATGTTGACACCCACCTATAAACCTACTTTCACAGTAAAATAACTACAAGGAAAGAATGAAACTTCAAATGAATTTTAGTGCATTTCATCAACATAATTTCCAAATTTCTTGATCATTTTCTGACAGAATATGAACCACTATATGTCTTGAATTTCAAGGGTGAACCAATGACTTCTGACCTGAACCCAACCTTCGCATAGAATGTAATATTCTAGGATGATGAATTTTATTTACGTAGGGCAGATCATCATTTGGCTTTAAACAACTCAAATACATGGTGTTCTTCTCATGACACTGAAATTAATTGGACTTCAGTGCTGTTGATTTGTAAATTGTTCTAATGTTTGTTATAATTGTGGAATACTGTAGGATTGTTACAGTGACAATCTCAGTAAAACACATATAATGTTATTTTATTTTGTCTTGAGCTTGTACAGTACGATTTTCGCTTGTAGTCGTGAGTATACTCAGTCTAGCCTCGCTCCGGGGCTCTGCACCGCGTGACAGCTCGGTTGAAAGTGCGCAGTGCGGGCGGTTGCGCGGTCTGGAACCCAGGCCGGTGGCAGCACTGTCCGGTCGGCGGTGACAGTGGACAGCGAGATGTGTGACTGATCGTACGCCGGGTACGTGACGGTCACCAGTCTGGTCGGCGACGATTTTAGCGGGCAGCGAGGCAGACCGGTCATTCTTGATGATGCTGCTGGCTAGTACTTCTTGAAGTTGCGGATGGCTAGTCCTTCTTGATGCAGGCGTTGAATGACCTCAGGCTAGAAACGTGGCCATTTTTATGCAGGCTTCACGTGGTCGACCTGCCCTGCCATTGGTTAGTTGGCAGATTAGGTAGGTGTGGCTTGTGGAATGAATACTCGTGTTGAGTTGCCGTGATGGGAAGCTGCACTTGGTTTGGAGCTGTGAGTGGAGACGGGTTACCGAGAGAGAAGGATTGGAGAGAGTGTGTTGTCGTGCTGTCTGGCGGAGAACTGGACGGAGGAAGGAGAGTTACAATGTGGGTGTCCCCACATAATATTTGACAATAGAAAAAAGCAACAAATCTATATAGTCCTGAAACTTGTTTACATAGACTTGACATTTAAAATACTTACAAAGTTACCTACATTTTCCGGTCCCTTGAACCAAGAATACAGAATCTGTTTAGTGGGCTTAGTAATAAGTTTAAACATATTGCATACTTCTAGAATTTCTTCCAAGTAGTTTTCGTATTGTAACACATTAATTCTTTTTATTATGCAATACCTAAGTTACCATCCTGTGAAGAGCATGTGCTAGGTAATATCTCACAAGACAGAGCTTAGCTTACTTCTAGGGTTCTTCTTTCTTTTGAAATTTTAAACTCTGGTTCAGGCAAGCTGGTGCAAATTGTAGGTACTGGATCAGTCAAACTGGTGTGAACCCTCTCTGGCACACCACTCTACACAAGAGTGAATCTTTGGTTCTGTATTATGTTTATTACATCCCTTCTAATACTCTGAGTAGCTGCTTTAACAACAGAGTCCCAGTAGCTCTATTTTAAGTATTTCCTTGACATATAGACATTAAGCATATTTCAGCTTGGGGTATTGTAACAAATAGAGAAGTAGTAGGTGTTTGGAGGTGAAGAACAACTATTCCATTACACCATATCAGTGATAAATAGAAAGTGGACAATAATACATTGAAGTTAATGTTCAGAAAACATAACATGTATTTATCACAAGTAATTTTATTTTAAACATAATGACTCCTACATTCTTTGGTGTTATGGGATTGACCAACCAGCTAAAAAATTCATGTGGCAAGCCTTGGGTATTATTTAGTGTGATGTTACATTTTCAAAATGAATTAATAACAGGTAATTATTGGAACATTTTAAGTAATTATCATGTTTACACTTAAATATAGCCAGCAGAATCATAATAGCAAGTTGGTCTAACTGAAATGCCTTCATGATATTGTCTCTCATTATACAATATTCATTATATTGTCTGTTTCATTATAAAACTTAACGTTGTGAAGCATCAATCATAAATTATTTGTTCACAACAGTTCTTCTTCTCAGAAAGCATTAAAATATTTTGTAAACATTATTGGTTTGGTCAATACTGTACCAAAGTATCTTTTTACTCTGACCACAGTCTGAACTGCATTTTATGTCTTATGGTGTGACCTCAGCCTAAATTTGATTCTGTATCACATACAGTAAACTCAGTCTAAACTGCTTCCTGTGTACTGTACACTAAATTCAGTCTGAATTGCACTCTATTTTTAAAACTGTGACCTCAGTCTGAACTGCATTTTTTGTCTCATTCTGTGATCTCACTCTAAGCTACATTTGTACTTATACTCCGACCTTGACTGAAACTGCATATTGTGTCTTATACCATGACCTGAGTTAAAACTGCTTCTTGTGTCTTTCTGTGGCATCTTCACCACCACCTGAACCAGATTCAACCAATCTGATGATGGAGGCACTAAGTTCATTTAAAATATTCAACCACTACAAGGTGCAGAGACTTAAAAGAAAACCAGCAACTAAACTGCATCTCATATATCGTACTGTGACCTCAGTGCAAGTTTCATCTTGTGTCTTGTGCTGTGGCTTTAGTGCAAACTGCGTCTTGTACTTTCAGTTCTGACCTGAAACTAAACTGCATTCTCTACCTTGCAAATGACTTCAGTCAAAACTGTATGTTATATCTCATCCTGTGACCTGAGTTTACTTTATTTCTTGTTAGCTTATACTGTGACCTCAGTCTACAATTCATGTTGTTTTCTGTACTGTGTACTCAGTCTACACTGTATCGTATGACCTCAATTAAAATGATAGTCACATTTCTTCGAAAGCAAAGCTAGAATTACTACACTGTACACTATCACTGGAGTTTCCAGGATAAATAATCCAGCTTATTTAAGTTAGTTCTTGATAATCGAGGGAAGCAAATGCTATGAATGATTAGCTGACACAATTTGTGTATCAATTTTGCTATCAATAAGAGTTGACATTTCTCTCTCTTCTTCTTTGTTGGTTGAAGACATATGCTGACATTTCTCTTGCCCACATGCTTCACAGAAATTAAAGTCTGATTGTAGTGATTTGCGAATTTTCTGAAATACAAAATCACATAAATGTAATCAGTTATGACTACAGGCATCCCATGTTTAGCACAGTTTTGATTACATATAAACTGTATTTGTACTATGTTGTGTACAACATAGTGTTTATCTTTGGTTATCCATGATTTAGCATGTGCACATTTGCAGATCTGCAAGCAACTGAGAACAGGGTGACCCCTACATGCTGCTCAGTCTTGCAGCAATGATGTGGCCCTTTCTATGAGCACATCTGTGTCAAGTGTAACACATCCTTCACATACTTGGAGTTTCAGCTGCTTTGAATCTAATTCACATTCCCGATTGAAATATTTCATGTGTTTTGTCAGTCTTTCACCAAGAAATAGCTCTGACAATAATTTAAAAATGCCATCACATGCTTTCACGTCCTTTATTGCAGTAGCTAACTTACGAGTCTATCAGTCAGGAAGTCTAACTTAATTACTTACTTACTCAATTACTTACTTGCTAACTCCATGGAGCAGAGTCCTTGAAAAGCTAACCAGTTCTCAGCTAGTCAAGAAATTCCCTGCATTTTATGGAACCCAAAGGTTTATTTCTGCATTCACATGTGCCTGCCACCTATCACTATCCTGAGCCAGCTCAGTGTAGTTCATACCCCCCACACCCACTCCCTGAAAATCCACCTTAATATTATCCTCCTATCTATGCTTGGGTCTTCCAAGTGATCTCTTTCCCTCAGGTTTCCCCACCAAAACCCTGTCTATGCCTTTCCTGCCCCCCATACATGCTATATGCCCCGCCCATCTCATTCTTCTCGATTTGATCACCCAAACAATGTTGGGTGAGGAGTAGAGATCATTAAGCTCATTATGTCATTTTTTCCACTCCCCTCATCCCTCTTGGGCCCAAATATTTTCCTCAGAATCCTATTCTCAAACACCTTCAGCCTACATTCACCCCTCAGTGTGAGTGATCAAGTTTCACACCCATACAAAACAACAGGCAAATGATAGTTTTGTATATTTTAATCTTTATATTCTTGGATAGCAAACTGGAAGACATAAGATTTTACACTGAATTATAGCAAGCATTCCCTGACTGTAGGGAAGTTTACTGTAACAATTAGAAAAATAGCCTATGGTATCATTTTACTTACATCCAGGAAGGAACTCCCATCAGTTTGCAGAATAACAAGAACTGCTTGTGCTGGAATGCTTATAAGAGAGAGTGAAGCAATGATCCATCCTAAAGTTTCTGCCCATGCTGGATATTTATAAGCACCATTATCATATGTTGGGGGTGCATAGTCGATAAGGCTAAATACCCATACAGCCTGAGGAAGAAGTAATTGGTCTGTACATAAAGCAGTCACACTGTCATTAAAATTTCTAAATATAAGAGTCAGTGCACCCAACAGAACGTACACATTAGGGATCCACGTTAACTGTCGTCAGACTGGACCAGAAAAACACTACTTACAATAAATCGCCTTTACCTGTGAAATTGCTGCCTGTAGGAATAAATGTAAATATGGGTTAATGAGAACCAGGTTGGTCCTGAGATGGTGTTTACAGAATGAAACTGCAGCCTTTCAGCCTCCCAGTATAAGAGTTCCAAGGGCTGTCCCCAAGATTATAGTGACCAAGGCATGAAGTTTGGCAATTGAACTCCACCTACTGCCAGGACTAAGATTTTATGGAACTACAACTCTCTTGCTAAACAACTTCATGACATGGTACTGATTAAGTGCCAGGATGATCTTACAGATTTTACTTTGCCTTTGCCTACAATATAAGGCAACGCAGCTCCGGTTTATTTATTTATTTATTTGAATCCATGTGTCTCTTCTCATATTCATTTTGAATTAGTTACTGATAACCAATCTGAGTCAAAAGTGGAATTTTATATGAATTATAAACATATTCTGTACGGAATTTGAAAGTAGTTTTTATTTTGTGGAAAAATACAAACTGTAACATGTTTCTGGCATTTAAAACATATATTCTAGTTACTAATAAGACAGCAGGGCCCATAAAATGTAATTACATAAGTTTCGTTAAAATGTATATTCTGAAATGAAAAATGTTCTGATTATTTAAATAACTTAAAACTGACAATTTGTCATATATTTCATACAACTCATCATCTAGGACAGCTTTAAAGTTACCATGAAAAGTGATAAACCTTACCAAAAGTCTCACAAATGAGATAAAATTATTTAAACCTGCCTTAAGAAGGTTTCTTAACTTACATTCATTTTATTCAGTGGAAGAGTATTTAGAATACAGTTTCAATTAGGAATCATGGTTTCTGTATAGGGATCAATGAAAGTGTATTTATAACTCATCTCTAATAATTTTAAATTGTATAGTATATAAGTGTTGCATACTTGAAATGCATTTTAATACAAACTACTGTTTAGCAACAATAAGAATGATAATTAAGATGTATGATAAGCTGTTTGTATTAGATATATTTAACAATATGACAGTTTCTATATCCTTAAGGTTTTTGTAACCTAATTTGGATCTGTGGAATGTGAAAACAAACAAACAAAAGTTTTTCTGAATTTACCCTTCTTGTTTTTCAGGATATAAGTTTATACAGCACATTTCAACAAAAGCAAAACATGTTCTTATAAAGCTTTTATAACCAAAAGGAAGGATCTAAAGCAGTCAGTAACATGTATGCATTATTTGCAGGCTTCATGCAATGTGCATAAATTTTATGTCTAATGGGAAGATGAAAGTCTTTTTATTCTCAAACTGCATGCCTAAAACCGTTTAATGGAGTTTTATAGCATTTAATATTTGTGGTATAAACTGGGAATTGTCAGACAAATTAGTTAGAGTTCATGTTGGTCAAATAAAACTCAAACATTATGTGCAGTTCATGTCAGACATATAATTTTATACAAAGTTTCTAATCATGAAAGTAAACTGGTACAAAACACAAGACATAGATTTCTTGAAGATCTGGAACATTATTCAAAACATTTTCTGGTATGAATGTTAGAGTTTCAGACATCTTTGACTTTGAAAGTGGAGGCAACAAGCGCTCCTGAATCTTGGTAACTGTTTACCAGTCAATACGGTGTCATATTCCAGTCAACTTGAACCTTCATAAAGGCCAATGCGAGAACTTAAAATTTTGCATATATAAATAAATAAATAAATATATATATATAGCACTAGACACACACAAATAATATGTGATTAAGAAAATTTATATGAAATGTAATGAAGTTCACAGTACTATATTTTTATATATAAATAGTAATCCTTAAAACTGACATTTTTGGTGTAAAAAGACATAAAAAATTTGGAAAATTATATTCTTCAGCATAGTACATCATGAGCTGCTTTGTTTGCCTGTCTGTATGTATGAATGTAATTGACTAACTAACTGCAGTGGCAGAGCCCTTCCTGAGAGGCTATGAGGTCCTCAGCTAGTCAAGAAATTCCCCACATTTTATGCAACCCCGAGGTTCATTATCACATTAACTAGAGCCCGTCACCTGTCCCTATTCAATTTAGTCCATATCTCCTCCCCCCATCCCACTTCATGAAGATTCATTTTAATATTATCCTCCCATATGTGTGAATGTAAATTTACCATAAGTAGAACTGGAGCTGCCACCCACCAGCAGAACTTAATGTACTGTGACGGTGATCTTCCAGTCATCTCAAGAACATTTCTGGCAAGCTGATGGGCACCATAGAACCAAGAGATGGCAATCACCTCAAAGAAAGCCAGGTACATTATTGAGATAGAAGCAGCAAAGTGATCAACTAGCTGGAAGAAGTAGATTCCACCCTGCAACAAATAAGGACACTGAGATGAAGGAGTTTCTTAAAGATGGGCTTCAATACTTGATTCTTTTCAAGCTGTAAACTAAAGTTTTATGCACAGGATGGAAGAATAAAATACTAGTTCTTGAAGTCTCCAGTTACAATCTTGTTTTTTTGATTTCTACGTGTTTGACAGAGTAAAGGTGGTACGTGGTTGTTATTCTTGATTTTGTGGGTGGCATGGGTATCTACACAATTTGACATCCATCATTTTAACAAAGATGATATTTTGTCAGAAGTAGGAAACAGGAGAGCCGCATAGAAGATTCTGCCCTGGATCAAAACACAGACATATTCAAGAATTTGAATGGATCAGCACATTTTATTTCCCTTGCTTCATGCTCTTGTGTTTACTCTCATTTAGAATACTAAAGAAATTGTTTATATGTGTGTATATGTATATATATGGAACTATCTTCAACACTTTACAGTTTTGTTGACATCACAATTACATATTTACATCATATGCATACTCAGATGAATGATGAAAAAGAGGAGAAATTAATGCTAGTTGCATGAATGATGTGGTACATTTAAGTAGATGACAGGTATGGATTGTTGTCTGGTAACAGGTAGCATTGACGGAAGTTTGCTGTGGTAGATTTCAAAATTGCTTGTGATTGGGTTGCTCCTTGTATGTTAATTCCAAAATAAGTCATATTTCTGTATATGGCAGAAATTTCTTGAGCATGTAAGAGAAAATGTGACACAATATAATGACATAAAAAATGAACAGCATTTTGGAGGAACCTGCTGACTGTATCTTCACAGTAGAAGAATGAAGAGGGAGACAAAATGTTCCTCTAAAACACTAGTAAATTTCTATCGGGTTACATGGTACAATCCCACTAATGAAAGAACCTCAAATTTGACATATGACAGAAATGTGTATTTTCAGGAAAAAATGTTAAAATTACCAGTTTTGCAGAAGCCTATGTTGAGCAATGGATTAGCATATTATGGTGGATTTAAAAAAAGCTTTGTGAAGTATAACAGCAGCATGCTCCACAAAAAGCTGCTCAAGCAAATGAGCTTTATAAAACTGCAAATTGAATATTCTTTGAAGGAAGATCAGTTGGTGCAAAAGCTTAAACAATGACTGTATTTTCTTTCCATTATTGACTTTGTGTCCTTGCCTTGATAAATGTTTTTGTCTGTCTGACTCTATCTAACGGTATGTTTCTTTTATACCATAATGCATGTTCAATTAGACCTCAAATTCTTACCTGCTACAGAGTTCACAACCATTTTCGTCTTGTTTGAGAATACGAACCTTTTAATTCCATCAGTCTTACATATAGAATATATCTCTTTACAGGACATTTATGATGATGGAGAAATTCCATTCCAAACTGGTCAAAATATTGCATCTGTTGTTTCCATATTATAAAGACAACATGAAGACATAGCTGGACATATCGCTCATTTGTGACAAGAGTGTCACAACTCAAAATTTGGCATTTTTGAGTTATTGGTATAGAAAGAAACGTTTGCAGATGCACTTTTAACAGGTACAGTGTCATAACGCAGTTTGTAAAACTTGCTGCTGGAGAGCAGTTGTGTTGTTGTTGCACTCATAGAAAATTATAGCACTTAGAAATCTTTAAAAGTTTCTCCTAAAAAATCACAAATTGTGAGTTATGACACTATTTTCGCAAATGAGCGATATGTTATTTATATAACACTTTGATGTATTCCTTTACCACATCTCTTACAACTAAGTAACTAGCTAACTATGCATGATTTCAGGGGTCCGCTGCAAAGTAGATGAAAACTGCACTCTTCTGGGTTGTAACATGGCAAGTAGTGGTAATTTCTTGCTGACGTTTTGGGACAACCTATTGGTTCCATTCTCAGGGGTCAAGAATCCAAAACAAGATGGGACTGAAAAGGTTGTTCTAAAACGCCAATAATAAATGACCACTACTCGCTGTGTAATAAATCAGAAGAGCATTGTTCTCAACTAACTAACAAACTAACTAACTAACCAACCAACCAACCAACTAACTAACTAAGTAATTAACTGACTGACTAAATAACACCATGGAGCAGTGTCCTTCCAGAAAAGCTAACAGGTCTTCAGCTAGTCCAGAAACTCAGCATTTTATGCAATCTGAAGGGTCATTACTACATTCACTAGCACCCAACACCTGTCTATATCCTCAGCCAGATTAATCCAATTCATGCCTCCCCCATCCCACTTCTCAAAGATGCATTTTAATAGTATCATCCCATCTGCATGTAGGTTGTCCAAGTGGTCTCTTTCCCTCAGGTCTACCAACCAAACCCTGTATGCATCTCTCCTGTCCCATATGTGCCACATGCTGTACCTATCTCATTCTTCTTTATTTGATCTTGCTAACTTTATTTGGTGGGGATCTGTTACAAAACATTTGAAAATTAATAAATAGGTGACTAGTATATAGGCCTACCTCTGTTATATGTGGCAGTCCAAAAAGAAATGAAATTATAACTACTAGCAAAACCAACATCTCATGCTTCTTAATCAGCCTGGGAAATCCATCTTGAATTGAAGTGACCACAACCTCTACTATGGCAAACTAAGGAAAAAAAGAAGAAGAACATCACAATTAGCATAATGAACCATGCCAAACTGTTATCATGGCATGTCTTCCAGTTTATCACAGTTTGTTTGTAACTCCAGATTGGTAACAAGATTTTTATATAATCAGCATTATCAGTTTAAGAACCATACCATGACAGAATGTATAGGTGAATTTTTTGCAGTTGCAACATGAGTTTTTATTTTACATACTTTAATGTATGCACAGGCACAAACACAGACACAGACAGTGACACATACACATATGCACACATACACATATAACCAGTTGTGACAAGCAAATGGGTTTATGTTCAGTAACATCTTAAGGAAAAAATTGAAGAATGTTTTCTAGGTGTCATAACAAGTTGAAAATCATATTGCATGGAGTACACATGTTTTCAAAACATTTTCCTTGTGATTTTGCCTTCCTCTATATAAAGGTAAAGTGATCCAATTACAGGCCAGGTGTGGTCCAGAGGGTGGGTAGAGGTATAGCTCTACTCTTCCATGACCACAGCACTAGAAGGGGGTGAGTGGTCAGCAGCGTGCCCCGGCTGCACTTTACCCCCGGGAAAGACCCGGTACCCATTGTACAGGAGGCTGGGTGGGCCCCAGGGCCGGTCTGGATGGGCGGAAAATCTCGTCCCCACCGGGATTCGATCCCGGACCGTCCAGCCCATAGTCAGTCACTATACCGACTGAGCTACCCAGCCCACCTTTCTCTATATAACTGGTGTTAATTTACTGCATATCCAAACACATTGTTACAAAGCTAAGCTAATTCCATGGCAGAAATTATTTCTCCCTTTATTTAATTCAATGTTTAACACACCAAACAAGCTGCAAACAGAGACTATAGGTATTAATATGTGTGTGTGTGTGTGTGTGTGTGTGTGTGTGTGTATATGTGTGTGTTGGTGTGCAGGTATATGTTTTGTACACTGACACTTTAACTAACCTGACTGTTGAGCCCAAGGCATAATAGCATGAAGAAGAAAAGAACTGCCCACAACTGAGGTGCAGGCATTTTGGCCATTGCTTGAGGATATACCACAAATATTAAACCAGGACCTGTCAAAACAATGCACTTGTTTAACTCTCCTTGCAATGAGATTATTTATCACTGCTGTTATGATTTAAATTTAACATGCTGTATTTCAAGATATATTTACATTTTATTTTCAACTTGCACAAACCAGGGTTTATATCTGGCAGATAAATGCATTTAGATTCTTCTAATTATGTGCATAAGGACTGAAATAAAACACTTAATGATGCCTGGAGCATTGTTTTTTATGCTAACTGGTCAAATATAGCAGCTACAGCAATGCTGATCTGCTAGTATATACATCATGACTCCCTACTCACCATCTGATACAACATCTTCAATTGGTGTACCCTGCTCTACAGCGATGTTGCCAATAGTTGCAAATGCAAATAGTCCTACTAATATACTGGTGAAGCCATTTATTGTAGATACGGCTAGGGTGTCAACGAAGATTTGGTTGCTGAACCGGTTGTAACTGGCAAATGACATCACAGACCCGAAGGCAATTCCAAGAGAATTGAAGTTTTGAGCTGCTGCATTCACCCATACCTTAATATGAAACAAACTGAAATTATTATCACATGAATTTCAATGATAAGTACTCAGTTGTATAGTGACTAAGCTACTGATTGCATGACCAAGGAATTGCATTTGGTTCATGGCAAAGCATGCAGACCAGCTGTGGGGCTCAGTTTGTCTCATTCAGTTGGCATCAAGCATAGAGGGAGGGCTGGGGCTTGAAACTGACCATTCACTTCCATCTAGCACTGAGCTTAAGACTACATGGAGCTACACTCATATGTACATTCTCTCATGTGCCTGCATGACATGGCATTTAATTAAACATGTGGAAAGACATAATCTTTTCACATTTTGTCCTTGGGAAAAGTTTCTACAAGTGACATCTCCACTAGATTTAGTTTCAGTATTCTAAACATATTAGTAAAGAGCACTTCAGACATACATTTCTTATACTGGAAATAAGTTACCAGTGCCACGAAATATTGATAACGAAATCTTTCTCTCATCATGAGCTGTAATTATGCAGTTAATCTCAGATTATGAAAAAACTTTAATAGTCTTATTTTCAGTTCTTCCATACAAATCTCTGACCCAGACCCCATTATGGGTGTATGCACTTAACCTCACATACCTCAACCCCGCCAAGCTCCCCATGTTAGAACTGCTTTTTGCACAATGCAATCATGCCTCTAGACTAATTAATCTTATTTTTCATGTAAACTTTGATGTCTGTTTTCTTTTCTGCCACAGTAATATATCTTACTGCTTTTCCTATATGTAATACACATGAACAAACAAATGTTGGCACTCTAAAAATATATTTCCTTGTAGAAATATACATATGAGCTTCTTAGCAGTAACTCTGACAATATTGTTTGTGTTTGACTTACTTATGGACACAATCATCTTATGCAAATATGTACAGATAAGTTATCACAGGAATTATTTCAAGTTCAAATTTAATTTGGTAATAGCACATTTGTAACAGGTATTTTACACTGACTGCTTTCTTTAAATTCAACATCCATTTTTAGTCTTAAAATATTTATCTGTACAGTCTACTGTTTTTTGTCCAAGTTTTCCTCAGTGTAAATCAGCTTCATTTCTGTATTACACATGAGTAGAGGGCTATGGAAAGTTCTGCTGCAGAGAGCAGTCAATTTAGCTTGAAGTATGTCATCCCCTTGTGCTTTCTATGATTAGCCAATAATCAGATAAATCACTGTCTAGGACAACTATGCAGTTTTGTGTACTATATGCATGGGACATATTTCAGTCCAGCCAGGCCATAATCAGGTTTGTATACAAAAACCTAAAAGTCTGAATATACATATATACCTATTCTTGTGAGTTCTCACAAAAATAGATATATGTATGCTTATGGTACACAAAAATTTATAGCTGTGCCAGATGGTGACTAACCTAATTATTTTTTGAAGCAGTTAATTTTTTTCAAATAAAAGAAAAACCCATCCATATTCAGTGTTATACAACTCAAGTTGTGGTTCTGGTTTACTCACTCACTCACACCCACAAACACACGTGCACACAACGACAAAGAGAGAGAGAGAGAAAGAGAGAGTGACTATGGTGATCTCAAAGACCTTCTTTTTCTTAAAAAAAAACCACACACACACACACACACAAAATAATTTTATTTTATGATACAGCATATTTTTTCTGTGAACTTGGAACACTGTTCTAGGACAGTAATTAATTCCTCAGCACATTATAAAAATATTCCCACTAATTAAATCTTGAAGAAATATGTTTCAAGTAAATTAACTTCTCCTTCATTGTTCTGCTTCTGTTGTTTGTATATTTATTGCTGTGTAGCAACTCATCAGTGTCAGTGATTAATCATCTAGTAGAGTGACCAACGTATGACAATTTTGATCCTGAAGAGCTGTACTGATTTTAAAGTAAAATTTATAACTTATCACCTTACAAAATACTTCTTTCCACAGTACACTAATGTAATAATTCAATACAACTTTCTAATTAACTGTATATAAATTTATGATCTTGTCAATTATTTTTCATCTAAGACTTTGATGATTTATAGTGTTAATTTTAAAGAAATGTATGCACAGTAGCCAGTCTGCATCACTTAACATATTTTTCAAGTTTTTATATAAATTTAACATATTTAGAAGGTGTTGTCCTAGTCTTAATTCTAGATACTGTATGTTGTAACTCATATGAAAACCTGAATCTGCTGCACTATGTGCCATTTTTTGGTGGCTAGTAGTTTTTTTCTGAGAAATGGGTGAAAAATTCATGAATGTGTTCCAAATTTCTCTTCTGTGATGAAGGATTAGTCAATGGATTGAAGACACATTGTATCTTTTATCTTCCACAGGCTAATTACATCAACTATGATGCTGTGTGTGCACATATGTGACCTTTAATTAGTCCAGTACAAGAGCAACACTTACTATCTAAACACACTAACAATCATCAATCTACCTATTTTACCCAAAATTTCCATGATTAAACAAATGAACATTATCTAGATGTTAATATCGACGCTTATCCTGATGAGAAATTTTTATTTGGGTTGACTGAGAATGCATTTCTTCAGTGGTACTAACATGAACAGTGAAAAATTAAATGTGAGTTTTTGGTTGACATAATAAAGTATTTAATTTAGATCAAAAGGTAAGCATGAAGAGAGCCTAGTATCATATTGCATGTAACTATATTAAATATCTAGAGATGTTGGAACAGTGACATGTTATAACCAAGTACTACATTGAGCAGTATTGAGAAAAGAGCAGTTGGAACAACAATGATAGTGACAGAAAAATATAAATCATTTAAAGTGTCATGAGTGAAATGCTTCAAAGCATTCATCGGTGCTGAATAAAACCAGAAAAAGTGCCAGAAAATGAATTCTTCTGGATATTATAACTCTTGGACTTCAGTATATTGTTTACTTGCCTTGGAATCCCCAAGAAGTTCCCACTGTGGTTTGAAGAAGTAGCTGAGACCCACATCTGATCCCTCTAGGGTGAATGAATGTGCAAGAAATGCTATGATCAGCACATATGGAAATGTGGCTGTAAAGTAGAGAACTCTACCAGAAGATTTGACACTCTTCCAGATTGAGAAGTAGACAAGAATCCAGGCCAAGATGAGACATGCTGCCAGTTCCCAACGGATTACACCCAGATGGTCAATTCCTTCACTTACTTGCAACACCTTGCCACTGAAAGGAGAAACCAGGTGGTCTGTCCTAGTGTTTCTTTCTTGCCATCTCACACTGACATCTGTTATTATTACTCACAGTTCAGAATATAGATCATTTACAGATTGTTTGTTATTGATTAACTCCTGAATGTAGAAGGTCTATTCATACTGATCATGGCTTATTGAATCAGTACCATAAAATGTTTTTTGTTTTTTGTGTGTGTGTGTGTTTACGTTTGTTTGTCTGTCTGTCTAATTGTGTACCCCCATTTAAATTTTTTCAACTGTTGAACAATTTTCATGCAAAGTTCTATGAAATTTGCTAGAGGAGAAACTTTATTTCTTAAAATCAGTAATAACAACTTAGTGGACATCCAACTGTTGAGGTGGTAGGAAAACTAACACCTCTTGCCTTTAGGTGTTGAAATGATGCATGGCAATAGTCCATGGGGGAAAAAAAATTGTTCGGAATATATTTTTCTAGCATGAGTAATAACAAGATGATGGTTGTGTGAAAGCTTTCTTCATCGCTCGGTTTAACAGCAGTCACTAATGGACCACTGGGGCGAGGTATGTGAAATTTGGTAAGTTATAGATCCTAATCATGACTATATATAATATGAAATAACGTTTGTTATGAGTGTGGCAACAGTGTGAAACTCAGATATTCCATATCCTGCAGGCTTGACTTGTACAGAATGTATATTATGTCAATAAATTCTTCGCAGTCTGAAGTAATATATTACTAATCGATATGCTGAATTTGAAACCCACAAAACCGGGAAGTAGGCTCTGATATCTGCTTAGAATTTCTGGCTATATTCATGTTTTTATCACATGTTTAAAATTTTTAATATCTTTATTCCTACTAGCATTTATCCCTTTACTTTTGTCCTAATCAGCCCTTTCAGATAGACTGTCCCTTTACATTGCTCTCCCATTCACTCTCATCTCGCTAAATGGCCCTCAGTAGCTCCTCACAATAATTTCTCTGCTCGGTTGTTTCTGCCTTTACTACTGGCTTGGCCAGAGCGCTTTTATGATCCACTGCACTCACTGTACATGATTGAATATATCTGCCGTGATGAATAACTGGTTTTCTTCATGGTTGAACTGTGCCATTTTGAAGTGAGAAAGGATTTACATCCAAGAGAGTAATTCTTATCAATATAGTATGGTATCTGATAAATGAATGATCCTGAAATGAGATTGTTCTAATATGTAGGTACATATTTGTAATATGGTCAGCGTCTCAAAATGTGTAGCATAGATAGTTAGATGAGTGTTAATAGATGGGCTTCAAGGAAGTGCTGAGGTTTTATTTCTACATCTGCCTGGGAGTATTTACGAAATCCACAAAAATACTCAGTCAGGATATTTGTTAACCTGGCTGATATTTGTACTGGGCATGTTGCAAACACAAGCTTGAAGCACTGCAACTACACAGACCTGCTCAGTTTCATAATGCTTTAGGGTTTTAGCCACACCAGTGGTCAATATCTTACTCATAAAATTCTTCTGAAGCTGTCCTGGATTCAATTGGCTTAGTTGAGTTCATGGCTTTTGTTGTCCAACATCTGTCTGTATTCCAGCGGTTTGAGCATGAACTCCATGGAGCATCAGACTTAAATGCCGTAAAGAAATAGTAAATGGCATATGCAATGATCACATTGTAGTATGTTGACATTATAAATGAAATGACAACACTGGCCAAACCAGCACCTGCAAATTAAGAAATGAAAATATGAGTAGAATAAAACAGTACTGGGTTAGGACATTTGAACAATTTTCTTACATTAAAGCCAGTTATTTATTTCTGTGTCTTTTTAGCACTGTTAATATTTTCACCAAGGATTCTGAGTAACACTAAAATTAGGCAATCAGTATTTCTATATCTAAAGTTGTATAGAACATGAAAAAATGAATAAACTGAATATTAAAATTGAGCAGATCAACAGTAAGAGACTTAAAATCTTGTCCTTGACACTTAAGAGAAATAAAGTAAAAGTAGGGTAATTTACCTCTCATCTGCAGTCTGTGACATGGATGCCAGAAGGTTGGGGGTGCAAATGGGCAATCAAATGCCTTCCCAGAATTTTTTCGAAAACAAAAGTTGAAAAAATTGAAAAACATTTAAATATGCTTGATATTAATGACATTAAAATTAATATAATTAAATATGAGTTTCAATGTAGGTGCCCAAAAATTCAAAACCAAACATATACTTATTCTAAAAATGGCTTCAGTGAAATTTTTCTCCCTGTTTTCCTTTAATGGTGGTGGTGGTGGTGGTGGTGGTGGTTGTGGGGAGAATCTTGACTGTTGTACTGCCATCTTACATTATTTTCATATATGGATGGCAATTAATGTAGTCATGGAACATCAAAATGTATTGTTGTGTCTCTGGCTGGGGCAGTCATAATTAAATTACCTTTGAACAGTGGACAAATCTGAGAAAGTGCTCCAATTGGTCCTCTTCTTGTGAATTGACCTACAGCAATCTCCATATACAGTAATGGAATTCCACATATAATGAGAATGAGGAAATATGGCACCAAAAATACACCTGAAACATTAATTTTTTTTTAAATCACAAATTGCTGAACAAGTGAGCACAGTTCCATGGCCGACTCCATCCCACCTCCTTGAAGCAATAGCTTTGGTCATGTGGCTTAGATGTCAACATATTTAATGCACTCCATAGAACAATGCTGAGGTAAGTATCATAAATCCCATGGATAAGGGATGTGTTTGTATAGTGGCCAGTCCACTGTTATTTCACTCAGTCCTAGGTATTCCAGTGTCAGTGGGATTTACTTATATTTTGAGTTTGCACAGCAGTAATCTTTTTAATTCATTAAAAGCATTGTTACTTTGTTTGACATCTCTGTACTTGTATGAGACCTAAAGTTTTCATGGCAGGGAAGATTTAGAATGTGGAATTCTGTGTCACCCTGAAGATGGAAGCAGCAGGCTTTTCTGAAACTATCATAACTATATACCACACGAGCAGTTGCAGAACCCTAAAGACTGCAACCTGAGTCTTCACAGCTTCTGCTGTTTGTATTATTACAAAAAAAATTTTTGTGTTCTACTTTCATTCAATCTGTATTTTATGTAAAAAAATTAATTAATTAAATAATATTGTTATAGATAAGATTAGCCACATACAGAATATTGTAAAACAGTCTGAATCACATAAACTTTGAATGCATAATGATACTTTATAGGTACTGCCAAGTAGTTTAGAGAAAGTTACAAACAACAGTGCAGTCCTGTTGCTTGGAAAGATAGCATAAACTTTACTTTTCTTATAGCTGTGAATTATTTTGTGTCTTTTCATTTTCGTAGTGCATTTTGTGAAGTTTATTCCCTACAGGCGGGAGTAAAGCTTTCAATATCAAAATATTTTCCATTGGATCCAGAGCCTGAGTTTAGGGCTTTCAGATGCAGTCTTGCTGTTTGTGAAGAGTCAGTCAATCAATCAATAGTCCCATCATTCCACTGCAGAACATAGGGCATCCACAAGATTCCTCCACCGCACTCTATTCTTGGCAACACACTTAATCTCTGCCCAGGTCTTTTTTACTCCTTTGGCCTCTTCAAGCACCGTTCTTCGCCATGTGTTCTTCGGCCTCCCTCTACTCCGTTTGCCTTGGGGGTTCCACTCTAGGGCTTGTCTGGTTATATCATCAATCGGTTTCTGCAGTGTATGGCCCAGCCATCCCCACTTGCATTTCCTGATCTGCAAATCTATTCTTGGTTGTTTCGTGTGCTTCCACAACAAGGCATACCAAAAGAAACACAATATTTGGCAGGTTTAAAGCATGAAGTCTGTAAAAATTCTTGCAACAGAATTACTGTCTCACACTTGCTTGATTTACTAGGCAGCTATTATGTGTATGTAACCTATGTAATGTAAACAATATGGGATCCTATACTGTGGCACTGAACATGTTATGTCCATCTACTGAAATTTATTTATATATCTATTTATTTTAATTTATTTCCATACATCCCATTTAGGTACATACCAAGGAAATGGAAAAAGTCATGTACAATATGCATCTTCAAGCAACTTAACAATTGATGTAACTAATATCAGGTAGAAAAGAGTACTTGTCAACTACAGTAATAACTTAGATAAATTAACATTATACACAAGATATTAAAAGACTGCATAAAATAATACAATAAAGAAGTTTAAAAACCACAGTCCATATAGTGGGATTTACATGTCCTTGTCCTCATTGTATTCAAAGTATTCTTCAATTGAACAAAAAGAATGATGATATAAAAACCTCTTGAGAGATAATTTGAAGTATTTCATATCATTGACCAAAATTTTTGTATGTTGTGGTAAGTGATTAAAAGCTTTAGAACCCAATATGTAAGGTCCTTTATAGAATTTGGTTATATTAACAGTTGGTAGATGAAGATTAGTGTTGTTCCTAGTTATGTATTTATGAATTTCTCTGTTTGAGGTGAATAAGTGTTTGTTTTTAACTCTAAATAAAATTAGTGAGAAAATGTATTTTGAATACATCATAATTTCCATGTTTTTAAAAGCTTCCCTAGAAGATTCCCTTACTCCAGTGTTGGTTATGATTCTAACAATTTTCTTTTGCAAAATAAATAATTTTTTAACATTGGAAGATCTCCCCCAGAAAATTATACCATAACGTAAAATGGAATGTATATAAGCGTAATGAATTTTTTAAATGTATATTGGGGTACAATATGTTTTAAACTTCTTAAAACATAACAAGCAGAGCATAGTTTGGTTGCTATGTGATCAATATGTTAATTCCAAGACAGTGTTTTGTCGATAATTAGTCCCAAAAATTTATTCTCAGTGGAATTTGAAATATTTTTGTGTTCATATTTAAATTTAGTTTTAACATGATAATAATTTTTCTTTCTAAATTCCACATAGTGGGTTTTATTGAATTTCAATATGAGTAAGCTGCTGTTAAACCAAGGGATTATGTTGCAGAAAGATTAATATTAATATTAATATTAAAATCTAAATCGTTAGAATCTGTTATAAATAGACTGGCATTGTCAGTGAAGAGAACCATACTGTTATTTTTAGTAATTATTTTTGGTAGGTCATTTATATAAAGAAGGAAAAACATAGGACCAATAATTGAACCTTGAGGTACACCATTTTTGGTCAATTTCCATTTTGAAGAACCGTTGGTATTAGCAATATTATTAAGTATTACTTTCTGACATCTGCGGTTTAGATAGGATTCGATTAGTGTTTTAAATTTTCCTTCAATACTGTAGAATTCTAGTTTATCCAATAGTATTTTGTGATTCACACAATCAAAAGCTTTTTGGAGGTCACAGAAGATACCTCCAATTTTTAAATTATTGTTCATAGCGGTTAAAATATTATTTGTTAACGAAAAGGAGGCTTGTTCGGTTGAGTACCAAGTTCTAAATCCATATTGTTCATTAATTAAAATAGAATTAGTAGTTATATGGTCAAGAAGTCTAGCATATACAAGTTTTTCGATAACATCACCTTTTTTAAAAACTGGTTTAATAATGGCATATTTTAACCTATCAGGAAATATACCGATATTTAAAATTGCATTGCAGATACATGTCAGTGCAGATATAATGTATGGTGCACTTAATTTTAGTATTCAAATAGAAATTTCATCATATCCACCAGTATTTTTTGATTTTAAGGATTTAATAATCTTTTCAATTTCGTAAGTGGATAAATAATCTACAGGCCGAAACATGTAGTTGTTTCCATCACAGTCATTAAATTCACCTCAGTGATTAAGTTGCGTTTGACTACATATCTTTTCCTGGATAAATAATGCCAGCTCATTTTAGGAAAAGGTCGGTGGAAGCTATTTATTAGATAGCTTATTGGGTTAGGTTCTTTAATATGTCTGCCTGATGATGGTTACTTGTAACTGAAACATGTAGCAACTTTACATTATTGAATATATTGTTGTGTTTTGACTGAATGATATTTTAATTAATGCTACAACACAACAGGATGGCTGCCATCAAATTTTTAATGTAATTTGATTACTAGCCTTAACAGCAAGGTAGTTAATCCAATGAGCATATAGGTCTAATAATTTCTTATTGATTCTAGGTTTGTTGGCAATTACATTGAATGCAAATGTCCCATGATGCCAATAAAACCGTACAGCGCTGAATGCTTAGCATGATTGCATCATATTTTTAGATTTTTCATCATGAATTTCCATGTCATAGTGGATGCCAGTCCCTATAGCAAGCATGGGAAATTACTGTGACTATCAGTGTCCCATTGTGCTCTTATCATCATGTGATACAATCTCAAGTTTAGCTTAAACATGACTCTTGATTTGTGTTGAGACTGGCTATGTGTCTGTATCAAGTGGGAAATCATTTTATCTAGTAGGCCATCTCGCCACCTTAGATAAAGCTGATATACATTACATCTGTACTGATAATTACAATATGTAAATTGTTTCTCCAGTTCTTACAAAGAGTAAGTTATGGGTGCCTAATTATTACACACTTATTCATTTTTCATTCATTCATTTATTTAGTATTCCAGAGATCCACTGAGGTGGATATAGAACTTGTCAGGTATAACAATAGGTATAGTACAGAAAGAGTCATTACAATAAAATACTTATGATAATAATACAGAAATAAGTCAAATAAATTTATACAATAATGCTATTTGCTCAGAATGTACAGTTCATCAGTACAATATGTAGTGTACTTAGACAGAAAAACATAGTAACAAGCCATGCGTACTAACGTAATGTCCTAGACAGAATCTGAACTTAATACATACAAATATACATACATACATATATGTTCACTTTCCATTAGAACTTTACAGAATGTGTTAAGAGGTTGTGCAGTGCGTTGTCATAATACCATTGGGGGTTAGATTACATGTAAGGTAACAAAAGTGAGGCATGTGAAATAATAAGTTTTGTTAGTAATAATGAATGTGAATTTGTGGCTATCCTGAGTTATATAAATAATAAGTAAAGTTAGTAACAAAATTAAGTAGCAACTACGTAGCAGTGGCGTAATGAAGGAGAGTTGTAGCAGTCAGGATGCTGATTGATAAAATTCGTCCAGACTATAGAAAGAATGTTCAATAAGATAGTTTTTTAATGCATATTTAAAACACTTAGCATCGTTTGATAGGGCTTTAATGTTTGATGGTAAGTGATTATATATTTTACTCCCAGAAAAAACACTCCTTTCTGAACTGACGTAAGGTTTGTGGAAGGTAAATGTAGGTTTCGATTGAAACGTGTGTTTAGGTTGTGAATTTCAGAGTTGGATTGGAAGAAATCTCTATTTTTAATTACAAAGACAAGCAGGGAGAAAATGTAT
>Ga0123354_10002098_pt1 | contig 25753 bp, 13 predicted proteins | sample TergutLab28metaG_2_FD_97872 | JGI IMG/M metagenome (GOLD analysis project Ga0123354, IMG submission 97872) | Labiotermes labralis P4 segment gut microbial communities from Petit-Saut dam, French Guiana - Lab288 P4 | ecosystem: Host-associated > Arthropoda: Insects > Digestive system > Gut ...
AATGAATTCAGAATAGATGTTTAAGAGGTGCCAAGAAATAAGGTCCATATGAGGACGCAGATACAGAGACAATAACTGTTTGAATTGTGTCTCATATCTTAAGTATTTACTTTACTTTGTGAATTCTTACAGTACACCTCTCACTGTGATATACTATATTGAGGAAGTTCTTAGATAAAACAAAACTCGAGGTATACACTAACAGATGTGTATGAGATTCTGAACTTTGTGTAACAGCAGACTGACATGCAAGTTTCTTGTGTAAAAGGACACATATTTCATTTCTGTAACTTACAGTATAATCTACATACAGATTTCTTACACATCATAAATAATGTTTGTTACTGGCATTTGTATACTTAATTATTCCAGTATCAGCAAAATGATGAATTTCTTTAATGAAAATTACACATATATTAGATGCTAATGTCATTGTTCCAATTTTTTGCATACTTTTCTTGGGGTGGGGGGAAGGATTATGACATAGTCATGCTTTGTGTGTGTGTGTGTGCCCCCACTTCAACTTTCAAACCAGCTGATCAATTTTCACAGAATATGCTATGAACATTCTGACATTAAAAGCTACCCCAATACGGTGCTTACTATTTCATACACTTCACAATACTAGGTGGGATATGCAGCAACTTTCTGAAGTCACAGTAACATCTTCACTACTTAATTTATGGTCCTTAAATGATGCATGACAATAGATTTTAGAAATGCAACATTTTTGAGGATAAGTTTCATAGAATGTACAAGGGCAATTACAAAATCAACCTCCGGTTGGTTGGTAAAAAGAAACGCATTATCATAGCACCAAAGCGCATGCCCAGTAGTAACAAGTAATGTTTGTTATCACTGAACGCCAACCCTCATACATTTTCACTGCGTAGTGTAAGAGTAATCACTGATGAAACATTGACATTATCGTTGCCACTCCTGCCAGCTGAGAGGTATGTATTCTGGGACCATAAGGGAATTTTGTTGACAGAATTCATGGCACCAGGGACCACAATAACGTCAGAGGTTTATTATGAAACGCTGAATAAGCTTCAGAGGTTGATCCCAAAAAAAAACCGACACGGGATGCTCACTAAAAGTGTCATTCTCCTGCACAACAATGTGTGGCCCCATGCCGTGGCTCGTACAAATGCTTTAATCAGGCTCAATTGGGAGATTTTTGACCACCCTCCTTACAGTCTGGACATGGCACCAAGCAATTACCATCTCTTCACCAAGATGAAGGTCTGGTTGGCTACCCAGTGCTTCCACACCAATGAAGAGCTCATGGATGGAGTCAACATCTGGCTGCGTAATTCAGCAGCACCATTCTATGATAAGTGACTACAAAAACTAGTGTCATGGTACAAGTGCCCAAATGTGATGGCAACTATGTGGAGAAGTAATGCAGTTGTGTATGTAACTGTTCCATATAATAAAATTTTGTTCTCTATTTTGTATTTTTTTAACCAGCCAGTCGGAGATTGATTTTGGAATTGCCCTTGTAGAACACAATGATGGCTACATGAAATTTGTAGGATATGAGGTTGCTGAAGATTCAGGTCTTCTGTGATGTTATGCTGTGCTGCTGGATAAATATTTCCTGATATTTCAAATGCACTACAAACCTAACGGCTTGGACTTACTCACCCAGTGTCTCAGTGTACCTAGAGAAGACTGAAAACTTATACCTGACATCTGTATTTAGCCTTCTGTTTGATGGTGAAAACTAATGAACCACTGGAGCTAGGCATATAAGATGTGGTGTGATGGCAAATTGTTAACATTCATAAACATGAATATATTAATATATTAACCACAATAATATTTCTGAACAGAGAAGTATAGGTTTGGTCCCAATATTATATTTAATAGATATTTTATACAAAATATGATATATATTAAGCACATAAAATCATGTAACTGAATGAGATTACAAATATGCACAGTACACCTTATGTGCTAAATTACAGGATGATGCATTAATTCGTACTTTGCAAAAAAAGATTAGAAACCCTCTCCAATTTATACATCTGTCCAGCTTAAAGCAGGAACTGCTCAAAGAGTGTATATTAACAATCTGTATTACACAGGGTGTTATTTTATCCCTGGACTGCTTCCCATACAACAGACAACATTGCTGATGCATGGGGACCAATCATGCTGCTTGTTCAGCAGTGTTCAGTCCTGTGTTTCAAAAAACTCTCTGTATTATTGCATGCTCTACACTTCACCATAAATGAACATGCATTTCAGTTTACACAAGAAATTACAAAACCTTCTGCCAAATCTTGCATTCCATATTATGCCACTTTGATTTATACTGCTGTTCATGGGAAACAATCCAAATTAACTGAATGAAGTTACAACACTGCTTACAAAGGACAAACTGTGAAAACTTACAAGACAAAAACAGGAAACTGAACACAATTTCATGGTTACATATTACAAGTAACTTTGTGGAATTTCCCCTTTCAGATTAGATAGAGGAATACCATTTTGACTGTCTTGTCTCACTAGTGTGCCAATAAATGTGTTGAGCCTGAAATATATCATGAATGACAGGATCTGCCACAACTGTTTCCACCAAAACACACAAACAAAATCATTTATTGCTGTATTTTCAGTGCAAACTGAATATATGTGCACAAACACTTATCGAATCTTCTGTTCCTCATAATTTTACATCATTTAATTTTGAAAATAAAAAGATAAGATTAGTATATTTCTCTTCTGTTTTTAATGCAGCAAGAGCAGTTTAAATACCCTTTACTGCTGCAACTTTACTATTAACAACTTTTAATCCCTCATGTTCCAGTAACCAGTTCTTCACTCTGTTCTTTTTGCCCCTGGCATACTGCCCCAGTGAACCATCGCTACGAATGACACGGTGACATGGGACCAAAATCTGCAGTGGGTTTGCTGCCATTGCATTGCCAACTGCCTGCGAAGCTCCTGAAAGAAAACATGAACTCAAATTCCATGGAAACCCACTGGCCTTGAGTGAACTGTTTCATCAGAACATACAAATGGACATCCACTAGACAATGAACACATACATGTTAGTGAACCAGACTTAAACAAAGTCATTTAATCACTAAAGCAGCTGAATGCATTCTCAGTCTCAATTTCCTAATGATTTTCTCCATTTCTTAAGAGCAGATACTTCCAACTGCTTACTGGAAGCTCAAAATGTGAGTTGGCAGTCATCTCTTACACCTTCTGATTATTGTACTATCTGACACTTCCCAATTTGTACCGCATTTTAACAAAGAGTTACAAACCTGGACTGTTCACCATCTTAGCCAGTTCTCCATATGACACTGTCTGCCCAGGTCCAATATTCCTTGCCAAAGCAATCCAAACTCTCTCCTGAAATGAACCTGCCATTTACAACAAATTGTTAGATGCAGAACATACAGCATCGGCATATTTTAAAAACAATACGTTTAGTGTGGTGGTGATGCTTCTTCATTAGACAAAGCACATATTCTTGATCAGTGTCTTACACCAAATTTCACAAACAGTTAAAGGCATGGCCACTGGACATATATATTTTGAGAATCTGCCAAAAAAATATATATATTAAGAAGGAAAACTCTAAACACCAGTAGGGCAACTTACCCATTTCTCTGGCAACACAAATGACAGGCATGTGCCTGTAAGTAACATGTCCTACATCAGTGAAGTAGGCATTCAGCCAGCCAATGCAGTCTTCCACATGCTTCTGCACTTTATCATTTCCAGATTTCTTTCCAATCAGAACCACATCCTGCCTACAACAAACAGACACATTTTATACAAACATGGGGCTAAGAACAGCATTTCAAAACATATTTGACATACATACTTGAAATTGTCTTCTCATAAATAACCATCCAATTAAAACTACATACTCAGTAACCAACACAGTAGCTCCTTGTTCCATATCTTTTAATAGTCTGGTGTTTTTTCAGTAACTTCATCACTATCTACATACACATGTAAGGAACCATGGGACGTATGAAAAGACTTCCTAAACATTTATTCACAAACAACTTTGTATATTAGGTAATTTTTGTAACAGGTGAAGCAAGGAAGACTACCACACTGCACACTTAAAACAAACTTTGCAAATGAGCATGACAGATAACTACCACTTACAACACTGACAGACAATGCAGATTTGTTTGAATGCAATGAAAAGATACCAATTTCCTGTACAAATGTTTTTTATGCAAAGTGTGGAACAATCACAACCCTTCAAGACATCCGGTCATAATGCATTGCTGCCTTGGAGGCAAAGCCCAGTAAGATGTTCAGCACTGAATAAGATTCTTAAAGCAAGTGATGCATCAGTCATTGCAGAAAAGAAGAAGTAGAAAATTTACCCAGGGAATGCTGATGCATTCTTGTCTTAAGGTCCGATATGAGAGGGCTGTCCTGGAATGAGGTGCCTTCCGTATGTGCTCCCTTCCAAGGACAAGCAAGTCCCTTGGGATCCAATGCCACTAATGTTTCCAGGCATTTCAAAATATGGCTCATCTTAGTTGACCATTCAGCAGTGACTTGTAACATGCACACATATATAAAGGTTAATTTATCTGTAGAGTATTATGGCAACTGCTGGGTATAGGTGACACACAATTTACTGACACACTAGTGCAGCACCTATCACAAGAAAGATATTGTGGTGAATATGGTGTTGAACTGTGGGCTATACTAGTGATAACTGCTCAAGGCCACCCACTCAGTGTGGAGACTGAGTGCAAACTTCCCAATCAAAGTGGTATTCATTTCTCCAAACATCACATTTCTCCTCCAGCCCATGAATCACAGACTAACAGCAACTTTTAAGGTCCACTGTCTGAGGAAGACCTTTATGTAACTGAACATCCAGACCCATGGAAAGCATTCTACATAATAAAGCCCATCTACAACATTGAAAGGTGTGCAATTAAGTGCCCCAGGCTCAAATAAATTGGGTCTAGGAGCAGCAGTACCCTGATATAAAACACAAGTGTTTCCTGGCTTTTTTAAAGAACTACCTCCAATGGAAAAACAGCCACATTGCAAGGAAGGCATGGATTGAGGGGAAATGGTGGTTGCCAGAGAGGAGTTACTGGCCTTCCTTGGCAAGTCTGTTACCAATAAAAAGCTGGACTGTTATGGACCTGTTTTTGAAAAGCAAAAAACCAGTCTGCTCTCATGAGGTGTTGATTACCATTCTTACTGAAGGAGACACTTTGCTTTGAATCAGCAAGTTCATATGCAAGTCATATGAAGTATGGTTGTGACCTGCTGCTACAATGTTGAAACCATACCACCGACTAAGCACTCAAACCACATAAGAAATCCTTGTTATACGTGTCAGCTCACTTTTTAAAATGTTACGTTATTTATTTTTATGCAACAGTTCTTTGCAGATTTGTTCCTGTATGTGCCTGTACATAAGTTGTATTTTATTAATTACAATTATCTGAGTGTCTTTGGTTGAGGCCCATTCCACCTCATTGGAACACACGTTAGAATACTCCCGACGATCATGAAATTCACTTAATGCGGTTCTTCTGGGAACGCATCCACATCGATCGTTACAATGTTAATCAGATAAACTTCCTAGTACATGGAAACACGCGTGAATTTTTACACAGTACTGGCAATATGAATACTACAACTGTGCCAAACAAATCGTAATAATATCTAATATACGCCAAATATACTATAAAGGTCCGGCACATACACATTACGTTGTAGTTTACCTACCCTTCTTGTGGACGAAAATTTGTATCACATATGTAATCAGGTTGAGAAAGAGCATGTAATCCTTGCGGACATATTTTCATAATCAACTCCCCGATTGGCGATATAAGACGAAACACTTCCACGGCTTTATCGCACAGCATATTTGCCCACGAAATTTGCACAATATCGTTCTCTCATATACACCGCTCACTTACATAACATACACATTTGCCTCATCTGTGGCAATTTATGCGACTAGGGGCAGTACCAACATTACTGATATATTACAATACATATAGTACAAAAAGTGAATTTCAAGAATGAGACCTAAACCATTCTTACATTTCCGTATGAATTCATTTCAGTTTTCATAACGATAGTCATTCTTAGCAAACAAAAACTACAGACTCTTGCTGCGTGGAAATTGTAATAAATTCAAATTGTCCGATATCCGTGGCAAGTAGTTGCGCAGTTGCACGATACGAACACCGTCGAAGTCTGTGTTTAATATTCTATTAACAGTTCTTGCTAGTTGTGTAACAAATTTTTACATGGATGAATATTGCTCTTGTTATGAAATGTAAATGTCATAACAAGAGTTAAAGTATACAGTCATCGCTAGTGAATTGTCAAGCGTAAACCCGTGAACACAAATAAGCAGCTGAACATATGGAGCCGTTCGTGGTTGTTGGACATAATGTGTTAGTGCGTTCGGTCTCCGACTTTTCGAAGGTTCTGTGCTTCCTCGAAACGTCGGAAACCGAGTACCCAGTGTGGCGGAATCTTCCAGCAGCTGAACTTACTACTGTTACATAGCTCTTGCCCGAGTGTGTTGGTTAAATGCGTACATCGCCGACATTGAAGTGGCTCCATCCATGCCGATGTGTATGCAGTAAGATATGTTTAAATTTCAGCAAAACAAAGGTTAGATTGAAAATCCCCCCCCCCACCGGGGAAAGAACCCTCCGATATCCAATGAATAGGAAGCTGGGTGGTTACCAGAACCGATCAGGACCTTTTAAAAAGAGAATCTCTTGTACCTGCTGGGGTTCGAATCTCGGATCATAAAGGCCCATGGCAGGTCATTATGCTGTTCACTTGTATTGGACTATAAAAAAAGAAGTACCTGGTGTTTAATCAAAGACATTGCATTGATATGATCATGCTATGAACATGTTCACTAAATACATTAAGCAATGAGTGTGATGGCCATGTTGTACGGAATACAAATTTAGAGCAGTATAATGAACTCTCATATTGTTAAAATATTCAGTAGTTCCTTGACACTTATGTGGAAGTTGCTCTTCAGTAATTAAAACCCCCCAACAGTTTTCACTTACGTGCCTGCCTTTAATTTCGATCATAGCCCTGCTTATTTATAAATTTTGTTTTGACATTTTATGAAACACAGTTTTCAATCCATGTTTAAGATTTCTCATAAAACATGCTTTTGTTATACAGGAACAGTAATAAGTATGCTGAGGGCCCTTCGCAATATGATGCTGTGTTTCTATCAAACTGCACAGTTATGTGCAATTACCACAATACTTTCAAATTTCACATATTACCATCAAAAAATACCCGAGAGGGCAACTTTAAACAAACTTACAGCTCGTTTGGTTTTACAATGCTGATACACAAGCAGAAGTCTTTTAAATGAGGCTACAATGGTAAATGATTGTATTTCTCTGTTTCACCCTCTCAGGTCAGGTAAAAAGTGCCATAAGAGGCTAGCAGCCCCAACTAGGCTGATAGTGTAGCTTTGTTACTGCTTTTTTAAACATTCCACACTAATTATGTTCTGAATCTTTTAAAATAAGGGAGGGTTAGCTCCAGGACACACTTAACTTAGCACTTGAGAAAAATAACATTGTTTGATAAGTTTTCCTTTAAAAACTTGGAGTAAAACACTTGGCCACTAACTTTGGTGTTTCAGAACAGTCAGTATACATTGTAGCTCACCTGCTGATACAGTTCCAGTACTTGTATTTTAGAATTTGCAAGTATGGACAGGGACTATGATGGGTTCTTTGCATACTACAACAAAAGGGGCAATTTTTTGGACAAGCCTGAAGAACAAGAACCTTATACACACATACATCACAATTTTCCTTACACCTCTTCTATTGACTTGTGTTACCAGCATTTCAGCTTCAAGTCCTGATATGGACCGGTGATTCAAGTTCAAACCCTAAATTGGCTCATGGACACAAATTCCTTTGGCTGTAAATGACCTAACAGGGACACAGCAGGAGGTGTGAGCGCTGTTAAGGCATTCAAAAGCTTGAGCCTGGACAGAATATCCATCAACTGAAAAAGTTATAGGAATTTTACAGCTCAGTTTTTTGAGTGAAATCCGTGACGTTTGTCACTTTGAGGACATAATTCTTTCAGGAGGAGTGCCTGTGAGCGAACCCCAAAAATGCTCATTTAATTTAAGTTTGGGGTCTGCTGATTGGAATTAGCTAGCCAATGAGATTTGACTTTCCAGAAAGTTAAATTCGGCCTATGGGGTTTTCTGAATTTGAATTTTGACCAATAGGATCATTTCGGTACATAGGGGGGTATTTGGTTTGGAGAGTACAGGAGAATCAAGTGAGGGACACACTGTTTTAGACTGCTGGAGGGCACATATGCAAATTTGGGTGCTCCATTAAAACTTATACAATTTTGGCAATAATTAATAGTAAGGCGTATTATACAAACAGATTATTGTAAGTCCGTGTGATCACTCAAAGTGCCGTGGATACACCTGATGTGTTACAATATTTCAACTTGTAATCCGAAAGTTAACTGCCACAACCAAACAAAAACCCAGAATGAAGAGTTGTGTTCATAAATCTGCCAGTCATAGCAGATCGTGGGCCTTGGAGGGACCTCCTACGTAAATTACCCAAGATACGACCTTCAGGCTGAGAAGAAACGGGAAGCTACAATCCAAAGCCCATACGGGAAAAGTACGGTAGTACTTGGATATAAAATGATGAGCAATCTCCCACTGTACCTGTAGCACTTAAAACAGAGGGTAGGTCAGCTGACAGGAACATTCATGGAATTCATGTTTGGTACAGTAACGCGGATCAGTAATGAAGGAAAAGAAACAGCTATTAACATTTATTTTAGAGAATTCTTAATAGTTTACTGTTCTGCCAAGTCACTCTATTAGGGCAACTCAAATTAAGGGACGACCCAATATACAATATATGTGTGATGCCAGGGAACCCCACCACAAATCCAAGTCACATAACATCCTACCCACTCACTTCTAATTTCCTGCCACCAAGTGCAGCCAGATTTGTAACAAATGTCCTTATTCACTGATGACATAGACAACTGTCTTCATACTTGCGTCAGATAAAAATAAGAGGCAGAAGTAATGAATAAAATGGTCAGCAACCTGATTTGAAAACACAACTTGTCTTACGAAATGTACTATACAATACATAAACGAATCTTTGATACAGAAAACAGTATTTAAAAATCACAAACCAACATAACACAGAAACATGAATCTCATAAGAAATTGTTTTAACAGCATAACTTCACTTTTCATCACATAACAGAGGCATATGTTGCTTGATTATTGTCAAGCCAGGAGAAGCATGAAAATAAAGCCAAGGTTTGCAAATGCTGTGTTGCCCTACACAGATATAGTATGAAGATAAAACTGCTATTTCTGATTACAGGTTTATTTGTGACAGTTCACTGATATTATTTGTAGTGACTTTTTAACAGTGATTAGGCATGTTCTTAATCACTGCCAATCAGCAGTGCTAACAGTGGCTGCATGGATGCAGGGCAATCATGGCTTCAATTTTAATGGTCATTTGGTGAATGGAAGTGAGCATTTTACTGTAAGGTGAACTACTAGTATCACACAACAACAGCAGTACTGTAACAATGTTTGCATTTGGCCTTTATCCAGCACAGGTACTACATATAATATGCACACAGGAAAACACCCCTAGAAATTACTTTCATATATTTTGGCAACAAGGATATTTACTGCAGTTTTAAGATGTGCTCCATCATCTGTTTTATTTTCCACATAATTATATTTATTTCATAATTCCACCTTTCTTTGTTCAAGTGATATCCACGTTCTGTATAAAACATGTGCCAAGAATTAAATATCAATCCTGTGTGATAGAGGTTAGATGATGAAATGAGGTTGTGTGATATACACATCAAATATATAAAAATTAATGTGGCTATAAAGAAGGACTGAAAACTTACGGTTTCCATCACTGCTGATAATATAAATATTTGTGCATATTTTTGTTGGTAAAAACAGAACTACACTAGCAACCATGAATAATGTAGGGGATGTAAGACCATGATTAGTGTTGGCCAGCACAAGAATGTGGATGTGAAATAAAAGTGGTGCTTCAACCGATGGTTATACAGTTCACACAGGAGGAGGTGACAAAAGTGCAAATAAACAGTTCAATTACAGTAGGGATAAATGGCATTCCAATCACAGTGATTATATCACACTCATGAAAGCAACAAAAGCAGTTACCAATAACAATTTTCCCAGTCTGCCATGTGATTCCTCTGCACACACATTCTTTACTATTGTTACATACGTTGTAACTTATTTTCCATTTTGAGTTATAATTACAATGAGTTCAGTAACTTAAGCAATCTTGTAACAAGCAATAGGGTGTATATGCACATAATTAATTTATTAGTCCACAAACTTATTCACGAATTTCGCCATTTGTGATCATCGCTTCCTCTGTGACTATGGAAATATGCCAGTTCTGGCACTTGATATTGTCAAAGTAAATGGGTCTAGAGTCAACTGGTAAATGTACTGCCGTTTTTGTACACTGTGTCCTTTGAATCATTTATCACCTCCATCATTATGGTAGCTTCATCAGCCACAGTGCATCATTAGGTTACATAAACAAAGTAATGCATCTTCATGATTATCTCTGCATCAATGATATCAATTGCTTTATTGTCCAACTAATGCACCCCAATTATATAAAATCACTAAATTGTTAATAACCAATTAAACTTATAAAAGCCACTCCAGCATATTTCAGTCCATGAAGGAACCATCACCAGAGAGCTACAATCAGTCTTTAACTAAAATTACAAGTCTTGTTCAACTGTGTGTGTAGGTACAGATGTTGTCAGTGTTATGGCGGCATTTTCTGACTGTAATAAAAGGATCCTTTTATTAGTTAGAAAATGCCGCCGTAACACTGACGTCTGTACCGACACGCACGTTGAACATGACTTGTAATTTTAGTTAAAAACTGGTTGTAGCTCCCTGATGATGGTTCCTGCGTGAACCGAAACATGCTGGAGTGGCTTGTATAAGTTTAACTGGTTTTCAACAATTTAACAGATTTATATATATTTGTGTGCCTTTGTTGGACAATAAAGCATTTGAAACTACAATGCTTGCTACAGTTCATTATGTTCAACAGGGTGTATATATAAATAAAAGAAATGTTTATAAAAACATTAAATCAACTTGAGAAAAACTGATCAACTATTCAATTTACTTCAAAAAATAGAAATTACTGAACCCACTCCTAAATGTACATCATCTCAGCCATATGAGACATCTTTTTGGGTATATGAACGAAAACATCAAAGTAACTGGCCAATTCATCAATTGTAACATCATCACATGAACCTGAAGCAGTCATCCTGGCTTGCTGGGAGCACGACTGTCCACCAGAACTGTTACTGCTGCTGTGTGTCAGCCCAGTTGTTGCCAGCTTCTTCACCACACAGCCAACACACGTTTTCTCCTCTGAAGACATTTTCTTCTCTTCTTCTGACAACTCCTTCCATACAGTACATTTAGACCTACAATTTGCACGCACATGATGGAAGCTAGCTGCACTGAAACTCTGATTTTTGTCCACGGAAGAACCTTTATGCGTTAATGAAAAAAGTGATCTGAAATCTTGGTGTGAAATAATGCTGTGACCAAACAACTGTTGGGATTTAGAACTGCATGCTAAATTACTTGAAAGGATAGTGACATTTCTGTGCACAACCTTCTTATCAGCTGATTTTGGCATAGGGAACATTCTAACACCAATTTTGCTACATGGTGACATATTCTGCATTGGCCTATTTGTGAGTTTCAAGACTGGTTCTTTCAAAATTTTATTGCTCTGATTTTCCTTTCTCACAGCAGCACAAACAATACCCAATTTGCTCTTTCGTACAAGGTTCCTTTTGAAGGTGACTGTAGGGCGAACATGAAGAATCTGACAGCTGGACCAGCCATCACAAGGACGATTACGGCGTGGTGCAGAGGAAGTGACCAACTGCTGAATGTTACAATGACATGACATGCTTGCACATTCCTCTCCAGAAAAACTGAGTTTTCCAAATTTTTCACTTATAGGATTTAGCTTGTTTAACTTTTTGCAGGTACCATTATGATCCAGACTGAATGGGTTCACATGCTGAAAACTATTTCTGTAAACTGCATCCCTGCAATCAAATATCAGACAATTCATGTAAGTCATTTCTCTACACCTGTCTTCACATATATAATTTCACCTCTTTACAGTCTGGAAGTATTATGCATCTTATGTTGCCATACTGAATCTCGCACAATATACACTGCAATCATTCAGATCAGTATGTTATGTGCACACTAAAATAATCCATCATATAGCTTGATTTTAACTGAAACTGCCAGGTTAATTCCTCTAAAATCCTGCACTATGAGTTTACTTGAATTTGGTAAAAGTGTGAGAATAACCAAGCCAGTAAGTTAAAACAAAAAACACTTTCAGTTAAATGTCATTTTGTAATTTATAGGGTAGAAAAATAAGTGTTAAAAAGTCATACTTCATGTAACAATCAAATGTAAGTAAAAATATCTGAGAAACTCTCTGTGTTGCTCTCAGCTACTCATTTTCATTTTTCTCATATGGCAGTTCTGGCACATTTAAGAAAGTCTGTATATTTTTTAATCTAGTTTCCTGGTACTCTGAAAACACTAAATTATTGCAGCAGCAAGTTTGATGAAGCAATGGCTACTTTCTCAAGGATTTGTGTTAGACCAGATAGCCATAAATACTGTGCTAGATCTGAGGCTTTCACAGCAGTGAATATGAAATGTCTCCTGGGATGGGACACCAAGTATTCTCAAAGGCATTTACCAATTCTTTGGATGAACCTACCACCTACATGTTTAGTGTATTAATATCCACTGCCTAAAAGTCACTTTTCAACTGAATTCTTTTTACATACGTTTTCCAACATGGTTTTCAAGTCATAAGGCCAAGGGCATGCAGAAAAGCAGGTTGGCTAAGGATTGAAAATCATTCAATGCAGATGATGACTGTATGCAGCAAAGTGATAGTCAGGAGTGTTAAATTAGCTAACTTCTAGTCTAACCAACCAACAACTAAACTGAATAACTAAAAAAAATTTGACTTACTACCAAATAATTCCTTGGAGCAGAGTCCTACTGAGAAGCTAACAGGTCCTCAGCTAGTCAAGAAATTCCAGCATTTTATGGAGCCTGAAGGTTCACTATCGCACTCACGTGCTCCTGCCACCTGTCCCTATTCTGAGCCTGTACTTTCTAGCCTTCTGATATCAATTTAGTATTTCCATGAATGTGCACACACCCAACCACAATGCAGTATATTACAGGTAGAAAAGAAGCCACCTTGAACACACTGTGTTTATATCAATGTGTGTACTTGAACTGTTAGTGCGCTTCTTTTAACCCTTTGATGCTGGGATTATATGCCACCAGTGACCTGAAGAAGACCGGAAATTAACAGGAGTTGCATAAAGCCTGCGTGCACACATTCACATACAATTTTTGGTGTTCTGAGGATCACACTATGCATCATCATCATCATATATATATATATATATATATATATATATATACACACACACACACACACACATGTTCAGTGCCAATGAGTTTTCAGGGATACAGTAACTATTCCCTTTGATCATTAATTCCACCACAGCAACTTTTAACAAAACAGTCACAGTTGCATGGCCTGATTTCCTAATATCATCACTTGACTAATATTCTTGCACAGTTACTTTTTGTGTAGCTGGTGGTAGCTGAAGCTTATATATTTTTACACAATGAGGCGTTGCTCCTTGACAATTATGACTTCCTTATAATGTAATCCAACAGAACTGGATGTGCACTGTAAATTCTTGCATGATTCAGCAACCAGCAAGATGTATTAGAACTGCCATTTTTACAAAATACACTAAAGTGGCACTACATCCCTCCAAAACACTGATATGTATCTACTGAACTACATAATGCCACAAGACCACAATCTTGCTACTTCCATAACAACCTCATCCAGGGCACTTGTCCATGTTCAATAAAAATGAAATTATGCGAGGAATGCAACATAAGCCATTTTTGCATTGAGGAAAAATGTGGCCTCTATGTAAGTCCTCATTCTGAGAATTCAGTATAATTTACTGGAATGAAGAACAAGCATATTCCAAAAAAATTCTGACCTGTGAAGGATTTTCACACATGCACAACAAATTTCACTTTAACTGCTAGCTTACCTTTGTGGATCAATCTCCAATTTCTCAAGACTAGCTGGAAGGGAGTTATCTTCTGCCATCTCAAGCTATGAAGTGTCTGGAAAATAAAAACGAAATAAAATAAAAGACACTAATTCAAGAAAACTTTGTTGGCTGTCAAGATATATGACTACTGATGTAACAATGCACCTGAATGTTGAAATGATGGACCAGACAAGCAATAAAATGAAATATCTCTCTCTTTATAACATACAACACACAATAAATAGTTGAAGAATAAAAGACCAACTTTATGTCATTTGCTATTTTATTTCACTTCTTATGTGCTCAACATGTTTCAAACATTAATATATCCATCACCAGGAGCTTGCGACTGTTCTGTTGAATTACCACATTGGTCATAATGTTCTTGGTTCATTGTGTGTTGGAGATTCAGTGTGGTTGGGTTGGAGTGGTATGTGTGTTGCAGGCTGAATTTGTGCTTCACAATGATATATGGTCCAATTAAAAAAAAAAAATACACACACACACACACACAATAAAGTTGAACACTGGTACAGATGTCACATTCAGTTAACTGTTTTGATTTTTATTCTGAAGATTTAAATGCTTATAACTCACATATGACAACTAAACAGCAGTTTCAAAAAATGCAAACCTGAATTTAAATATACATTTGCTGATGTAATGCTGCAAGCAGAATAGCTGGCCCTTTGACAATCCTATGTCTGTAGCATTACGACCTGTCTATGCATATAATTCTGTCACTCACTTTGCCTCAACACACTAACTTGAGAACATCTGTGTAGCCTGACACTAATAAAAAAGACTTGAGTCTTCAGCAACACTGGTGTGAGAACCTAAAATCATGTAATGAAATGTTCATTTTCAACAACAAATTCTACAGAATGAAGTCCTTCAGAAGTTAACAGATCCAAAATCTCAGGCTCTCACAGTGGTATTTATGAAGAACAGGGTCTTCTGGGATACAACACCATGTTGATTGGGAAATAATTACTGACATTTTTGGAAGAGCTTTGATTTCTTGGGTGCCAAAGGCGGAGAAAACAACGCTACCGAAATGCATCTAACTATTTACTATTCAACATGGCATAATGTAACAGACGACGTGAATATTAAGTGAATAAGTGCTCAACCACTTAAGAAATTTTTTACTTTGTACTTAATGAGAAGGTTAACAATCATGTTCATGGGCCTGGCTTTATTTTACACATGAAAGTTAATGTTTTATTTAAGAATTAACTTACGCATTAACTAATTAGTGCAAGTATTTCACAATGCAACAACTAAATTTCTCAGTTACGTAATTTTGGAGGAAGTTCATACAGTTCACACCTATCATTTCACCTGCCATCTGTCCCGGGGCAGTATACTGCATATTTTGTATTGAACTTCTGAATATGTATAATATTATAGAGTGTGGTGTCTAGTTCAGCAGTTCCCAACCTGTTTAAATATGAGGAGGTCTTTTTAAAAAACTGCACAGACTGCCACATGCTAATAGTTACATTTTTCGGCTCCATTGATCCACAAAAAGCTACTATGAACTCAGTAACAGCTTTGATGTTCATAAGGCTGTGCATCGTAATATAATTTCTACAGTAAAACCAACAAGATGCACCAATGTCTCAAATTTATTTTATTTTGGGATAACTCTACGTGTTTCGGACGGTCTTTCCGTCCGTCATCAGGAGTTCACGACTGTACATACAGCAACAGGCATATGTCAGACAGATACCTGTTGCTGTATGTACAGTCGTGAGCTCCTGATGATAGACGGAAAGACCGTTCGAAACACGTAGAGTTATCCCAAAATAAAATAAATTTGAGACAATGGTTCATCTGGTTGGTTTTACCATAGAAACTGGTAACAAGTGTCAGTGAATGACCAGTTTACATATCAGCAGTAACAACAGGGACCATGGGATTAAACCAAGGACTTGCTGGAGAAGCAAATCTTGCTGCAATGGTATGTGACTTCACACAGCCCTAAATATATATATATATAATAATCAACCATGCGATATGACTTCAGAGTGAACGGGATAATACAGAAGTATGTTGTAGGGTGGGCATTCTTTTGTCACTAGTCTTCTGTGCACTTGCATCAAGAAGCATACTGTCAGAAATGTGTGAAATTCATTCTCACATGTTTGTCCATGTCTGCAGACAAGACTCAGGAGATGGAGGTTCTTTCTGGGTAACACAAGTGTAATACTTAGTCATATGTCTGTAAACGAAGTTTATATCATTTCTGGTGTCTCATTACTATAAAAAAGAATCAATCATACCAACATTTTTATGAGTGAATGCATTTAGCTCACTTTTGTCCTTTTCACTCGCATAACAATCATGGTCAAAATCATCCCTTTGCTACACATACAACTGTCATCCTTTTGTCTGTTTCTCTTCCTATGCCATAGCATAACTGGGGTGATAGGCTGTTACTGTCATCGATTCCATTTCTGCCATCACTACACACACTGCCCTTGTCATTACAACTATCAGACACTCATGTTGTCAGAAATTCTTATTTGATTAATCTTTAATTTCTGCTGCCTTGTTTTCCTCACAATTGGCACTTCTGAACATGCAACACTATTTATGTCATGACAATCAGTTCCAACTGAGTGGCCTCCTGTTCAGATACAATGGTCATATAAGAAGTTTTACAGTACCAGTAGAGTTTCCATGACTCCTCAACAGATGACAGAATGTGTTACTTCACAGACTAATTTGGCTGAGCTGTGTGCTCAAGCAATAATGAAGCTAGGAAGTGTGTCATCACCATTGTGTGTGTGAAACTAGGAAAAGGTATGTAGTCAAGTTGTGTTTGACTACATACCTTTTCCTAATAATGAAGCTAATTTGAAGGGGGCCATCCCATTGTGTATCATCAATATATATTATAATTAGTACCATCATATACAAGATATATAAAACCAGATGCTTAATTACAACTGGATTATACTTGGCAACATGTTTCGGCCCTTAAACGGCCATCCTCAGGCCAACTTGGAACAATGTAGTTAAGGTACAGTCAAAATGGTTATCCAATGGGATCCCATTGTTTACATAAAAACTTGGTATATTATGGAATTCTTAGTTATGAATAAGACAATAAAACATTTGGAAATATATCATTTTACCATACTGTTTTAAATGTCTTATTCATAACTAAGAATTCCATAATGTACCAAGTTTTAATGTAAACAATGGGATCCCACTGGATAACAATTTTGACTATACCTTAACAACACTGTTCTAAGTTGGTCTGAGGATAGCCGTTTAACAGCCAAAACATGTCGCCAAGTATAACCCAGTTGTAATTAAGCATCTGGTTTTATATATGTTGTGTATGATGGTACTAATTATAATATATAATAATGAAGCTAGTTTGTCAACAGTTTCTACAGATACATGTGGCACCAGAGATGTTGAAGTGGATGCACTTCTTGGAAGAGATCTGAACTGGGCAACTATTGAACAATCGTCTACAGCATAACAGCTTGGTCTGCACCCAATAGCATTAGCATATTATCGACTCATGAATGTGAGATGTTTAATTTAATACCTCTTGATGTTCTTGATTTGCTGAGGGTTCTTCAGAGAAATTCAATTAGACTTCAGTGTTGTAATTTTGCAGAAGCTTCGTCTATGCCATGCTACTTTCATGACATAAACGATCTGCTACCAGTATGTGTTTCAGAAGAGGACATATGATGTTGAAGTGGTCTAACTCACCACTCTAACAAGATGTCAGAAATTTGATAATTTTGTGCAAATATTTGCAACAGTCTGCCCATATGAAATGGAGTCTGAAGTTTCAAATAAACTGTGCACATTAAATGCTTAAATTCAAAAGCACATTCTGGCAACATGTAATTACACCTCGCTTCTACATAGCAGTGATAAAAGAAAGTTGGACATTGCACATCCAGAACATTGGCAATAACCTCTTACAAAACTATAATTCCATTACTTGAACACCCAAAAATGACCAAGTAATTTTTACCAAATACTGCAACAAAGCTTCCACCAATGTGATCAACAATTTATATGTACCATGAGTATGTACCAGACAAAACACCATAACTTTGAGCAGTTCTATTAATATGACTCTTTTGCAACCAGCTGAACTGTATATAGAGACAAAAGGCAAATAGATTCTGTCCACTCTGCCTGTGCCTTATCCTTATGAACAGTAATTCTCATAACATATATCAGAAAATGCCTAGTTCAAATGTTACATGACAGTTAATCTCACAGGTTCTTCATGACCTTCCTCAGTCACACCAAGCAAATGCTAGGACATCAGCTCAATTAGGATACAAACAATTCTTCATAATCCTTTCCAGTTTGTCATTCAACAATCATCCTCTGTTAGATGCCACACAATCAAATATTCCAATTACATCATACAATAATTCATACATAGCCAGGCAGCATCAATATTTACATAAAAGCAAACAACATTTTGCTTCTATTACAACAACGAATAGAGGAGGTACATCGCAAGTAACGCCACCAACTCAATTATCAGATGTTCAGAAATGGACGACTGTTACTGTTTACACGTCATGAGCAATATAAATTTCTCAAACTGCAAGCAACGCCATAAATGCAACACAAGCATGGAATATCGTACTCTCTCTACCAGTTTTCTTTCGAATTCTAAAGTATACTAACAAACATGTTCCTATTTTCTCGCTAGGGTTTCCTTGGGGGCCTTATATTCTGTTAAGTGTTTGCAACTAGTCAACCATTAACATATTACGTGAACATGTATTTTACACCATCAAAATACAACACAGTAAACATTTTGATGGCCTAAAAGTCAGTTACGAACATTTCAAGAAGACCTTCCACATGTTAAGTATATTTACTTTACGTACTATACGACGTTTACATTCTGTTGAATAACCCTGCGCTTGTGCCAAGGACCTCATTTGCTGAGTTAATATTTCACGACCTTGTCGATCTGCGCAGTTCAACAGATTTCCAGTCCCCAATTTTCTGTCGAGATTATTTAACCAGTTTGAAACTGCAATTACAAAATCCTGCGCTTTCTACGTTATCTCATTGATTAGTAAATATGTAACCCTCAAAGCTCAACAAAAACAATTACACACACATACACACACACGCGCGCGCAAGTTAATAACCCGCGAAAATGATAAACCTGACTTCTCACTAGAAATTATTTCGCATACATACCTGTAATCAAGTGATATAATGAAGTGTGTGCGATTATTTACGTATATGCTATACACAGACAAGTCTGCAGTGATCACCAATCTGTACATGCAGATGATGACTAAACGAACATAATCCAGCCATTTTCCTTTCTTTCTGCTTCAGGGGGCCACAGATTAATACCTTGTACCACGGATGAATACCTCGTGCAATGTTAACTCGTGTAGTTTTGTGTGGTTGAGGTGGTTTTCGTGTTGTGAGCATGTCGTATATTAACGATGATTATGGGGAGGTTTGTACATTTTAGTAATTAAAATACTTATGAAATGTGTGCAAATTTTTAAGTATTAATTTGTAGATCATTTCTTTTTGTTCGTGTTTTCGAAACATTTTGCTTACGGTCTGAAATGGTATGTCAATCCGTAGGTCGGTGTTTGTGTGTTGGGGCAGTGTGCTTGTGCGTTTGGTGATTCGGACTTCCGAAACAGATGTTGAGTAGTCGGAGTATACTCAAAATCTGCTGGTGAAGAAACTAACATAGGATTGCAGATTACTCAGTCTGAGGGAATGTGGTTGCTTTAAATTGCTAGCCCCCTTACACGTGTTTCACAGAAAGTTATGGTTTATTTTCCTGCACTAAATGTTTGTACATTTACATTTTCGGACAGACTTTACAAAGCTAGGCACGATATGTTGCGCTTTCTAGTATATTACATTTTTGGTTAAAGCAGCAGACACTTTTGTATCCCCGATCGTTAGATATATGTATGTCTGCAAGGTTCACTGTTTTTGCCACAACAGTTCGCCATATGGTACAGCAGACACGTAAATAAGATTAAATTACCACTCTTTTGTTTTTTTTTTGTTAGAAAATAAGACGCTTCTGAAAAAGATACCTATGCCTGACATGAAGCCTCTGGATAACCAGTGTTGTGGCTGATATATGTACTTGGAATCTCTTGGTTAGGAAGCAGGAGCGCTACCTGCGACATTGCGATGTGTTAAGATTGAATCCTTTTGAGTTCCCCCTGCCTTTAGTAAACTGTACAGGGCGTGAAAGGAAGTGGTCATGGCATAACTTTAAGAGTTGCCTAAATTTTTAGTTTTGTGGGATGGGGGTACCATGAAAAACTTCATTTGGGATAGCTAGTCTTCCTCTTTATTTGTTATTGGTTTGTGTAATGAGTTTTTGCTGTTGGTTTAAGGGTTGTTTTATTTTGTATATGTTTTACTGATGTGGAATGGTACTTATTAGCCTGTTATTATTGTTTTTGTCATCATCATCATCATCATTTAGCTTGCAGTGTTTTAGGCCTCATGACCTATTCCTGTCCCATTAACAGTCCAGAAGTCTTTTGAGGGGTCATCTTTGGCTTTTTGGTAGTTCATAATTAAGTGTGGAAGTGTGTCTCTGTCCATTTGCCAAACATGATATACCCATTTATTTCTGTAATTTTTATTTTTCATTACAGCTGGGTTAATTTTAAGTTCTGATAAAATGTCTTCACTGGTTCTGTAATCTGCTATGTGTATTTTGTTGTTATCCTCATAACGTTCGTTTCCACTGACTCTCTCTTGGATTTATCCTGTTCTCTAATTGCCCAAGTTTTGCATTTGTATTATAAAGTAGGTAATGCCAAAGCACACTATATTTTCAAGGTAGTGTATTTTTGAACTTGAGAGGGTTTGAAGTTGTGTTCATAATTTCTGTTATCTGGAGAAATTTTGATATATTAATAGTAGTTGCTTTTTCATACTGGTATGAAATAGCAACCTAGATAATTGAGGTGCTATTTGTTCTTCAGTATTATTATTTATTACAGGTTTATTTCTCTCTGGATCTCCTCCTGTTATTATTTTGCAGCATTATAATCACATATCTTAACTCTCAGACCCCCCATAACAATACTTACACCTAGCAAACTCATAGCATGTGTTTTAAACAAATTGGATATAGTTTTTACTCAAATTACAGGGCTATGATCCATATGTATATAATGGTGCATTGGACTACGATCCCCATCCGGGGGATCCTCACACAGACTCAGATTATGAGCGGCAGAGCTATAATATTCCAGAGATGGTGAAGAAATTCCTAACATACTTCCGAAATTGCATCAGTGAGGGCTTGATATTTGAAATTCAGAATTTATATGAGACCTCGTAAGTATGAAAGAATATACATTGGGATTTTATCATGACTTGTTCAATGCAGAAGGTACGTACCCATTTAGTATGAGACCAGAGTGCTGATAGCTAAAATATAAGGGATCGTTACAAAGGAAATGGTGACTACTTGTATTAGGTAACCTGTGTAAGACTGAACATTGTGAATAGCATTTACTGGCTCTATTAGGGCCTTGTATTTTCTTGATCAACACATTTTTCAAATTCTTACAGTTAATGTTTTTTTTTTTTTTTTCCTGGAGAGTAAGAAGCACGGTTGCAACACAAGGATATTGCAATGTCTGATAGTATTAATGAGCATTTTGTTCAGGTTTCCGAAGTTGACAGAACAGTATTTTGAGAAGAAACCATGGCCTGATGAAGCAGATGTTGCACGTTTGGTGGACAATGATCAAGTAAGTTAACCTAAACATCTTACCTCAGTTTAAAATTTCAAGCTTTTTGTTTTAGAGAAGAGATTGAGGTTAGTGATTTTACTTGCAGGTGTTCTTAATCCTGTATAAGGAACTGTACTTCCGTCACATTTATGCTCGTGTCTCTGGTTGTCCAACTTTGGAACAAAGGTTCAATTCATTCTTCAATTATTGTGACTTGTTCAACTACATACTGAGTAAGTTTTACACTGAAATGTGCTATTACAGTATTTGTTTTGATAATTGTTCTGCAATAAATGGTTTTTGTTAACAGCTTCCTCTGGCAAGAATTCTTAATGTGAATGTTAAGTTGCCAAGATAAGACACTCACTCTGGTGTATGAGTTTGGCTATTTTTTGGTGCTTTGTCTTGAGTACCTTATCCAGTGATGGTCAAATAGTAATATGTTGGATGTTTTAACCATTGAAGATTAGACTACCACCTTGCTGTCTCAGAATGTCAGGTTCCAGTCACTCATGGACAATGGCACCATTTCTCTAAAGGATGGAGACCTTATAACTATTTATGCATGTATTTATGTACGTATATATGTATATGTGTCAAACTCTGATATAATTAAAATAATTTTTTTTTGTGAGACTTTTATGCCATTGTTTCAGTAGTGAGCTGATGTTACTTGCACAGAAAATTGTGGTTCCCCCTGAGTGAAAGTCCTGTTGAAATATGTGTATTTAGTGTACAGCTTTCGGCATCTGGGAAAATGCATTTGGTGTAGTGACCATGCTATGGGGCCAATTACTGAGGAATCGGTGTTTGATTCCTGGTAGGGACGTGGAGTTTTTTCCCTTTCCTGTCAAAAAATTTGAATTGGCTGTGGGGCCTACCCAGCCTTCCATAAAATTAAGTGGGTACTGGGAGCTCTTGCCCTGGAGGTAAAGTGGCCAGTGGTTGAAGGTGACCACTTGCCATCATCTGGTATCAAGTTAAGAATGTGTGCCTTCAGTGTGGTGCTACAATAACCACAGGGACAACTTTGCTTTTATTGAACAGCCCTCATATTTCTACTCCGTGTGTTATCCGTTGAATAGTATTGCCTTGTTAGTAATATAGTCATACAGTATGTCACTTTGTATTTTATTTAGATGCTGATCAACCTGTTCCATTGGAGTTACCTGATCAGTGGTTGTGGGAACTGGTAGATGAGTTTGTATACCAGTTTCAGTCTTTTGCACAGTTTCGTGCACGTGTTCAGAAGAAAACTCCAGAGGAACTAGAGAAGCTCCATACACAGAATAAGGTGTGGAATGTGCTGTGTGTTTTGAACGTTCTGCACTCTTTGGTCGACAAGTCGAAGATCAAGCGTCAGCTGGAAGTGAGTTTCTGTGAACTTTTTATTATACAGAGGGACCAGATAAGCTTTGGTATAGAACATGTATTTCTCTGTGGATGCTGGAGACTTTTTGTCTTGTGAGCAAGGGCACTTATGTGCAGGTGTTCATAACTTTATGGATCCACGGGCTGATGGTGACAGGAAGATAACCACCATGTTCCTTCTTCATCTTGACGGTTTGCACAGAAGTTACTTTTACATCATTACTGATACTTTTTACCTTCTTACTAGTTGAAAGATGTTCATTTGTCGCATTGTACATGTGTATGTTGTTTTGTTTTAGGTATATGCTAGTGGCGGTGATCCTGATTCTGTTGCGGGAGATTTTGGGCGACATTCTTTGTACAAGATGCTTGGTTACTTTAGTCTGGTGGGACTTCTGAGACTTCATTCCCTTCTTGGTGACTACTATCAGGCCATAAAGGTTTTGGAAAATATTGAACTGAACAAGAAGGTCTGTATTACAGTACAGTGTTTTTGTTGGCCTAATAACTGCATTGTGTATTATTCATAATTCAGGAGATGGGGATGTCCTTTTCAGGTGATTTTTCATATGCTTTAGGTTACACCATGTTCTTTCAACCTGCAGTTGGCAAACTGCATGGGTCTCTTAACTGCTTCATTCAGGTATAAATATTATAGATTCATTCATTAAAGTATTGTATGAACAGCAAACTGTTAGACATTATGTTCTTTTCTAAGTCCTGAACATCAAAAGTACCAATATGATGGCTGTCTTAATATTTGAGAGGGAACAGCCCTTGATACCATTCATTGGAGCATAAGGCTTGTAGAATAATAGATTTTTGAATCAGGTCTTAAGGATATTACCGATTAATCTGGTGACTTGATGAAGAAATTGGAATGATGATGGTTTCACTAAGATTTGAAGATCATGAAGGCTTAAAATCTGGGGAAAGGAACGTGAGTTAGAGGTTTCACTAAGATTTGAAGATCATGAAGGCTTAAAATCTGGGGAAAGGTACGTGAGTTAGAGTGTGGATCTATCATCCCACATATTTCTAAAAGGTTTACTGTATGATTATTGTCGATGCTACTGCTACAGGATCCAGGACAGCGTAATAAGTGTAGTGATTTGCTACAGGCTGGACAGTCTGGGGTTCAAATCCCGGCATGCCAAGGGACTTCCTGTACTCTAAAACTATCTAGACTGGCCCTGGGGCCCACTGTGCTTTATATTCAGTGGCTACTAGTGTTTTTTCCCCCCAGGGGTACAAGGGCTGGAGTATGAAGACGACTCGTCTGCATCTAGTGCCAAGGTTAAGAATGAGGAGCTATACCTCTGCTCACCCTATATGTCTTCCTGGTAATGGACAAGGACAACTTTACCTTTTCTGTTGCTACTACTACTATGTTATTATTCCTTTTATTTAATGACAGTGTCATTCTTCTGATCACACTTTGTGGGTTCAAATGATGCCATGGTTATGAGTAACGAATTGTAACAGATGAGGAAGTGATGCTGGCCTAATTGAAGTAATGCCCTAGCATATGCCTGGATGGACTGAAGAAAGCCATAAAAATTCAGACAGGGTGGTATGTGTCCTGGCCAAGATTCAAGTCAGCAGCCTTCTGAATACAAGCCAGAAGTATTACTTACTGAGCTTACATGCTTTATTATTCATTATAGAAAATAATAGTAATACAAGAAAGCTATAAATTGTTTCTGCATAAGGATTCTGATCCTTTGGCTCCTTAAATTGGAGAGTGCCAAAGGCAGGTGCTTTTATCTTTGATTGCAGTCTCCATACTGTAATTGAATTTTGTTGTGATTTGTCTATTATATTTTTATTGTGCAATGAATATAGTGTAGGGTTCTGGCCCCTTCAAAACAAGTATTTACTGGTGCATTTGGGTTATTAGGACTGCAGGGTTTCTGGAAAAATGTGTTTTCTTAGTAACATGTAATATGTAAACAATATACATTAAAGTAGGGTGTTCATAGATTTTCCACAAATAAAGGAGCCAGCTCAAAATTGTAGGTGCTAGAAGTGTGACATAAAGCAATTTTCATACTGAGGACCTACAAATAGTAGGTACCACTGTAAAAAAAAAAATTAGTTGCCATGTCTGTGTGGCACCTGGAATTTGTACACTGCTTTGTAGAAGTAAAGTGCATTAATCTGACAGTGCCAGAGGATATAAATCAGTTTAAATCATGTGATAACATGTGTTGTGGTCTTGAATTTACAAAAATTACATGCTTTGGCTAAAATGATTGGAACTTTTACAATTGTAGGCAGATTCTGTTTTTTTTTTTTTTTTTTTGTTTTTTTAATGATAATTTATTAAGTTTTTATTTTTCCCACAT
>Ga0123354_10002099_pt1 | contig 25744 bp, 13 predicted proteins | sample TergutLab28metaG_2_FD_97872 | JGI IMG/M metagenome (GOLD analysis project Ga0123354, IMG submission 97872) | Labiotermes labralis P4 segment gut microbial communities from Petit-Saut dam, French Guiana - Lab288 P4 | ecosystem: Host-associated > Arthropoda: Insects > Digestive system > Gut ...
CAGAAATGAAGTTACTGAGACCTCTGGCAGGCTACACCCTTTATGACCACAAAACAAATGACTACATACGCCGCGAACTACGGATTACAGGCATACTAGACAAGATAGATGAATACAGACGGATCTGGCTTTCACACTAGCAAAGAATGCCACAAAACAGAATCCCTTTGAAATCATACCACTACAGACCACAAGGAAGGAGAACGATTGGAAGTCCGAAGAAGCGTTGGCGCGGGCAGCTGTAACTATGGAGACGGAACGGATCAAAGGGCCCAATCCTTGATGTTTATGAAGATGATGATGATTAATAATACATGTACTTGAAGAGGTACTATAGAACACCACTTCTACATAAAGCGAATTCACCTTAATTATGTAAAAGGGAGACTTCTTTCATCTTAATGTTACCACTACATATTTTGTCTTGCGTGAAGGTGACCTTATTACGGGCAGAAACATACAGCGACTACATGTAGGCAACATAATTTTGCAGACATAAAGTGTTGTGTTTGAATGACTTTATTTGTTATTATATTCGTACATGGCACAAAGAGATTTTACCGCCAAAACTTACAGTATTAACACGTAATGCAGGGTGCTTGGCTGTGAATCAGACCGCAAGTTTTATCTCCGAAATCACTCAACTGATATCGACAAAATTAGGTAAAATATTGTAAGCAGTTGAAATAAATTATAACTCTTTTATAATTTTTCAGGTAATTTCACTGTACAAATAGAGATATTTTATGTTAAATATTTGAACTTAGATCCGGTAGATTATGAAATTTATCTCGTAGGGAATGCGGATGTATGGTAAATTCGCATGCGTGTGATTGGTTGATAAAATGTGTGTTTATTCGCTATTATAATAATAACAGTGGCTGTTAAATAACGAAACCGCATGCAGGTCCTGAACTTTGACCGTTAGTTACTCAAGTATATATATATATATAAAATCGTATGCAGTGATGTTTAGCTTCCGACGTAAATTAGTTTGAATGGAACAATATGCAGATACAGTGTTGTCATTAAAAAAGCGCCGTTTTGTAATTAATCTTGTTATTCATTAGTAATATTTTGCATGATTATTTTACGGAGTAAAGTATTTTGTCAATGGCATATTGATGTTTTTATCGTTTATAACATTTTGTACTAATAGTCATTTTTACAGAACTGATATTTCGTCATAATTGTAAGTCTCAGATTCGGATTACTCCTCATTAAATTTACCGATTTATAAGAAGCACTGTGGTTGGTGGTTTGTGTAGAGCGAAGGGGCCTACTTAGACTGGCGTGGAGCGTTTTTGAGACCGTATGGCAAAGAGTTAGATACATGTACATTAACAGCTTTCACGTGCCTCCATTTGACACAATTCGTCACTGTGGATATGATCGCAGATTTGACAAAATGTACGTTTTTCTTTTTGACATGGAGTTACCACGGCCAATGCCCCAGGAACGTTTGTAACTTAGGTATTTTAATATCTCGAATTTTTAGTAGGCAGTAGGCTACTAACATGTTGCCGAGGAGAATATTTGGACCTAGGAGGGACGAGATAACGGGGGAATGGAGGAGACTGCATAACGAAGAGCTATATGTTTTGTACATCTCACCCAATATTGCGCAGGTGATAAAATCGAGAAGAATGAGATGGGCTGGTCATGTGGCGCGTATGAGTGAGGAGAGGGGGGTGTGTAGGGTCTTGGTGGGGAAGCCGGAGGGAAGGAGACCACTGGGGAAACCTAGGCGTAGATGGGTGGATAATATTAGGATGGATCTTCAGGAGGTGGGATGTGGTTATATGGACTGGATTGGGCTGGCCCAGGATTGAGACAGGTGGCGGACGCTTGTGAGTTGCGGTAATGAACCTTCGGGTTCAGTGAAATGCGGGGAAATTTCTTGATTAGCAGCAAACCAGTTAGCTTCGCAAGAAGGACTCTGCACCATGGAGTAAGTAAGTAGTAGGCTACTTAAGAAATATTTGGTCATATCTTACGAGAACTGGTTTTCTGTTACTTGTCACTCCATTCTTAAGCAGTGGCTGACACTTGAGATAAAGCAGCGCTGATACAATCTCAGTAAATTTAAATATCAGACGTCTCATAGTGACAGGCTTTCTGGGTCACTTCGCCATCACGAATGGCTATTTGCGATCTGGTTAAGATGAAGATACTTTGTCATCACAGCAAGCCTATAATGTGGGTTGACGTCTCTTTTTTGTTCTTAAAGGGTATGAAAATAATATTTGTGTGCTTGGTTTTCATTGTTACAAATTATAAGTTGGTCAGCCTTTTTAAAATTCTGTGACTGTACATGGCATGAAAATTAATTGATTTTCTACAAAATCGCTCGGAGTACGAAAAACTTTCAGGGGAAATATAACCCCTTTTGGTTGTCTGAAATTATTTTACGACTCTGCCAGGAAATCGTATAACGTTGAGTGGAAATGAAGGAATGAAAACGATTGAAAGGTAATAGCCATGGCCCAATGTAGGCAATATGTCAACATTTTCCTGGACCAGCCGAAAGTTTTTATTCGGAATAGATGATAACCAACCCGAGATTCGAAACAAGCACTTCCGAATATACTATCATGTCTAGAGTAATGATACCACGCGAACCCGTGGCATCGTACATGCTTTATTTGAACTCCTCATTAATATGGTGTATATATAACGCATTACATCAAATATTGCGCGTAGATACGCAATATTAAGTTTGTACGTAATTGGCCAATGTAATACCTACAGTGCACGATGCACTCATTTGAAGAGAAAAATGCCATGTCCTCCGAGGCGGAATATACCTTCCCAGATTCGTTAATTTACTATTTGCTTTGTTTAATGTGGTTATGTCGTACTTAAGTACAGCGTGTAGAGCCAATAAAACTCCATTAACGAACGATCCAGTCCGTCGTATTTCGGCCTCCGAATATAGAAAACGAACACTTTAGCTGGTTGATCAGAGTTGGTATGAAACCTGTGGCTTGTACTCTTTGTGACCACAGAACTACGAGGGTCTTGGGATCGAAGCTTACACGGTGTGTGTGTGGATGTGTGTTCACGTCTTTCTTGTGTTCTGTCTGTAGGTAGACGACCTGTGGGGCCAGTTCCCTGTCCAGTGAACTCAGTTAAGCCTAAGATGAATTTCGGCAGTGTACGGCAAGTGTAGCAGTCTGGCACTTTGGTCCTCTGCTATTTGCTTATCAAGAAAACTGCAGAACATCCTGTCGATACTTGTTTACTGAACATAAAATGTGTTTCCTTTTTTTCTTATAGTCTTTTTGAAAAGTTTCCTTCTTATAAACATCTGGGCAGTGACGTTTAAGATACGCGCAGAATTCAAGTAGTTCCTCTTGTAACGAGTAAGTTAGGTTTATGAGGTTAAAATCGATGTTGAAAATTAAGTTAAAATATTAATCATCAAAATATTAATCATCATCAACATATCTTTCATGGAGACGGGCCACTTATTGACCTCACATATCCAGAAGTCTCTTCAAAGGTCTACCATGACTCCATCCAGTAGTGTTTCATTACCCTGGGTAATCTATTGTTAAAATATTAGTTATCTCTTTTTAATATGAAGCTGCTTGAAAGTGCATTCAGCCTTTCTTATTCTAGCGAAGTTTTGCTGCAGGGTGGATTGCAGTATTATTTTGTAGACGCGATTTTAATACTGGATATCAAGTAACGCGAACGCGTTTAATATTGAACAATTTCATAAGTTAATCCTGAACACGAATCGATTAGAGAGTCTGATTCATAAAAACAGAACAATTAGAACAGTAACTACAGCAGTATAATAATAATAAAATCGGAATTGTATTTTAATTCAGATTGACCTCCTGAACTGCCCATAAAGAGTTTGAAATTTTTTCAGTTGAAGATCACAGGATGCAGTGACAGATATTCACACACACACACACACACACACACACACATACATACACACAGTAGCAGCTTAAAATGCTACTTGTTTGCCTGACTGTTCATTGGCTCGGGGTATGGACACTGGATACAAAGAGCTGAGGAGGGGGGTGAGTTTAAAATGCGTGGTTGATGTTGTATTCTGAACCCATCCCCCCAGAGGTATGCGTGTCTCTTGCTGAAATTCGATAGCATTGAAATTAGGAAAGCACTTTGCGAAAATTTTTATAGAGAGAAAAGGCTGTGTGTGTTTGTGTATGTGTTTGGACATTAGTGGCAATGGGCTGTTCGTCGGAGATACAAACCGTTAGCGCCACTTTTAATGAGATTGTGAGACATTCGTATATTTTATTTCAACGCTGACCCATAGTTTACTAGTCCATATTGTGTTTAAATTGCCCTGTGTAGAATCAAAGTTTAGTTCACTGGCGTCTGAAGCATGGGTGGTATTTATTTGTTCATTTATTCGTGGTTTATAGTCAATAGCTCGCTTGATGTAACGTGGGTGAGAGAACTTTAATAAAAGACAAAGGTGAAATTATATTTGTGCTTCAGTAAGCAGACTGTGATGACGTATAAAATTCGGAGGTAAGGCTCCATACGTTTTTAACCTCACGACTAAGTGAAAGTGAGTATTTGAATTCACGTGCTGTTCACATCGAGTAGTGGGGAAAGAGACCCCAGCATCCTGTGCGGAGGAGGGTGTGAGAGCTGCATAACTGGCATACACGCTCTGGGAACAGAGCCTGTGCTCCATACTTGGACCACAAGAGACTTACATGGTTTTCCTGAGGCCCTTCAGTACAGTGGGATTACAGTGCTTCAGCATGAGGCCATGACCGCTTCCTTCCACAACCAAGATATAAATACGTAAACAACTAAATGAATGAATGAATGAATAAATAAATAAACAATGAAAATAAACATTAAGTGATAAAATCCTCTTTGTCGATACACTGCTTCAGTTCGAAGCAGAAGTGTAAATTTTATACGATTCTTATCAACATAAACATAATCACTGTCAGCATTCCTTGGTAATGGACACAGAATTTCTCGTAAATCTGAAATTCTGGAACCAAATTGTTGTATCTGGTCTCGCAGGGAACTCCCACTTCCATTCGCCATGAAAACTTCATGTTTTACAACGCAGACCTATGATGTCATGAAGTAATGTGTTGTTGATTTTGTGTTCTGCCGCCTGGGCTAAGAACACAAGTTTAGATTCGTTTACACCTTCGAATTTTGTGCTGCAGCGAAGAATCATAACACATCCCACACTCACCATGATCTTGGCGTCTACAGACGGAAAACGCTTTCTTCTGCATTTTGTTGAAGATTCACCCTATTGAAACATGTTTAGAATAAAGGTTGTACAGGTTAATGAAAACTACTTTTTTGTACAGTGAGCTCATTGCTACAGTATAAATACGTGTATATAGAATCAGAGTCGCATTTTATATAGTCATCGATACGGACTGTCATTGAGTCGAACGACAAATGAATGCTGAGAGTAATCTAATGCGTCTAGTCATTGCAGATTCATCACCTGTAAAGGAAATGATAACCTTCGGGGTGTATATATAAATATTTATTTATTTCGTAGTTCTTCACAAATCATACGTAAATTTGCAACCAGGTCAAATCCTGTTCAACATGTACCCCGTGGTTTGTGCAGTTCCAAATTATCTGTCATTGAGGCTGAACTTTCTATAGTGAAGACGAAATGTAAACAATTTGTGTTCCAAAGAATATTTGATCAGCAAACGAATAAAATTAATGATATAACATTTTAATTGATTTGCGCATTTTGCAGCGAAAATTCAGAATATAAAGCCAAAAGGATAACAGAAAATGGACTTAAATTTGAAGTAAAACGGTCACTGTCGGGAATGGAACTATGCATGTGTTACAAAGTGAAGTGCAAATATCCGTGGACGCAACAGGAAGGCACATAGTGGTTGTAATTAGGGCTTCACGAATTCACCACCTGGGTAATAGGTGTAGGTGAGTGGTTAGCTTCACGTCCCGGCCGTTTTACCACGGGGGAACGTATTCCTGGCGCCTCAGAACCGATCTGAACATTTTATAGAAGAGAAGAAATCCGTTTCTCTTCTTGGACTCGAACTACCTTTTCTTGGTCGTCCGTCCTTATCTTAGTCCCAATACCCGCGACGCTAAAATCAATTCACGTAAAAGAAATGGTCGTAAGGCTCCGAAGTATAATTAATGTTGGGCTATTCGGGTAACTGGTACATTTCGAGCTCCTGATTTTCACTTCGCGTTGAACGCGCTTTGCTTTCCACCCAGTTCTGACCCACAGAGCGCCCTGAAAAAGGCGTCACGCTGAATTCCCATTGATCGAAACTGGGAGGTGAGGAAGTGCGATGGAGGTGTTTAGAATGCGTTTGATGTCAAGTGAACTGCCCATTGGAGTGGAAGTCCGCACAGTAGGGTGGTTCATAAACTGCCTAGCCGTACGTGTGTTGAAGAATGAACCAACATGTTGTGGTTTTCACTTATATTGTGGTTTCAATTTTTCTCTCGTATATGGTCGTTCAGCCCGTATTCGGGTCATGACCTCCCCAGTTTTCTTGGGATTTGAAACAATTCCGGTGTACGACGTAGGGTTGTCGGCTTTGTGTGCAACTCTCAGCAATTCTGGAGGCCCTATGGTTTGCTTCATTGTCCGGTTTCTCAGCGCTAACGTACCTGGCATGGGAGGCCCTACCAGCAGATGTACTACGCCAGTATAACGTGGTGGATCATTGAAACCCGAGGCCCCACGACCATGATTTTGTTTAGTTAAGTTATTTGTAATTCGTTGATTATATTTCACAATCTTTGTGCTACTGTAGTTGAGCAACTTTGGCTACTTATATTTGTTGTGTGATTTAATTCAAAAGTCTAAATTCAACGCTAATTGGCTTATGACTAACTAAACAGGCGAGGCAATCAGTTTAATTGATATTGGAATATTAATGTGTAACTAATTTAGGAATTTATTAAGTTTGTAACTTCGGGAATTTGATATTGATATTTTTACTTTGGTAGATTAGAATATATATATATATTCGGTAAATTTGGATAATCATTGAGGTTGCGCTATAATATCCCCGAATCTCGACTCACGGATCCCCAGTTGATATAATTGAGAGCAGTTGGCAGTACCTGCTTAAAAACTACTGTCTGGTGGCAGTGATTTTTAAGAAACTACGAAGGTGGGAATTTAATTAGTAGTGTATTATAATCTTCTTGCACTTAGTGTCGGCACGTGTTATATAGTGGAAGTGAACTATTACACGGGAGGCACTACAGTTGGTGTGCTAACTGTGTGAGCAGTAATCTTTGAATATATGATGTAGGGGCTGAGTCAGTTATAAATCTAACTTTTTGTCATTTGTTAGGTTAGGTTGGTTCTATGTGCGTGCGTGCGTGCGTATGTCTTTATACGATTTATGTTGTGTGTATGTTGGGCCGGTTTTATAGTTGTCCATTGTGCTGTTAGAGTAGCACGTTATTGCATGAGATTATTATTATTATTATAATCATCAGCATCGTCATCATCATCATCATTTAAACTGACGTGAGTGGCATGTAAGAATAATGCAGATCTTTTCTTTTTTGCTTTTGTCTACTCCGACGTGACAAATTTGAACAGCAGAAGCCGGCTGGTTTGTTTTTGTCTTCATAAATACTTACACATTGCGGATAAAATGAGGGCACCACTATACGTTAGGCAAATTGAAGCATTGTTACGGACACATTATAAACACTGAATTTGTACTTAAATAATAGACTTTTAATGTTCATGTCCGTTTCAAATACAAAGAACATTATTACAGAACTTGTCACAGAGAAATGAAACGAGCATATAATAAATTAAAGGAGAATTATGGTTCTATTCGTAGTAGCAGGGTTGCAAAACGGCTTATGTGGGAAGATCGTATAGTACCATTGCATATATCTTTTGTTCAAAACAAGTAGTAACATTTCTTCATAAGTAGATATTGTAGTAAATATTCGAAATCAAAGGTTATTTATTTTATATTATTACTTTAATTCGTGTATGGGGTACGCGGTGGCGCAGTTGGACGAGGCACTGCTCTGTTAGCCGGAAAGTCGGGGGTTCGATTCCCGATGGTGTCATTGGAATTTTTTATTGATGTAATCCTTCTTAGCCGCACTATGGCCCCGGGTTTGACTCAGCCCCTAACAGAAATGGGTACTAGCAATATTTCCTGGGGGTAAGGGCGACCGGTGCGTGGGGCTGACAACCTTAACACATTCATGTACCGAATGCCTTGAAATCTGGGAGCCTCAGCCTCCTGTAACCCTCAGGGCCTGTCCAGGCCTGTTACGGGATTGCTTTACCTTTATTTTTTACTTTAATTCGTGTAAATATAATCTTCATCTGGAGATCTTGTGTGTTATGACAGTGCATAGTATGATTACAACCAGGAAACAACTGTCTTGATACTTATATACTGTGAAAACGGGGATGGTTCATCCCTCGGAAATTGTGGTAACCAGCTACTCTACTGTACAGTCTTATAACCCGCCAGAGCACTTAACGAATATCTACTTCCATCAAAACCTGAAGTCTGATGTAGATCAGTACTGTCTTATGTGTAGTTATTATTTGTTGGTTCAGCAAATCCATGCCTAAATTGATTTGTTTCACGGATGGAAACTGGTATTTCGTAAATTTCAAGAATACGTTGCATTTGATACATCTTTAATATTTAGCTCTTCAGTGAAATCAAGGGCAACATCTGTCACTGATTATCCCACTTTCCCCAAATTAACTTCCATAAATCTTTTCGAGTGCCTTAATTTTAGCCCGGAAATTATCTTAATGAGCGGTTTCGTTGGGAGACGGTATTGTAAAAAGTAATATACTACATACGTAAACACTCTTGTGATATTCTGACAATGATCTATATTTTTTAATTGCTGCTCCTGAAACTAACTAGAAAGTAACATGTGTCTGTTCATGGTTATGAGAATGTGTCGATTTAACTACCTCGTATTCCACTGCTATGCTCTTTTACACATTTGTGTTCATACTGTCTTACATTCCACTGCTATACTCCAGCGCAATTGTCAACACAGCATGGCACGTCCTCACGTTGTGGTTTGCGGATCGGCCTACAGATGCGGACGGTTGCTGCGAATATATTGAATAGGCAGTTACGGGCAGCCGACATTAGGTGGTTCTCCAGATTGGGTGTTGGGCGAGGTGCTAACAAATCTTCACCGTAAAAACTTACGATGTTGCAAAATATTTCAGAGGCCTGAACATGGGCTGAGGGTATACAAGAAATGGGTGCCGAGGAAGATATTTGGTCTTAGAAAGGACGAGTTAACGAGGGAGAGGGCTGCAGAAAGGGGAGGTTTATGATCTTGTACCCCCTCACCAAACATTTAGGTCATCAAATCAAGAATGAGATGGGAGGGTCATGTGGCACCTATGGGAGACGAAGAGGGCCATACAGTGTTTTGGTGGGGAGAGTTGAAGAAAAGACGCACTTAGAAGACGTAGGAGTAGATGGCAGGATAATATTAAAATGGATTTTTACAAGGCGTGGGAGGGTGTGGGGCGGACTGGATGGATCTTGCTCAGGATAGGGACAGGTGGCGGGCGTTTGTGAATGTGGTAATGCATCATTGGTTTCCATTAAGTACGGGAAAAATCTTGACTAGATGAGGGTCTGCTAGCTTCTCAGGAAGAACCCTCCTGCATGGAGTTAGGTGGTTAGTTAGTTGCAATAAATATGCCTTAGGTCACGGACAGTGTTGAAAGTAATACCTCCCTGTTCCACTCACGTCAGTCACGATAATTAAACTAAGCAAGAGCCTTGCAATTGAGCATAACTCAAGCTATTTTCTGCAGAATTGTATTCTAAGGGAATATATTTCTCTAGTAAACATATTTCCCACTGGATGACAGCAGGAGCGCTTCACATTGCGCCATTGTTGGGTTTTAAATTTTCATACCCGAGGGCAGGAAACAGATTGGCGACATATTAGTTTTTAATTAAATGAACTCGTATGAGCCGGGTGTGCGTTCATTTTCGTTCGCCTGCTGTCATATCGTTTCGTTTTATTGTCCACTGTGCTTCCTTTTTAAACTTTGTAGGTCTTTTTTATGACGGTATGGCACGTCCTCAGATTCCAAATTAACGAGGTTATCTCCAATGATGGAAGGGATATGCGAATATGCATTAAGGTACGACTGCGTGGATAACAGAGAAGACGCGTTCATTGAGCTCAAGATGTGAATAAGCTTCGAGATTTTACAGAGGATCTTGGAGAAACAGAAACGAAAGATGGGTGATGACGACTGAATACTATGGAGCTTCTGAACTTGTTCTGCTAACCGAATTTTAGAATCACGGTATATGACGATGAGGTGGGAGGAATAAGAAGCAGCCCCTGGTGACATAAGAAGTTTGCAGAGAAAGTTCAATGAAAAGCCGGAAAAAAAAAGCCACGTTGCTGCTTGTACCTACACAGAAGACGTGTTAGACAGATTGTAATTTGATTTTTATCTTAGAAAAGGGAAGGCTTGGAAGATCTCGACGCGGATGCAAGTATGGTATTAAAAGGGATTCTGCAATAATGTATTGAGAAATTTTGGACTGGAATGATTTCGTTCAGGTTTGTGGGAACACGGTACGGGTATTCTAGTTACTTAAAAGACAGCGACTTTCTCGTCGCGTACCTGAGCGATTATAATTGTTTTAAGAAAATTACATTTACATAAACACAGCTTCTTCTAGCCTAGATTACGTCTATAGAAGGAAGAAAGTAATTTTATGAGATTACTACTATGTGTGTTCGCACGTGCGTGCGTGCGTGCGTGTACCCGTGTTGTATCCGTTGCGGACCCGAGGGACGGAGCTCGGAACTCAGGTTAAGACGGGGAGTCAGGCAGGCCGCACACACACTCAATAATCCCCAAGTAGAGTGTACTGGAGTTTTATTGTGTGTAAGTAGGGAATAATTGCAGTTACAGCTGAACTGTATTGGTGACAAATCTCGCCAGCGGGCTCTTCATTACCGCTAACACTCACTGATCGTCCAGCTTCATTCTCTGTTCCTCAGTCACACTTCGAGATACACAACAGATTGCTACTGCAGAACAAAGCAGCTACTGTTACATGCGTTACTCCACACACTGCTCGCGCGATAAACACTTAGCGCGTCCAGTTATAAACAAAAAGAAATATAAGGAAATTATATTCCTCCCATGCCTGGTCTTAAGAGAGGCGAGAACTCAGCATAATAAAATTAAGCTTATGACTAACATACAGTACATACAAGAATGCTAGAAAGAAAAGAAAGAAAACCACAACAAAAAAATTAATATGTGTCAACTACACAACACCCACACCCCATTTCGACTTTGAAGTTACTGGCAGATTTTACGATTCGTAACGTGAAAATTAGGCCATTCAGATTTAATTGTTTTGTGCCTTTGCGTGTGAGCGCCATTTTCTGAGAGAGACATTAGCTCCACAGCGTGGACCAAACTAAACAGCTTTCGAATTACAACTGATGACGGGAAGAAAATATTTCCGAAAAAATGTATTTACACAGTCACAATGTCACGATGTATAGTCCAAACTATGTGTCGGCTTAAGAACACATCATAATCTTCGGACTGCTTGTTACTGGGCAGGCTAATTGATCGGTACAAGGTACGCCACAACGCTTTTGTGTGTTTCTGTTCGATTCACGGTACAGTCCCGCCGATGTCAGCTCGCAAAGTGAAAGGACTGCCTTTGTGAAAGAGAAGTTAGCTAATGGAAGAATTAAGAATTCATAATCTTGCTCTTCCTCGAGTTTTGTATGCATGTGTTCAGACCACAGATTCTGTGACAACAGATGGTACTGGAATTTGTTCATTTGCTATACCCTACTGCAGACTGAGGCTATATCGACTGTAAATATTTAATGTATGTGTAGAGAGACCGTCATAATAGAACTCAGCCCGTGTAAATTGATCAGTGTTGTTAATGCACGGTTGATTTCAATATACATTTTTCATTTAAATAATTAATTGTACTCGTTCACAGAAATAATATGACGTAAAATGAGAGCAATAAAAATATGAATGTACGGACGATAAGTGTGACGGTAGGCTTTTTTTATATAAATATAGACGTAACTATTTCATGATAAATATTAATCCTTGCATATGAGTGCATGGGTTCGTGTAAAACGTAATGGAATATTTCTGCTTGAATTAAAATTATGAAATTTAAGTTTGTTTTAATAAAACGTGTAATTTATAGGAGCAGATTATTATTATTATTATTATTGTGATTTTTATTATTATTGATTATAAGACGTTTGTGGGAAGTAAGCATTTGTGATTGCTTAATTTTTTAATGTTTATATCCTTGATTTGAAAGGAAGAAAGGATGAACGAAGTCGGATATCGTAATTCGTAACTATGGGGCTTTATTTAAAACATTCGCTTCCTTCTCCAGAAAATATGGAGGTAATGAGACAGACATTACTTTAATCTTCATGCACTTAGTAAAACTCCTGATTATTAGGCTACTGTCCTGCTCCTGCCGCACTGTAGGGTGAACATACGTACTGCTGTGCTCGCTATACGGTAAAAATATCTATTGAAGATTGCCTTATGATGTGATGTGTTCTAACGACTTGCAGTTTGGCAGTAATTTGCGAACTTTTCGGAATGAGCGCTATAGAGAGCATGTTAGACTGCTATGGATTAGACTTGTATACTCTAAATTGAGTAGCCCTACGTGAGAGAAAATATTAGACTTACAATACTTTAGCACGGCGTTGCCATACATTGAATTTCGATACAAGTAAAATCACCGTTATTCTTCTACATCCAAACTTATTTTCGCATTTTACCAGATATGACCCGAACATTGAATTCCGTGTACTCAAATTAGCTCAATAAATTCCATCGTTTTCGTTGTTTGTGTGCCTGAGGACGACAGTAGGTTCATGCCGCACGTTTGATGAACACTGTAATGACCTGTATGTATTTTTAGCTGGCTGGCTGGGTTGCGTTAGCTCGCGCGCTCTGCCAGGTCGCTGGAGAAACTAATCAATAAACGGACGGAGCAACAGGTGAGGGGAATTGTTGCTAACAAAACAGAATGCTATCCCGTGGTTTAAAATCTAAACAAGTCTGAGTTTTATACTTCTAAGTTTTGGATGAATTTCAACTATTTTTCTCCAAGACTATTTAGAGTATTATGTACACAATAAACGATCGCAATATGTAGTCTGAAGCTTAAAGAGCGAATCGATGAATAATATAAAAAGTTTAGTTCAGTTTCTGCCTTGTGAGGAACACAGGGCTTCTCCGTTGTAAAGATCAACAGGTTAATGGCGTCTAAATAGTGGCGTTTATTGTGAAACTCCTACGTACCATACAGGCCAAAACATATCTGGGGATACAATTCGGATTTGGAGGTTCTTCTCTTCTAATACTTTACGCTTTGTAGGTAGTTGGCGTTGCATTTCTCTTGCGCTACTTGACTCTGAAGATGAAGGCACAACGATCGTTCAGACCTTCGGAAATTGTTTATCGAACAGAGCGTAAAGTGCTGGAAGGTTTGAATAGTCAATAATGCCTTGGCGAAGGCCTCAAATCTCACAAAATGCGTAGTTCTTAATGTCAGGCCGGGCAGTATATAAAGTAACAGCGGCGTTTTAAGGCGGTAAAAAGTGATTATTTAAACATTGTGTTTAGGCTTCTCATTTCAACATCGTATTTCTTTGGTGTCTTTTTCGAAATTGTGATTTGGTATGAATTTATATACGTTCATGGCGGATGTTGCATGAATGATAGACTTCTGTGTCATTAGGCCACGTAGGATGAAGAATTGTCCGTTACGGAGGAATGTGCTGTCTTCGTGTTCAAGTTGAATAAATTACGTTCGTGTGGCTGTTGAACTGACTGGGTGGAAGAAATGTTTCAATTTTGTAGAAAGACTGCATTTGCAAACTTCTTCCAGTCAGTCACTCCATTAGGCACCGGAACCTAAATCAGTCACTTAGAAAATGTGTTCAGCGCGTTTCTCGGAAACGACGGATAACATAGGCGTGCATGGTGTAATGATCCGGAAGAGTACCATTTCAGGAACTGATTTCTTAACGTATCGTAGTGTCTTCAATTCAAGGGTCAAGCAATCTAAGAAGATAGTATTTTGAGAGATAGTCAAAACGTTCTCGCCTCTTATGGAGAAGGTTTATTAATGTGTTCACAATCAGATGTTAGGACACATCTAGTCCCTTGTTTTGTTCAGGTTTGTGCGCATGTGTCAAACTCCATGCCTGTTTAGTTCTCCTTAAGCTTGTCGTCGCAGAAACGCCTTTTGAAGAATACATTTTATGAATCTATTTATTACGTGATTTTGCCCATTTTCTTTATACTTACACTGTCACTTTCAAAAGCCTTTAATACTCGTTTACGAAAAGAAGCATGTAGTTGATGCAGAATATTTAAATGTACCTGAATCAGTAGAAACTGCAATTTGTGATATGATAGGCTCTTGCCATCTTCTGTAGAAGTCATGAATGCAGTGGTGGAATTGAAACCACAGAAGTAACTTTTGTTGTCCCAGCTGACCTCTCGTTTTTCGTGCTGTAACTTTTCTAACACTTTTCAACTGCAGTGCAGCGAGGGAAAGCCTGCATTCGACTGGTACTGTGCCGCAGTAACTACCACATCTGCAGTACTTGGCAAAAGTTCTTAGAAGAACCATATCAACCTTAACAATGCAGAGCGACTTTATCCGTTGTGTCGTATTCCGAACGTGACACCGGTTCCGAAAACTGATTAGTTTAGGTTTCATGTGAAAACAGAAACATTTAGCTATATTTGTCAATCTAGTTGGAGATTTGCGGAAAAACTGGATACACAGAATATTTTAAATAAACTGTATAAGCACCAAGGATGAGATTTAATTGACGGGATGCACTAAGTAAATCTTTAGTACAGATTTTGGAATGCCCATGAGGACCCAAACGTTACGGAGGCAAGGGCGTAGAAATTCAAATCAGTGAACCAGATAGAAAACATAACCTAGGAACACTAAATTGAGATGCTATGCAGAACGGAGTTTGGTACAACAGAACAGACAATTTGGAGGGGTCCAGAAATCAAGTAATCATGCGTGAAATATGCGATACACTCTCGTTAGAATCTTGAAGAAATGAAACACAAAGCGACCACATAAAGCGAGATCGGATGTTTCCATCAGTGTCGATAAACATAAACGTGTACTGGGATGCCACGTCGTGTGGTCTGGTAGATAATTAGTGAGGTTGTGCTGAAGGATGTTAGTGCTCTCAGTTTCCGTTCAAGTGGTCGGGGAATGCCAACTAACCGTTAATAAATTGGCCGCCATTTCGCCGGTCAAGATGTTTAATGAATGCGTGGTATCAGAAGTTCTTGCAGCTGTGAAATTACGTAAATGACTGTGTTCTAGGATATGACATTAGCGACTTACCCAAGTTCGGAAGGAAGCTGCTATCTCTAACTTCAGAATTGTTCATGCTACCGACGGTACAAAGGTAGAAATTTTCTCCGAATTGCTGTTATCTCTTTACGAAAATACGCCCTACAGTAACGTAATCCCAATTAAGAACCCTTCGATTATGATTACACTCTTATTGTCGGCCTATAAATTGAAGCAATCAATCACAGCATGTTTTTATGATCATGAGTAACGTATTTTGAAAAACCTGTTCACCGAAGACTGAGGCAGTGACAAGAGGACACAATTCTGTGAAGGGCAACTTTGTAATTTATGTTTGTAACTAGGTCGTGTAGCGACTGATAAAACGCGCTGATATTTCAAAGGGAATGTGTTACGGCTGTCAAAATTGTCATCGATTTTGGAGCGGGAAACCTGTTGAGAAAACAACTTCCATACACCTGCAGATTTTTTTTTGTATCGAATTTGGTCAAAAGCATTGAGCCTAATTGGCTTGGAAATTACTACAGAGACTACGTGTTCACACACCAACAAATGCACTATTTATTAACTTTATTAAAAGTTTTAATTTGCATTAAAATACACAATAATATCGCTCCTACATGTTTCGGTCTTTAATGGCCATCATCAGGGAGCTTTATCTGTACCTGACTAAAGTTTTGTTGGTGTGTGAACTACGTAGAATTCAAAATGCTCGGTGCAAGGATGAAAATTACTGCAGAGACTGTTTCGTTTACATTAAGATTCAAATTGTGATAAATTAGTTAGAATGTGTGCACTGAGCACTGCTGCTGTATTCAAATATTCTTGGAATTAGTTGTCACCAAAAGACACCGCTGTACCAATTAAAACTATGTATTACAGTAGTGTTAAAACTGTCATTTTATTTGTACATTCGTAACGATTTGCTAACATATATAAAGTCAGAGAGCAAACGTTAGCCATTTATATTTGTGTTTATTTTAATGATAGTGAGGTGGGAGTTGTGCGTGTTACGCACAGGCTAATTGATGAATGGATACAGCGATTTTTTTGGCAAGACTGTGGGTAACGGGACAACATGCAAGGCGGATGTGTGTGGGCGCATGTGTGTGTATGTAAGGATCATAGTGTAATGACTCTTAATGACACAGAGTGGTATTACGTCCGTCAATTCCATCTGAAATGTAACTCTCTACGCCTGAGTTCGATGCTGAGCAATGGGCCTAAGAGGGCAGGGTAACAGGACACTGGAGAGAATTTCACAGTGAGGATTTTCAGGACTTGTACTACTCGCCAAATACTATCCATATTATCAGAGCAACAAAGATGAGATGGGAGGGGAAAGTGGCAGGTACAAGGGACATAAAACGTGCATGCAGCATTTTAGTGGGAAAACCTGACGAGTAGAGACCACTGGGATGTCCTAGGCTCAGTTGAGAGGACGATAAAATGGATCTGCAACAGATCGGTTGGGAGGGAGTGAATTGGATTGATTTGGCTGAGAATTCAATCCAGTGGCGAGCTTTTTTGAAGTTGGAAATGGAAATTCGGGTTCCCTAAAATATTGGGAATATCGTAACTAGCTAAGGAATTGAGTTTTTCGAGAAAAACTCTGCTACTTTGAGTTAGCTTCTGCCCATATATTCTTATGATTGTTGTCTTGGCGCACTGCTTGACCATTGTCGTGGAATATTGCAACACCGTATTGATGTAGTAAGTCGACATAGACTAAATAGCTGTATGGTTTCTGGAGTTTTGAAATGTCCTTAAAGGTATTATACCTCGATTTCGCAGAAGTTTACTTACGTCAAGCAATGCGTCTTTGGTGTAACATTTCTTCACCTTCGATTTCCATTGAGTCTGCGCTCTGCAGAAATCAGATCTTTGTCATACGTGGCTTGAGCTGTGGCTGTGCTTGTTGACATAGCTTTTTATTAAAGGTTGTGTTGGCGTTTAGGTAAGGAAGGATGGTGTGGCTTATTACATATGTAAATGAAATTGTATTTATGTGTGGAACTTGTCGCAGAAACATGCAGTACAAACATGTGACATGTTTGATAACAGTCCGACAGGTCATTGAAAAAGGGGATAAATGGAGGATATAGAGGCTATCACGCCCATCAAACCTCCGTGGCTCTTGCTTATGCTGCCATGTTCACATCAGAGTCCCACAGACTTTATAACCTAAGCAGTCTCTGCTTCGCGCCGTCGTCAGTATGGGCGTCTGTGATGCGTAAATCTTAAGATTTAGAGTTTTACATCTCGTCCCAAAATTCGACAGGATTCCGAAGTGCCTTCTGATTTTATTGTTAAATACTTCTGCATACGTGTTTGTACTGATTTGTATTGAGTTGGCACCGATTTTGGTAATAAATAAATAAATACGTCTTTCGAGTATAAAACTATATTTTTAGCTGTTTTGTGCCTGCATATTTTACTGTGGTCCGAAGAGTGGACCAGATGTTATATGCTTACTATGCTGTCATAAATACTGATTAGCATTTTCTTGTCTGGACTTATGTTATGACGCGTGCGTACGTCTATTAGAACACTTGTTTACTTCCAGGAAATAAATTATATGAGCATTTTGTTAATTGAATTTGGGTGTTCAGTTTTATCTCACTCTTCTGTTACATTTACTACAAGTTAGAGACACAACGGAAAAAGTGACGTAAGTGAAACGGAACTATATTATTGTCAGGCTTCGTCTCTGCGTTAAGTGCAGACCGGAGGTGAAGGATCGTGACAGTGACCAATATTATTTTGTACCATGACCAACAAATGCACAATTATCTCACAAATTATCACACTCCTACATATTTCGACACTATCGTGTCATCCTCAGGGAGCTTGCAATCAATACCTTGCCAAGTTTCACAAGTATTTCCAGTGCAGCTGTTGGTAATACAGTTTATAATTAAGATGTTTCACTTATGCTTTTATGCAATTTCTCATAATATAGTTGTTGAAATCTCTATATCATAAAATTTTTAAACTTTAAAATTAACATATTTACAATAAAATGGCTTAAAATCTTTTGTTGCTACAATTCTCATGAAGTCAGGCTGTTTGGTGGTCTTATATACAATCTTTGTTTTGACGCTACTGTCGTGCTGGCCCGGTATGTACATACCGGGCCAGCAGTATAAAATAGTTCGATAAAGGCGGCGACCTTCTTTGTTGGCTGCGTTATTCTAAACTATGTAATGATGCTTCTGTACCAGTAATTTACTTCATTGTTAATATACTGTAGCGTTCCACAGTGCTCATATTTTACTTCATTGTATTCCTCTAATTCAACTGGGGGGTTTCACCCTGCTAGCAATGTCACTTTCAATGTTTGCATTCAGATGTAACCGTTGTTTGCGTTAGAGTCGTGGCGTGTTTGTTGCTCGGTCGTCATTCCTCTCCAAAGCCCATGAGTTCCCATCTCAGCAAGTGTCTCAGTGTAAACTAAGGGAAACAGTCGAAACACGTCATCTCTTTGTCAAGACTACGGTTAACCTTCTTGTTTCCAGCGTTCAGATTGTTAAGACGAACATTTCGAATAGCGTTTGGAGGCCGTGGCAGGATTCAGGCTGTTCGTCGCAAGCCTCTCGCTGTCGGTGCCTGGTCTCGATCTCAGTGTGTCTATTTGGTATCTGTAGTGGACAAAGAGGCAGTTCAGCCAGTTTGTTGCCGAGTGTTTCAGTTCTCCCCTGTTAGTGTCACTCCACCAGTGCCCCGTACTGAATCATTTATCACCCACCGACGCTACATTATCTTATTATTCGAAAGCGTAGTTGAATAACATTCATGAAATAAATAATTTAGAATGATCACTTACAGGTTATTATGCTATCGGTAATTTTGGAGTATGGGTTAAGTAAGTGTCTGATGAAATGTGTAAGGAAAAGTGGCATTTTGCTGTGATGTAGTGCCCCAGTACTTGCCTACAGGATGTGCTGAAATTTAGGATGACCTGTCTGCGGTTTGGGGGCCCAAAATATGAATTCTGGACCTCTCAAAGATGAAGTGTGGTTGTCAACTACTCTATCCCTACGTTGTATGCTTTGATGATGTTCCATCGCTCTCTTATGATGCTGTTTATGATGGTGATATATAAGACGATAACGTTTCATAATAATGGTGGTAGCTGCGAAGATAAGTTGGTTCGTGATGTGATAGTGTGCGAGTGTCACAGGGTTTGATGGTGAAGAGAGTACAGTTTTAAGTTGGGATGGTCATCCATTTCTGAGGAATAGAGACGGGTCCCAGGTCACTGAATTCTGAGACCGAGCTTTTCTGCGGTAAGTTCTGAAGATCGAGAAACGTCACACTGTATAATACGCGAACCATTCGCGTAACAGCCTGATTATGTGTGAACAGATCAAGACAAGATATTAAAGGATCTTGACTGGTATCCTGGATTCGTGAGTCACAGAGCTAATAAGATAGGTGTGAACAGCACTGGAACGCAACCATTAACTGTCTAACTTCTTACTACTGTATTACGTTGGATAGCCCTGGTGCCGCTTGACGAATTTTCCAATAATCCATTTCACTGTCGACACTGTGCGCCTTGTAGTCATTTCCGCAACCGTCACACACACTTCCCGAAATTTGTCACATTCTGAGTCGAGAAGGCTGTGGGATCGACCCTGTGTACAGGCGCAGACAATAAGTTGCTGACTGTCCCTGCTGCCATAATGTGGTAATGCGGAGCAGTCACTTTTTGTATTATGAATCGATAAAGTAGTAAAAAATGTGTTATATTAGAAGGCAATTTAAATTATCCCTGTACGTGTCAGATTAGAATTGTATACCAAGAGTGTGGAACAGAACAACTAGAATATAACAGCAAGGTACAGTATAAGAAATAATACCAAGTAGGTTTGATTGAAATGGAATACAAACTATTTATTTTATTACGCTGCCAGTGTTGAGTCGGTTGGCTTATGGGCTAATGACGTGTGGTAGAATGATTAGAAAGGATAAGGAAGAAAGAAACCCTGGCCTGATTTGAGGTAGTATAGGTGTCTGTACTTGCTCAGGAATGCTACGAAAAACCATCGTTAGGACAGCAAGACTTGCAGGAAAATATGAAACAAGTGATACCAAATCAGCTGCGAAATTAGGTAAAATATAATAAAATAGAATACAGCTCAAAGAAGTAAAAGTTTTTCTCTAATTTGAAGGTAGGTGATGGAAATTCATTCCAAACCATTTTGTACACATGCTTGTTCATTCCATAAGATTTTGTATTTACGTTTGTTTACTGTGTACAAGTCGATTGGTAATTAGCAGGCAGCTGAATTACGACACCCCCGTCTTACATTAAAGAAACAACTGACGCCGTTGAGAATCTGTTATTTTTACGTTTCATGTTTAACTCTGTGCACAAGCGAGTGCTATGTGTTAGCAAATAGAGTAGAGTAACAGTAAGGTTGTTCTCCTTAATCAGTTACCAAGCAATCAGTTGTTATGGAGAAAAGGGAATATGGCACCGTACATTCTTTATTGCGGTACTAGATTCAAATATTTGTTCGGCTTCACGCCAAGCCGCTCTCTCCATTGGGAAAGCACTAGGTACCCTTTTAGTGGAGGCTGAGTCTGCCCCACGTCTTCTATGGGTACAGCGGAAAATTGGCAACAAAGAACCTCGATTTCTTAGATGCATTTATTACGTGTCTAGAAATTTTTTTGCTTTACGAAGAGACCAACAACTATTCTGTGCAATGTGTTTTGTTTACATTATTCGAAATTTTGTGGTTATTAAAAACTTTAATATAATGTGAACTTGGACTTTTGGAAACTTTGCCCATTAGTGGTTGATGTTCTGATAATTTTTAATTTTATAAACTCTTTTAACGTCGCGATATGGAAAGCAAAATTTTAAGAAAAAGTGAGACATAAATTATTTCCGTAAAATTTTCTTGTTTTCAGTTTGGAGGTGGACTCGCCTGCGTTATTTTGTGTAGTCTTTCTTGCAGAGCAACGCGGATTGAAATGGAGTGGTAACAGTCCGCGCCATTATGGCGTGGGGCCGTGACGTTCACCAAATGTCTGCAATTAATTTGCCGTTGTGGCTGCAGAGAACTCTAGTGCGAGCTCTGTAATAATGACTGCGATCTAAAGACATGAAAGCTGCCGGTTTGCTGTTCTATGTTTCCTTCCTGTATTCAGAACCTGTCCGCTTGCAAAAATGTATGGGTCGTGTGAAGAAAATACATAAAACGAACACCAAGAGGATGGTCTGTTTTGTTCCGCTTGATTCACCTCCGGAGAATTACAGTAAACGTGAATGTTAATTAAACATTTCATTATTCAACTAACGCACGATATATAATATGTAGACACAATTAAAATTATAAAATATTTAAAAGTGCTGCCACATGTTTCGGATCACAGACGATCCATCATCAGGGAGCCCTGTACAGTACTTGGCTAAAAATTACAAGAATGATTCTGTCGTGTCCGTTGTCATGGACAAGGTCGGTGTTATGGCAGCATATTCTGACCCGTTGTGCGTGTGTGTAGTTCACTGTATATGAAGAGTGCCTTTATAAACAGTGAACTACACACACGCACAACGGGTCAGAATATGCTGCCATAACACCGACCTTGCCCATGTCAACGGACACGACAGAATCATTCTGGTAATATTTAGCCAAGCACTGTGCAAGGTTCCCTGGTGATGGATCCTCTGTGATCCGAAACATATTGGAGCACTTTTAAATATTTTATAATTTCAATTGTATCTACATATTATATATTGTGCATTAGTTGGATAATAAAGTGATTAATTATCATTGATGCACGGTGCAAACATGAAGATTAAACATGAATGGTTAGTACTAAATGGAGATGGAGGAGTTCTTTTTTGCTTCAAAATATCAGATTATAACTAGTTTACTTTCAGCAGAAATTGAATGTTATAAAATTTTAGGAACTTCTCATTTTGCTAAACGTTGGTAGGTAATGTGAAGAGTGGAAGAAATTGCGATATGTTTGCAACACTCTTCTTCTGCTCGGTACTTAACCCTTTAAACGCTGAGTTAAATCCCATCTGCCATCTGCTGGCATTATTAGGAGCTCACCATATTTTCCACATTAGCGGTTTAAGGGTTAAATAAATCTGCAGAAAAATAATATATGGCTGTTTTAGGTATATGAAGTGAGATTAAGTACTACCAGTACGCTTGTGGCTTCAGGACATCACTTCAGGTTCACTGAATTTGTTCCAGAATATTGCAAAGTGTGCATTTGGAAAATGCGTACAGTTACATACCTTTGCTTGTGCTAGAAGTACAGAATTATGATTCGGAGATTAGGCGGTCTCTCGTTTATGTTGTACCCATGCCTAAATATAAAATAACTTACTGGAACAGAGACCGACTTTAGAAGTTGTTAGTTCACTTGGTATTCAAGAAATTCCCGGAATTTAGTGGAACTCAAGGGCATTGCTACTTTGTTCATAAGATTGCACCAGTGCCCTTGTTCTGAGTCAAACATGTCTCGTTTTAAAACAGACATTTGCTGCCAGCAGTTTTTAAATATTTTAATTAAAACTGTTAAGTGATTTTGAAGTTGAAAATGTTGATTCAAGAAACAGGCGCAAGTTGCATTTGAGCGTGTGAACATACGAGTGTGGTTTTTGTAATGCATCTCCCTGGTTCAGATATTTGGGACACCGTGCGGTGAACCTTTCGTCGGAAGGAATGAGCCTCTAGTAGACTAAAGCTTTCGTTGCTTTGCTTTTAATGTCCTTTTTATGTTATGAGTTGGCAAAGGATTAAGTAGAAAACTTACTGCATTGCACACAGTCGTATGTTTTGCATGTGCTTACTGTTTCATCGACGCCTGGAGCATCCGTAAAGTTTAAGCGGATGGGTCCGTGTTGCTTTATCCATTCGAAGATCAAAGGCTGTTACAGGGATTGTGCTGTTATCAGAAGGATACGTTATATTTCAAAGTCGCTAGCTAGATTTATTTACCGATCCCTCTTGAAAGATAAAGAATGTTACGGAACGACGAATAGGCCTATATTTGTGCGTCCACCACATCATGCGAATCAGGAATGGTAAGCTTTGAAATTTGTAATACGTTTCATCTAGTACATGTGTTTCTTAATAATTTCTAACGTCGCGGTCAAGAGGGCATCTTTCATGCTTCTTATTCAGGAGATCTCGGTCTCATACCTCGGCCCGGAATCCGCCTGTTATGACCGAAGTTTTTTCTTGTTCTTCAACAGTCGGTTAACTTTCACACAGGAGACCGCTTGCGAGACGTACTTGTGGTTGGAATTGTGACAATGAAACTGATCCAGAAGGAATGGCATGTTACGACGTAACTGTTTTTACCGGGATAGGGTTAAGTGGCAGGATCTATAAGCACGGTATGAATTTTGCATTTCCACCAGAGGCGGGAAGTTACTTATCATCTGAACAGATATTATGCTAAATAAATACTCTGTTTTTGAAGGTGGTTAGGGAATTGTAGCTGTTTATGGAGTGATATTGTTTCACGGATTCTCCGCTTCATAATTTCACAAGCGTGCTAGCTTTGCCTAAACGATGTTTATGATGAATGGTATAAGAGTCGAAAAGCATGTGACTATGTTGATGGCCAGTGATACCACAGCGGAAGTCAATGACTGCATGTTTCTGACCAACATTATTTCCTTCCTTTACCACTTTGAATTAATGTTACTAGAGGAATATAAAAACATTTACTTCTCTTTTAATTAGCACACCAACTAATGCACATACATAAGTTTTTTTAAAATTAAAACGCTTAAAATCGCTCCAACTTGGTGCTGTGGCAGCAGCCACAGCACCAAGTTAATATAAGGAAATTAATCAGTGAGTGTTTTAAAAATGTGACTTTAGCAAGGAACAGTGTAGCTTCCTGAAGATGATCTTAGGATCGAACATGTTGGAGCGATTTTAAATGTTTTAATGTAAAAAATTTTATGTATGTGAATTAGTTGGTGTGCTAATTAAATGACTGTACGAAATGTACGGTGCAACGATAAAGATATTTACTTCTCTATTCAGTGATGTGTTGGCGTTGGGTTATCTGCAAAGGTATGCTTGTGTTTCGACAGAGAGATTTTTAGTTCTTATGCGCTGTGCCAGGGAAGTCGTAACATTCACACTTCAACCAGAGGTCCTATATATATTAGTTTTTGGCAATTGCTTCCCTTTACGAACAACGTAAAGTTATTTTTCCTTTCAGGTGCTGTCATTATATTTGCGATGACGCTTACGTCTTCGGTAGGTCGCTTATATTTTTGTATTCGTTTTGTTATTAAAATTAATAGCTTTGTTAAATTACCTGATATTTTATTCGCTGAGGATTTTAAACTGCGTCACTCTTCAGAACTCTGTTATTGTTGCCGTCTGAGTTATAGAAATTTTATAACATCGAATAAGATGGGTTAATGGTCATGAGTGGTGACCTAAGGGCGTGTTGCAAGCACTGTCTCTCCTGGACATAAATTTCGAACTACGAAGACCTTAGGAAAACCCTTTTCCAACCGATGAACGGAACGTGTCCTTTTAAATACAAGTTTTAAACGTTAAACCATAACACTGTAGTCGGTAGTGCTGTATGCAAAACGTAAGAAGCGCCCGTTGGTGGTCCTATTATTTATTCCGCTCTTTTAAAGCTATTGTGAATTAATATATCACGGGAGACGCTGTATGCGACTGCTCTAGTGCCCTATACATATTACTTCTGAAATTAATGGCATCACTTTATTTTTATAGGTTAGCATATTTCGTCGTTGACGTAAGTGATCGTAGTTTCTCGCTTTGATCACACAACAGCGCCTCGACTGGTGCAAAAACGGAAACAAGCTGTTTCCATTCGCGACCACAAGAGCGGCGCAGACACAGACGGTTGCTTTGCTAATGTAATAAAAAGAGGGACTTCGTTAAACAAACATGGCGGCTGTATCTGGAGTCCGGAAATTAAATGACAGGGTTATGAAACTCATTCAGAAACGCTGTTGCTTCGTTACAACTTCCGCAGGCTATGTAGTCACGTTCTTTCTACAGCAATGATTGATTTCTTTGTGTTTTATGAGTCCTGAAGAATGAAATGCTTGGGAACGTCACAGTAATATCATATGTACTTTGATTCTGGGTATACGGAGTTCTGTAACTGATATTTTGACTCCGTTTTGTTTTATGTTTTAAATATATGGGCATATATATATATATATATATATATATATATATATATATATATATATATATGTGTGTGTATGTAAGTGTTATACAGAATTTTTTAGAGACGTTATAACATAAAATGTGTAAAGAAAAATAAAGTATAGTATAGTAAAGAAG
>Ga0123354_10002100_pt1 | contig 25741 bp, 14 predicted proteins | sample TergutLab28metaG_2_FD_97872 | JGI IMG/M metagenome (GOLD analysis project Ga0123354, IMG submission 97872) | Labiotermes labralis P4 segment gut microbial communities from Petit-Saut dam, French Guiana - Lab288 P4 | ecosystem: Host-associated > Arthropoda: Insects > Digestive system > Gut ...
CACGCTACGTAGCATCTCTGGCGTCACTTTTGCAACTGCGGCAGTCTGCCGCATTACCAATGGAAGTCACATTGAACCATAACTATCCGAGGTAAAACTCGGTGTGTTTTGCTACATTTTGACGGTTCAAAACGTTGTGTATGTCCTCTGTATAAATTTCTATACGCTTTCAAAGTTGTAAAGCTCTTTTTGAAACACCCTGTATTATATTTTATATGTACTTGTGTTGACGGAAAATACATTGTAATAAAAGACAGGGTGTGTCTACTACGTGGTACGAGCTGAATCTTTATGTCTTCTCTCCGCAGAGGCCCGGATACGATCCAAGATCAGTCCATTGATATTTGTGGTCGGCAAAGTGGCACTGGGAGAGGTTTTTCACCATCATTATCATTATATCAGTACTGCATTCACATCCTCATCTACGAGTTGCTCTTAGCAGGAAAGATAAAGGGGGGAAGCCTGGGACCTTTCCAAAAGTCAGTGTTCTTGCGGAAATCGCGGGGCACTGGACTGAAATTTTCACTTTTCTTTAGGTTTCGAAGGGTTAAAGTAAAACTGAACTAATTTCTCTGTCAGTTACCTGCAAATATTTGGTTGCGGAGATCATTACAAAACCTATCATTAAGACAGTTTCAGATTTTACCACAAACCGGGGCTGGGTTGACTCCATTTCAAAAGTAATTGATAAGAGTAACTCCTGATCGATTTAAATTTTGGACGTAAAGGGGAGCATAATTTTCAAAGGCAGTAAAAAAAAAAAATACAATTTGCTCTTAATATAATGCTCTCGATAAACAATAGATAAAAACTAAAATTTTTAAAACTAGGTGGTTAATGCAGTAGTACAGCCCCATATTTATGGTCGGGAGATATCTGGTCAGACTCTCCATCTGTCAGTGACTATCTTGAGGGAGATTGTTCGCGGTTTTCCGAAGTCGTTCCGGAAACATTCCGGGAGGGTATCTGGGTTAGGCCAGGACTACCTCTTTCCATATCCTCTCCAATTCATCAGCTGCGGCGCCATTTTGTATTTTACAGGTCTTTATTTTCATATTGTAATAGCAATATGCAAGTACTTTGAACGTCACATTATTCATTTTAGGTTTATGACGTTTACACTCTCATCCCTTCCCCCAAATTCAATTTATTAAATTTGCATTTAACCGTCTTATACCAGCCCCAGTATAGGTGTGAAATAAGATATGAAAAGAAGGAAACTCGGTGGAGTGTCCTTTTATATCTTATGTCACGGGTTGCCCGCTAAAAATTATTTAAATTCGAATAAATAACAGTACATAATTTATTAAGATTTGGTGATACAGATAATCAATTAAATACTAGCTAAATATTTACTCTTTTATGGTATATATTCCACGTCGATTGGCCACACGTTAGGTGAGTGCCGGTGTGCGTAGAAATTCCTGCTTCGTTAGATAAAAATATTTTCTTTTTAATTAGTACATTAGATTCGGACTATAGATGAACAGAAGTTCCCGCATAAGAGGAACCTTTAATTCTGTGAAATGTACTGTTATTAATGCATATTAATTTCTACTCACTCACCCTATATGCTTTCATGGCGCATGCGGACACAAATTTAACTTCTTGTTGAGCTTGTTTCAAAGTTAAATATAGCAATAGTAAGCTACGAAGAAAATTGGCCACAGCATAAAATTCAAATATATTAACACAGTAACAAGCTATGGCGTCACGTGTCAAGAATATGTTTTAGGGGTCAGCATAAGCGTGCGACAGTTTGAAATAGGATTTCTTGCACAAGCCTACTTTGCAACCAGGACACCGACAAATTGACTCCGTCCTTTTCTTCTGTAACGAACAAGCAGCACGCCGTCTTTGATATGTAGGAATTTAAAGTATGTTATATTCTTCCATTTCCACTTACCCCATTGATACTTACGTAATTTATATGGCAGAAAGTAGCTTTAGGTTCCACTTCCCCCATACCATTGGGGTAAGTGTAACCTTAGAGCTTGCAAAATAATATTTTGTGTTCCTGAGTCACAACCATAAACTGTGTTCTTCTTATACTTGTACCTCAATTAGGTACTGAGTTTGTAGTCGACTATATGGAATTTCAATAAAATTGAACCTAAATTCAGTGAGTAATCACATATTAAATTTCAACTCTTAAAAATTCACCTTAACTTATTTTTAGTTTATGTTTGTTTCGATCTTTTTATTTCACTCGTGTCTTCAGAAATTAAGGATTCATATTATGTCTAATCCCAGCACAAACATCTGAACTATTAAAGCCTTTATTTCTGCAAACTAAATGTAACAGAACAAGGACAAAAACCTATGTGTTTATTCGGATAAAATGTGTAGACGCTCAGGTATAAACTGTGTGTACTGCTTCATACATTGATTAAAAGTTTTTCAATTTTATCAGGTATTTAATTCAATCCTGCTATCAGGATAAACATATGTCAAGTTTCAGTCACTGAGACTAATGAATATTCTATATTTCCAAAGCAAACAGAAGTGAATCTCTCTTCAATCACGACGTGCTCTCTTATAAAACCTTCATTCATTTTATTGCCATCAACTATGGAAAAAGCGTCGTTGCATTTTCTTTCTCTTCCACTACAAATGAAGCCTAATGAGGTAGCCAAGATTATAAAATGAAGTAAGAAACTAAAATTAATGTACTATTAATGTCTTGAGCGAACCAATTACAAATGTCAGTAGAAGAATTACAGCCTCTTAGACGTTTCTGCGTTTCAACTTCCCTGCATTAGTTTGGGCTGTCACTAAACGATTCAATTTTCCGGAATGTACGCAAAATTAAGCCTCTCGTTTCTTAATGCTAACTTATAATTCAGGCATATCGTCATTACACGGGTCGCTTTGAGGTCAGAGTCATGGATAGCTGTATAAAACGACCAGGTCCATATCTAGTGTGGAGGACAGATATATCATAGCCAAATTATTTCGACTTGTGTTTATTCTTTAACAGGGTGGAAGAAGTCATGATAAAGATACTGTGTCTGTCTTTTCGTAAACGACGGATTTCGATGGAATGTCGTATTTAACATATACACTCAGTGTTATAAGTTTGAATCGTTTAAGTTCAGCGTAACTTGTAAGTTACATGGGATATACCGAACCTCGTCTTTGTTCTCAAAATTGGTTTTTTGCCCAAAAAGGAAAGCTGTGCCTGTGCATGCCCCGATGACATATTAGGTATACGAGGTATTTTTAATCTCGACACTTCGTGAAGGTGAGCAGACAGCGTCACTCCTAAGCGAATTTACACAGAGAAAAATGTTCTCGCAACCCATTGAGTCGGAGAGTGTGCGGGACCCCCAATCCGGTCTGGAACCTTTGGAGAAGAAAAAAAGTTTTGCTCCGCCAGGAACAGAACCAAACTAATTGCACATATATGAGTTAATAAGTAACAAATTACATAAGGCAAAAATCGTCTACAAATATTATTTCGTGTTTTTTAATAAATATTTATCGATATAAGAAGGCAAATAATTTGAAGCTGTGAATAAATTATATACTAGGGTATATATTATTCTCTGAATTCACAAATGGTGTTATTTTGTATACATTTATGTTCTTAAAGAAAATATATATTCGTATAATTATGAATTCACAAGCAATTTGAATAACATTATTAACATTACAGTGAAAGTAAATGTGGTGTAATTATATACTTTCTCCATTCTTTCAATTTGAAGCATGTTTATTAAGGTTATATCACTGTGACGGTATGCAGCAACCAAAGCCAAAAAAAGGTGATCGCTGAGGTTAAGAAATTCAATCTAAGCGTGTCTGAAACCGACACAAATTCATGCTATGTTTTGTGTGTAAATGTGTACTGTACTACTGCCACCGGGTGTTAACTCAATTACATTTAACAAATATATCATACCATATCATTACATATCCTCACAAAATATAAGCGAAAATATTAACCAAACAAAATTCAAACTGCAGATACATTACAACATGCTATTACAAGACGAAAATCATGTTAATGTTTTCTATTTACAGTATGGCAATTACATAGTCAGCGAGACATCAAATTAGGAATGTGTACTTTGTTTATCGAGATTTTTATAAACATTTATTTCAATGGATAGTTAAAGCTAAACACTCCTCAATATACTTAAATTACAAGGAAATCGGACTGTTTAATCTATGCACAACGGTACTTTGAGCGTGGAGGTAGAAGTGCTTTCATTGTTCAAACAAGAAGTATTCGTGTATTGTATCCCTGGATCTCTGTGACTCGAGCCCGCCTTTAAGTTGTGGCCCTTCCTGCATTCTGGACTGAAAACTCCAGGGACTGTGTGATGATGCTGGAAGATAGGTGGGGAGGGACGAAGGGAACACTATTTCTGCGATAGAACAGAACATCTACGGCTTCTCGTGAAGAAGAAGAAGAAGAAGAAGAAGAAGAAGAAAGAAGAAGAAGAAGAAGAAGAAGTTGATGATGGTACTGATAAGGGCGACGATGAGTCTAAGGAGTCACTCAAGAGAATACTTACGCTGTCCCTTTGTAATACTGGCTTTAGAAATAAATGTAAGGGGCTGTAAGAATCGCAAGGACTTCCTACCAAACACTACGTATACTTACTTACTCCATGGTGCACAGTCCTTCTTGAGAAGCTAACTGGTTTGCAGCTAGTCAAGAAATTCCCCGCATTTCACGGAACCCGAATGTTCATTACCGCCCTCACAAGCTTACGCCAACTGTCTCTAACCTGGGCCTGCCCAATCCGGTCTATATACCCACATCCCACCTCCTGGAGATCAATCGTAATATTATCCACCCATCTACGCCTAGGTCTCCCCAATGGTCTCCTTCCCTCCGGTTTTCCCAGCAAGACCCTATACACCCATACGCGCCACATGCCAGTCCATCTCATTCTTCTGGATTTTATCACCCGCACAATATTGGGTGAGGAGTACAAATCATTTACCTCCTCGTTATGCAATCTCCTCAATTCCCCCCGTTACCTCGTCCCTCCTAGGTCCAAATATTCTCACCAAACACTACGTATAGGGACTATAATTTGCAGCAAGTTCCTTAAGTCTTCTCGTTATTAATACATTCCTTACAGTCACAATAATTTCATTTGAATTTGAAACTGGGGTGTAACCTTACTGCAAATTCCTCCCACACGTAATTTTCGAGCTACTGGGCCGTCAATTTTATTCGTTTCTCAATACCTTAATACTCGTATTTAGATATAATGAGCCTCACAAAGCAATGTCATTAGTTTAGGACACATGTGGTGTTAGGAAAATTTGCAGTATGCTGCAGAAACCGATCAATGATCATAAAGTTTATGATATTTTAATTTTGTTTCCATTTTTTGCAATTCCACTTATTTCATTCATGTTACACTAATTATTATTATTATTATTATCATCATCATCATGATCATCGTATCATAAATGCCATAATCAACATAAAATAGTCTTCTACTCCACGCAAAACAGAACCTTGTCGTTGTTACACAACCGCTCCTTGAAATTTTACGCTTTCTGTGCATTATCTCACGCAGAGAGTAAACAGAAGAGCTTCTCCTGGCCTTTTCTTATCAATTTCAACTGTTCACATCTGATTAGGTTTCCATTTTAGAGCTTATTGTCTTGCTATCAGGATCTCAGAATAAACGCCTAAGGGTGAGAGCAAAGGAATTGGTGGAGGGGGTGTATTCGAAATGATGGTGGGGAGGAATGGCAGACGCCTGCCAGTGAAAGCTAGGCCACACAAGAAAACTTGACTATACAATACTCCATCTCTTTCTCTTCCTCTCTTCGACTTATTTCGAGGAAATTCCATTTTCTAGGTGATTCGCCCCAGGGAAAGCATCACACTGCCAACCAAGTACAACCCCATCGCTTTCACAATCTCGGAAACTCCAAAGCGAACAACGATGAATGATGTTAAATTGAGAATGATTAACTGGCATTATATTACTCCGTTGTGAGTAGCGTGTAATTTTCCTAATCATCTACTAATGAAGTAATGAAAATGGTCTTCGTCTGTTTTCTTGGTCCAGCTTCGCGCAATAATCGTATCAAACACACAAGAACAACTGACAGATATTTATAGGAAAAGTGAGCTGACTTTTACTGCATCGTAACATTGATAAAAAATTAAATTCTACAGGTCTAAATGTTTAAATGTCAAAATACTTCTCCTAATACAGTTTCACTTTGTCGCGTTAAGTAAGATATATAGATTTTTAAAGGAATATTTCTCTTTTGGGGTCGTTATTTGTTACTTGTTTCCTGTTCACTGTTTTAATGCACTGTACCAATACCTGATAAGAGTATCTCCACATTACCACTCGAGATCTGGTTTAAAGCGTATTTGTCAAACGCATGAAATGATGAATACCTCCAAGAGATAGAGTTCGTTTCGGGGGTGTGGCACCCCTTCAGCTTTTAAAGACATTTCCTGAATTTTATGCAACAAAAATGATTATCTTTTTTATACAAACAGATCACCTAATTCAATTATGTTCTTAAACTTCAAAGTAATACTATTACTATTACTATTACTATTCAAAGTAATACTATTACTATGATATTTTTGAAGTAGTCCCCCCCTTTTAGGGCTTCCAACTAAAATGTTTAGTCCCCTGTTCTGCTCTTAATATATTTTATGCCCTATCGATTACCTTTTATTTGACCACTTTAATAATATTCGGCAAAGAGCAAAAATTAGGGAACTTATCATTACCTACATTTTTCTGTCGTACAGTTGCTCCCCCTCGTAGTTTCAAGTGTTTTACTCACAAAAATGTTTGTTATAGCTAACGCCCAAGTTTCACATCCATGCAAGGAGGCAAGGGAAATTAGAACTTTGTATTTTAATTCTAAATATTTTTTATTTGTGTTTTTGAACCTTGAGATGATGCAGAACCTCAGGTATAGTCTTGCTAAATTTGCATATTCGACGAAAATAAAACAAAAATACAAAAAAGCAAAATAAATCACAAAAGAAGTGTTAAAACAAGCCAGAGGACCAGTACCTGGACTGGATACGATTACTGGATCACACGTGAAAGGCAGGGTATATTACACTAGAAATGAATATAAAAATTTAGTTGAAAACTGTCGTGTAAAAAGAACAATTTAGCAAATCTGGAAAAATTTTTGTGAATGAGACTGAACTAATTTCGGATATGATCCTGTTAGAGGCTATTGTATCAAAACTTCTAATTTCAGACGAATTTCAAATTAACCTAAGAGCTTACAAATAACAGACTTCATGTTTTCTTTGGTTGGTTATCTAGTTATATTAAACTGACAAAGATTTATGACTGGTTAGTTTAAAGAATATATAAAATACTACAGTTTACAAGGTATGCTATTCATTTCTAAGGAAAGCAGAAGGAACAGAAGGTTTGAAACTTACAACGTATGTAGAATAGATTGCAGGCAGCTAGAACGCATGGGTAGCACTCGCACTTAAAACGTAAAATTTATTTAGTACATAATATATGCAGTAGCCTGCTGCTGGAAATAATGGCTATTGCAGCGAGAGAAACAGCTTTAATTTGTAAATTAAAGGAGTCATTTAGTTATCACGAACGGTAGGGATATTTACGTGTGAATAGTTTTCTGTGCAAACTTTACCCTACACTAGTTATTATACTTTACTATGTGTCGTTCCACGTACGAGGCTGGACAGTTGTTTTCTCCACTCAGAGTAATTTCTACATTGCTGTAAATTGTTTTCTGGCGGTTGGAGACGCGTACGTGCAGGCATATTCGTTATGTAGCAGATAAATGCGGGGTTTAAGCGCAAATATTTGCGTTGTAAATAAACAGACGAATAAAGGTAGGATGTCTGTCGGAGCGTGTTGAACCGCTGTAGCTGGATTCATAATTTCAGCCCTCATTTACATGCACGAATTGCCTCCGTTGTAATTCAACGCCATTATTCAGTACGTGTGTCGCACAGCTTACGGGGGCCATTAGTTTTCTAACTTCTTGATGACAAGGAGTTTAATTTTATCACGATTTTTGCTGTCGAGTGCCAGTACTTAGGCTCTCACTTTACTTAACCACGTTCGATTCCCGACATTTGTTGAACTACTATTTTTTATGGCCCTCTTATATTTGAAAGTAACTGACAGAATTTATATATATATATTTGAAATAATATTCTTGGATTTTTGGTGAAATCCTCCTGTCAAGAAATTACATTAAATTGCAACAGACCTACAACTTCTTATCTTTTCTTACATGTATGACGGCAAGAGTCGAATTGCGTAATCCAAATGGACGTGTACATGTATATATATATATATATATATATGTATGTGTGTGTGTGTTTGTGTGTGTGTGTGTGTGTGTGTAATATATTTCAGATTTTTCGTAATTTATTGTAAAGAATATTTGCAGACTCATATATATTTTGTAGACGAAACAAATTACTTTTTTGAGGTTAATAATCTAATCACATATGTTGTTTATTGTCCGTCTTACACAACAATGTGATGTAAAGTTAAGCTGTAAACAATTAATGTAGCTACATGTTTCAACCCCTTGGGGTCATCCTCAGTCTTATAAAATTTGAAACATACAAGGTACTTCTGAAGTGGTTACCTACGGGATCCCGTGGTATTACAGTAAGTTAGTTCTAAAATATATGTTAAAAATGGTTAAAATACAGGTGAAGAACATATACCCTTGGTGACCACGTGGATCTATGTTGTATACATGTGATTGGTGGTAGTGTACCTTATAGAATCACATATACCAATTGCAATAAATTACAAATTATTTTAGTCTGTATTTATTTAAATATGTTCCGTGAAATGTTTTAGAAACGAGACAGGAAAACACGTAGAAAATAGCATTACGGAGTGTTCGCGTCACCACTGTTCCTGTGAAAAATCAATAGTTATTAAACGTTATGAATATGTCTATATTCTTTACCTAGTTATCCTGCACGCAAATCGTGTCTTTTCTGCGTCGTGCTATTCCTCATCAGTAGCCTGTCCGGCTCTAACATATTTTTCCACATTATATCATGAACGGCACGATTTTCGGAAAAAGTTATTCAATATAAAATTGCGTTTTCATTTTCTCTACAAATTTTTTTCTGAAGCAGTTCACATTGAGAAGAATTCAGCAACATACTATCACACTCATGTGAGGTAACAGCTTTTCTCCTCAGATTTTAATAAAACTCGAAGTTTTTCGACATATTTTTGACAAATCCCGAATTATCAAATTTCATGAAAATTACTCCAGTGGGAGGCTATTTGTTCCATGCGGACGGACACGCAGACACAAAGAATATATCAGTCGCTTTTCGTAATTTTGTGAGAGCGCCTAAATATTGTTGTCAACTCTCAGGCAGTAAATAATACTTTTTAAGAAAAATTATATACAGAAACAGATTTGTACTTCGGGTGTTAAGATGACGACAGTACTCAGAGGATATAATAGGCCTACAAACATCAGTTCTTCTCCTCACGGTTTTTCTCTAAACTGCCAGTATCGAGTTCAGTTGAAACTCACGGAGTACTTCGGAGACAATACGTGAATAACCGAGGTAACCAACAAAGAGGACTGCATCATTTTGTGTTCAATTTATGCCCCGTCTTACAAACACAATGTCCTTGAGGACAGACGGTTTGAGAAACCCTGTACTACGTCACTGAATGTATCTCCCTGGCAAATAACGTTCCATGTATTATTTTGCATACTGCGAGTTAGGTTACAGACCATTTCCACAATTAAATAAGTTGTGTCTACATTTTAACATACCATTCTCCTGTTACAAGGCTTTGGTATTTTAGTTGCCAGTGTTCCATTCGTCAGGCTTCTATCCTGCCTGTCGCTGAATATTGAATATGTGACTAGGAAAACAGAACGGAAAGCCAAACTTTGCACTGTAACAGACAGCATTATTGCATCAGGAAATTTCGCATTCCAATATTGGCGTATGTACAGTGTACCTCGGTGGATGCCTTTCGTGACTTTCATCATTTCCTTAATATAAATGGCAGGATATCTAAAAAGATATGGGATTTATGCATAACGTAACACTGTGGCGTATTCGCTTAACCATTTTGCAGTGGAAACATAACAATGCATTTTGTGTGTGTTGTTGAGCTACATGTTACTGTCAGCTACGCAAATATATTCAGCGTTGCAGAATTATTTTATGGCAAATTTAGCCTATTTCGCCGAAGAAGATAAAACTTACAAACATACGTCTCCATGTAAAGTGTCCGATGCTGCAATGAAACAAAAGAATGTTCGCTTGTTCATGGGCTTCTTTAGATGTAAAACTTGGTTAAGCAAATCGTAATGAGAGATAAGCCGTTGCTCAGATTCTCAGTTTTTGCACGTATTTCCATAAAAAATTTTAAGAGATCATACAGAGTTAATCAAGTGTGAAGCAATAATTACTAAATATTATGAGTGTATGTCTCTAAACTTGCCTTAGTCATCCGACATGAAAAACGCATCTTTTCTGCGTCGCATTTTATTGTCCTCTGTGGCCTGTCTGACTTCACCCCATTTTCCACACTATCTCACAAACGCCACGGTTTTCGGCAAAATTGTTGAATAAACATGTATGTTTAAAACTTCTCTAGATTTGTGTTTGAAATATTTCTCATTCTAAGCAGAATTGCGCGTGATTATTACAGTAAATTTACATAGGCATTCATGGAAAATGCCTGTCATTCTGGTCAGATTTAAATCGAACATAATTTTCACGAAAGATTTTCGAGATATCCTTAAATAAAAAATTTCATGAAAATCCGTCCAGTGGGAGCCGAATTTGTCCATGCGGACAGACAGCAAGACAGACAGAGAGACGAACGGAAGGATAGGCAGGTATAACTAAGCTAACATCCGCTTTTCGTAATTTTGCGAACGCGCCTAAAAAGGATACGTTCTCATAAGTTTGCATATTTGGAAATTATGACGCGTAGACCTAGTAAAAAAAGTCATAAAATTTTACAATGTGATTTTTACTTCTCAACAAATATTCATCAAATGACAAAATGCAGTAGGATGTGTTCGGTAGGGCATGTGGCACATATGGGCGGAAAAGTACATCCTGTATAGAGGGTTTTGTTGAGCAGACTTAACGGAAAAAGACAACTTTGAAGACCTCAGTTAAAATAAAAGAATAATATTAGAATGTACATTAAGTAGATTTTGAAGGGTTGAAGTGAATTTATTTGACCGGTATCTCTGATTATATCGTGGAAACTTGCCATCAGATTTAGGAAAGTTCTGGTTACATAAAATACGGCACATCTTTGATTAACTGAGGAAACATTAGCTTAGATTCTCAAGAGGATCGCTACACTATGGAGCTGATTAAAAAAGCATAAAGTTAAAATTCGGGCCATTTAGCTCATTTTTGGTTCTCGATAGACGTAAGGTTAGGATTAAAGCGTCTGGCTTGTCAACTGTGACTTTAGTCTGTGTATGAATTTTATTGAAATACTTTCTGCTCCAATAAACGTACAGCGATTTGTAAAGTGCGCCCAGAATACTGGTAAATAGGTAGTCATGTAGCGTGCCAGTTTTTGTTACCCGGTTTTAAACAAAATTGTAATGTATAGAAAAACAATTGAAAGATGCGCTGGGAACTAGATGACACAGAAGCCAGTAGAGACTGACGTAATGCGTACAAAAAAATCAGGCACCAGAATTACCGTCTTCTTGTACACCACACCATGTTGGTAAAGTAAAGGTAAAAACTGCCCTCTTGCATACCATGAAGGTATACATGGGGGAGTGGAAGTATACCTCAACTCAGTCTTGTACTTGCTATTGATGGTGGTGAGTGGTCACTTTCATGCCCTGGCCACTATGTTCCCGGAGAAAGAGCAGCCGGTACTCCTTGGATAGGAGGCTGAGTGGGTCTCAGAACAACTCTACATTCTTTGAAAGAGAAAAAAATCTCTTGCCCCTGCTGGAAGTCGAATGACGTCTCCTCGGTTGCATATTCCGTAGCTTAGTCACTATAGGGACTGCGCCATGCCGGCTGTTTAATGCACCGTGTTTTCTTATAAATAATTTATGGATTTTTGGGAAACCCTGTTCCTCCATGCACAGGGTGGAGCTATCACCATGAAGGACAACACTTCTTCATAAGATTAGAGTGTATTATCAAACCAAGAAATTACCTGCTTTTTATGGAAGGAGAACATCATTTCGAGCCGAAAGTAGGTCTATATGCTTGGTCACATGAATCTAGCACACACCCTAAACACCAGGTATTTAATATCCACTTAAGTAATACACTGATTTATAATACGGCTCGGTCTTCAATGTAGTGTCTCTTACATCGACATTACCTAAAATGAACCAGATATGTAGGGACCCATGACACGAAAATCCATAATATTTTACCCACTTTCCGTTGCGTAGACCGTTCCAAAATATGTATACAATATATCGTCCTGTTTTTTGTGAATTGTTTTTAGCTTCAGGCCCAAACTTATAACTGGAGAACCACCCCATGTCACTTATCCGCAGGAGGTTTTTCGATATAATCGCAGCTTCTCTAACCAAATGTCATTTTGTCCATCCACAAATTAAGGAAGCCCAGTGCCGTTACGAGAAGGTATGAAACGTGCCTTTTGGAAATTAAAAAAAAAAAAATGTATTGGCGTAGAAGTGGACATTGACGGTGAATGGTGAATTGGAAAGGGTGTGGAATAAAACGGGTTTGGCTTCCTTTACTATATTACCCCAATAATTCCCTGTAAGAACCGTGAGAAATATAAAATATGTGATTCATAATATCAGACCTACCGAATATGAAGCAGGACTGCTTATTACTGAGATATGCGTAAACATAAATTCACGAACATACTTTTCACACATATGTACACTAGTCCATTCATTTCACTTTACAAAAAGCGTAATTTGCGAGGACAAAAACAGAGAAAGACTGCGACAACACGGGAGTACTGCAGGGGGCACGAGGAGGGAATTCTGATATCTGAGACATGGAAGCTGGTAGTGTTTATTTTGACATGGGTCGATTCCTGACAACACCGTGCTATGAAATGTTTCCGAAGGGCTTGGTGTGAGCAGAAAATGTGTGGGAAGATATCGGAGAACAAAGAACTGGGCAGTGAGCCTTGAGGGGTCGCGACAGTAGACCGACACAATCACAACAAGCAGCCCTCACCCTTCCAGTCCCTCCCTTTACTATTTTTCTTACACCATCGCCAAGAGCCACAAGGGGGATGCAGGCAGGCGAGCAACTTTTTCTTCCGTCCATCCATTCTTCCGTTTGTGTCTGTGTGCGTGATCTCAAAACTGAAAGAAAACTGACGTCTTTTGATCGACTTTTGGTTAGAACACGTCCCTCTCTGCTTGTTGATGGTGACAGCAGAATATCGGAGCATCTCTACCAGATTCGCAAAGGCCACCATTTCAGCTGCAAGTTTTCAGGTTATTCCTGTCGACAGACACAGTTATGACGATGGAATTATGAATAAGACATTTACATAAACAAGCCCAATATCCGAAAACCTTTGTAAATGTCGCTGGACCCCACATTGGGTTAAGTTTTAGCAAAGTGGGATAAGTTCTTCTTTAGAATTTATTCAAGAAGTTCTGTTTTTTAAAGAGCTTCCGCAAAATTTCGAAAAGCCAATTAGTTTCGTCATGTCTGTCCGTCTGTCCGTCCACACGGAAAACCTCGGATTGTACTGGACTGACTGTCCTGGAATTTGACATTTTAGCATTTTCCAAATGTCTGTAGAGAATATGTCATTTTGTTTTTCTAAAATACGACAAGAATAACGGGCACTTTACTCGACGACCAATGTGCATTTATGATAATATGTCTCCTAATTCTCGTTAGAATGAGCAACTTTTCAGGAAAAAAAAAACTGTAGACGAAATCAAAACACGTGATGCGTTCATTAACTTCGAAAATCGTGCCGTTTATGAGATATGTGGAAAAATCTTATATTTATTGGACCGTGCATCATTTTGATAACTGAAGAATAAAAGACCAGCTAGATGCCACTTATTTTATTGTACTTCTTATAGGCTCAACATGTTTCGGGCATTACTCTGCTCATCATCAGGACTAATGCCCCGAAACATATTGAGCCTATAAGAAGTACAATAAAACAATAAGTGGCATCTAGCTGGTTTTTCATTCTTCAGTTATGTGAAAAAATATGGTAGAGGTAGGCAGGCCATCGATGACAGTATGGAGCATGCGCACTGCATGTTGGATGCCTGTAAGGCTATAAACACGGACTCATAAAGGTGTACTAAGCGTGATTTGAGACATATGTCGCGTAGTAGATGAGAACCGCTCTCTTCTGGGTTATTGCGAAGCTAGTACCGGTAATCCTTTATACCGAAGTTTCGGAACAACCTACCGGTCCCATCTTAAAGAGCTGAGAACGACAGGTCATTCCGAAACGTAAGTAGAGTGTCGCAGAAAAGTACAGTTCTCTTGACTTTCAACTTATGTGTTAAGAAACCTCCACTTAAAATAGGGGAGAGGAACTTGCAAATGGTGATTAAAACACTTTCGGAAATGTACATCTTATATCAACTGAGAATATTTTAATTTATTGATTTAGAATGACGCCTTCTCAACTGTTTGGTTTAAAACCCATGACTGATAAGTTCGAAAGTGATCGTAACTAAAAGTACTCTTTACCATAATAACATCCGATGGCTGCAAACTTCGAGGCTTAGAATCTAAACCCGGACGCTCGGAACACGACTCAAAAATGGTAACTCCTTAAACGCAAATCTTTGTAACAACTATTTTAATTACATTCTGTTGTAGTTGCCAACATCGTGACATTAATCGACAAAGCGCAATGGTAAGGTTTCAATTTACGCAGGCTCAGCGTCCGACCAGGCCTATTTGTTGAACTGACAACAACTGGTAAAACGCGCTAGGAATGTGACTCGTGTCTGACTTAACTGACGCGTCGCCGTCGCCGTCGCTTTCTCTCCTACTACAATGCAAGTTGACGTCGTACTGTGGGCAATATCCGTCCTTCTGCTTGTCTGTTTGAGAAGCAAAACAACCACGTCGCCCTCCATATTTGAAGAATCTGTGTTATCAAGGGAATGGATTCTGTCCAACTCCCGAGATTGATTGACCGCATAAATGCAGTCTGTCGTTTTCCTACTTTCTATACGTTAAGTACAGCACACAAAAGTTCAGTCATGTCATAACACAAGCTACAACACAGTCCTTCGTCCGGGTGCTTCTTAAATAATATTGTGCTAAAAATATTATCTTTATTTATTTGCTAGTATAAAGCCTGATGAGATTCAACAAATAATATTGGCATTTAAGAAGTTCATTGCAAGTATTTTATCTGTTACAAATAGTACTTCGATACACAAATTCATATAAGAGGCCTATATTAAAAAGTAAATAAATTTCCAACCGCCTTACGCAGTAAATATTTCCTTCAAATCTATAGATTTTTTTAAACAAGTCCCCACACTGAAATTTTAATTTTATAACTTTTGATAATTTCTATCTACTGTATTGTTTTTATTGAAATTTTGAAGCAGGAAGGAAACGTCATTCCTTGCTGTTAAATTAGACTCAGTTTTGTGAGCGAATTTTCGGGGCGCTAAACTATTCCATATTTTAAAACTGTCATTTTGTTTGAAGTATTCAAGAACTGAAGTAAGATTTGGATTAAAAAACTATTATGTTTTTCCTAAAATTAACACCCAGGAGCGGAACGAAGCTCGTAACTGGTCAAACTGACCACCACGATTTGGTCATAAAGAAGAAAATTTTTATTATATTTTGAAGAAACTAGAGTCGAAACCCAATCGCTTGTGGAAAGTTTAGAAGGCCCGTCGTGCTTTGTGAAATTTCACAAATCACCTGCTCTTCAAAAGAACAACTGCAGAATAACAAAACAGCGGTATATTAGTATTATAGGCGATGTTACACGCCACGTGAGGTAACCCACAAACAACACGCACACATTCACACAACACAGGCTTCTATGCATGGTTATGCGAGACGAGGCTTAGGGCGGTATTAAAAGAGTCCATCCTTCATAAATAGGACGCCATATAGATTAGTATACAGCTGTCATTGTTTCGGAGTAGTTTACTGCCGCCATGTTCAGGATAATCAAAAAAAGGTCACGCATGTTTATGGTTGATATAATGAAGCTGTCAGCTCAGGCTATATGTTTATGATTAGAATGATTAATCTATAAAGATTTAGAAAGGCTACTGCAGGAAGCGGACATTCGTAGTGTAAGATATTCGTCACGCATCGTAATTAATTAAAGTCAAAGTAGCTGATCCCCGCGTCGCTGTTTGAATCCCAGGATGCAAAGCGTGAGAATCTTAGCACTCGGTAGTCGCGTTTGTGTTTACCCACTGAAATGATCATCATATTTACCTTACATAATCCCATTACACCAAAAATTGGGGCCGGCTGGGGAAAATATTTTACTTCCTCGTCGGGAAGTCTGAATTCAAATTTTAACCGACTAACCAGAGTGAGGACCGTCTTTAATTTCCACAGTCTTGTGAAAGAAATTCCGGGATATTGCACAAAATATTACCAAGACATAGCTTCCTTCTATATCCTGACCAATTCATTGCTCATAGCTCTCCTATGGTCTAAAGCAATTAATTTGCTTTACTTTTTTTTTTTTATGTGGCGCTGCGGCCCAACGCGGGCCATGGCCTCCTCATTCTTGAGGTTTCTAGATCGCACACAACGACGCAGCACAGTCGGTAGGACTTCTCTAGAAAAGTGATCAGCTCCTCACAGAGACCTCTATCTGACAACACACAACTCTCAACACAGCCATCCATGCCCCCGGCGGGATTCGAACCCACAATCCCAGCAAGCGAGCTGCCGTAGACCCACGCCTTAATCTTCGTTACTAATACTTCGTGAAATAGACCATAAGCAAGCACATAACTGTAGTGTTAAGGCTGTAGACTTGTATGACAAGACATTTCAGATACGATTCTCGGTCTAGACTCCAGCTGTCATGACAGATCCGTACGCAGTTTGTCTCAGGTTCTCCGGGCAAAGGTCGGGACAGTATCCCCATTACGTCACAATCGCTTTTTTTTTTTTAAATGTTCACTCTATCAAACATAATATTCGACACAGATATGTCGGGATAACAAGAGCATCGTAACCTTATTAGCTTAATCCTCTATGTGACTCTTTGTTAATATTTGAAAACATAGCAATTAGCACATAACATGAATTGTGAAACTTACCGTTCTCCAAGCAGCAATGGTACCCGAAGGAAGGACGAAGAGATCGAAGTTGAACAAAGCGTTTTTAAATTGTCTGTAGATCTAAATTGTTAATAATTTATACACTTATCAATCTTAATATAAACATTAGAATCAGTGAAACTATGGGGCGAGGAGAAATTCACACAGAGATTTGGAGTGGAATTCTGAATGAAAGGACCTTCGTTAAAGACTTAAGCATTGATGACAGAATAAGTCATTTCTGTAAGAAACAGTGGAAGGCGTGATGTAATGTGGAACTATATCCTTTTGTGGACTTTATCTACCGTTGTGCAATAAAACACAACGTGTTGGAACATAAATGTGTTTCCTTCTTCAGGTTTTGAAAAGAACTCCCTTAGATCGAGCAAAAACAGAGAATACTCGATCTCAGTGACCCGCCTGACAGACTCGTTTCAACACCTGCAGAAGGAAACAAAACCGGCTGCCAAAATTTTGTATCTCAGTTATTATGCAACGAGGAATAGAATCCCAAAAAATTAGATTGTTTCAGAATGGCAGAATAATGTTAAAATGGATTTCGCAGAAGTTGCATGGGAGGGCTTAGCCTGAGAAGATCTGGCTTAGATAGATTTGCATTTGGGTTCGTAGCCTGTCAGCCCCGATGCACCTAGGCCTTGATTATGACGGACCCTTTGTGACCCATATCGAAACATAGGAGCCCCGCAACTTTACTATAGTTCCAGATGGTCCCCAAGCCTAAACATTTAAGATCTTATTTCACCGGAGTCAGGATAAATCTCGCTGTGGTTTCGATTGTCAAACCTGCTTCCTTAGGGGAATGAAACACAAAAGTAACATAAAGCTATATAAAACCGTTACCCCTGTGGTAAGCAAGCAGAATATATGTATGTATTTGGAGCCGGTTAGAGACTAAGGTTATATAAAGCTGTTCGATACATAATGGGATTACAATATTAGAGCACAGGGAAGAGGCGTTATAGAATCTAAGTATGTAGACATCGATTATTTTTACCTAATTGATATTTAGAAAGTAGCAGGTATTTTTTTTAAAAAGAAACCACAAGTCTTGGTTTTACCACACAGTAGGTGATATACAGAAGACGCTGAACGATTGAACCCCTAGTGGTTACCTTACGTATGGCACGCTTTGACACAGAAAACTGCATCTTGCTGAAGCAGTTTTTTTTTCCAGAGGTCCCTAATTATTCTTTCAATTAAAAGCCACTCTTTCCCCTATACGCTTGGCCATTTGTTCTTACTAATCGAAGCAAACTGTGTTTTCTCTGAGGTAGGACAATATTAATCTTTATATATAATTCAAATGAGTTTTAGTCAGAGCGTGAGCACGCAGCCAAAACCATCAACTCAGCACTAAGCAGAAGCGCATGTAATTGGAACATACACACGGGTGAATTACGGATGATGGTGTGGTTCAAAAGCATTAAAGTTTGTACCTCGCTCCAGCTGTCGGGGTTAATTAGCTTCCAGGCCGAATTTTGTGAAGTCCGGTTCACGTTATTTCTCGAAAGGTGAGTTGAGTATCACCCACAGTGCCACCTGCAAATAGGATTCAGTTTTAATTTGAATAAAGTAAAGGAAGAACAGGATTATAGCAGCAAGCAATCGTAATACAGATACAATTTATCTTTCAAAGTATAAAAAGAACTATCACTTTAGTCACGCTGGTTAAATATGTATGACCTTCAGCTACAAACATTATAGGATCAAGGGTTCGATTTCTTCTTGGGTCATGGATCTTCATTCACTTATTTTTTTTTTATTTTATCTAAGGCTACGTACTTTCAATAAGCCGAGTCAAATCAGCAGTTTTCAATCTCGCATCTGAAACATTCCATGGTTTAGAACGTGTCATAGAAACTTTCGCCTCTCTCTGGGGAATATTACTGTGGTGACTTCTTCTGACACACTAAAATATGAAATTAAGTTTCTTAGCCAAATTTTTATTGAATTCATTGGAAAGGCGTATTTTTTGTTGAAAATCTGGTAATAGTCCTGTTAGTCCAAAAGCTTAATTTAGTTTTTGGAATTCGAATTTCATTACCGCAGGCACAAAAGCCTAACACTACTGTCCGGCCAGGACTACCGACTCTCCTCCACAAATTCGCAGATTAATTGTGTGACATTCGTTTCATATTACCGTCACAATAAGCCCAGGCGCATTAAGTAGATTTTCTAATTCAGATCTTTGTATTAAAGATTTAGGCATTTTGCATTTCATCATGGTAACCATATGACGAAGGACACGTAGTGTAATGTACTTCAACATGAACAGCTCTTCAGAATCTACTTGTTACCCATTCAATATCAAAGATATCACTTCTCATTCGAAAATACGTAAAATAGCGTCATTGAATATCATCTTTCTTTCTTTGCTTAATTTCCTTTTGGGTTTCTCTCTCTATTTCTATAGCAATTATTTTTTTTGTCTTCTGTCGACCATAACTAAGTTAATAAGTACTTTCTATCTACATGACCTCCAGTCCTCCTCTGCTTCTTCCTCCTCCAACTCCTCCTTTTGCCGATAGCGATCAGTGAATCACTTTTAATAGTGACTTAACCATGACTTCAAATGCTGTGTAAAATACAATAATTCACTATATACGTAAAGAGTAACTCAGTTCTCTAGGTTCCTGGACACGGTATGTCCCAGCTAGGACCGGTCGGCTGTTTAACCGTGTCCATCCTACCATGTTTCACAAGAACTAAACAACGGAAAAAAATTTCGGATCTAAATCTGTCTGATGTAGGTTCGGTGAATGTACGGGCCATTATGAGCGAATACAGCGCCTCTTACTTTCATCAGAAGAACGACACACTAATTAAACACAAGAACGGCGATATTGTTATAGAAGAGAAGAAAGAACACATGTTGTGGCGAACTGTGTAGATGGATGATCCTCTAAATCACCCCGCCACACTCTTTTAAGTCATACACGTGTCTACCCAACAGTAGAAATCCCGCTTCGAAGGGACAGTATATAGGTGATAAGAGTGATTGATGAAGATGAAAAACATCCATGACAGAAACCCGTAATGTCTGCCGAAACAGAGAGAGAGAGAGAGAGAGAGAGAAGTTCTGATGTCCTGCTCGGGAAACCGAAGAACAAAATTTGTTCTATGCGTAATGCAGTGGAGAAGAGACAATCTCAGCTAATGATTTCTGTGATGTGAAAGAGAAAATTTTTAAACCACCTTTTAGAAGAAGAGGAAGAAGAAGAAGAAGAAGCGGTGTTAGACGCTTATGCAGTAGTGCAATTGATTCAATGTTTCTTTACGTCATTGAAAGAAAATAACTGTTCTTCAGTGACGTGAATCTTTCGTGGTCCGATTATTTTAACAAGTAGAATTTTCCTGTGCAGTTTTTTCATTCTGTCAACGTTTAGAGAACATTCAATGCTTGTACGCCAAATATTTTTTTTCTGCAGCACAAAAAACACACACACACACATACACGCACACACATACATACACACACACACACACACACAGATACTCAGTTTGTTTAAACTGTGAATGCGGTAGCATATAAATTATATACAAAAATTTAGTTCATGACAGAAATTACGTTGCGGTTAATCCAGTTTAAGGGAAAACATCGCCGTTCACATTCAGCATTAGCGTAAGTCGCAGGTAAGTGTAATCGCATTTATGTTACTTAAGTACGACAGCACTGTGTGCATGACAGAAGCGATTCGGAATTTCAGTCTAAATTAAATAATGCATATGAGGTAGGGTGTGTAAAATGTGAACAATTTTAAATACTCTGCATGCACTCTGACGTGGTAACCCCTTTCTTCAGTGCAACATATTCTGCCCGAAATCTACCCAGACACCAAATTTTATGTCTCTGATTTATGACTCAAATCGGTCCCGAGAGGCGCGTATGGAATTAAAAATTAAAAAAGGTTTTACACATATCTAATTTCTTATCGTGTTTCGTTACTAATAGCGGTGTAATTTAATGTCGCATTAGATATGTTGTTCTGTTAATAAATTGTTACACCAGTCAACAAAAGTACTAACAAAAAAAAACATGGTGAAGTTATTTTGAAATTCTGCTCTTATTACACCGCGGCTTTACAATAAAATAAAACTTTACAATCTAAAACAAGTAGGAAATTATTCTTCATGACTTCTGTATACCGGACCAGTCATTTTTATTCCAAGTTTCATAATGAAATCCGAGCATCCAAAGAATTTCAATGGGATAAGGAATTCGATTCGCGAACATGACGTCTTCCTGATTGAAATACGCCCTTTCACTGCCTTTTTTTCCGTTATCAATGATGCTGAAGAAACTTCCCAGACAAACGTTCTTCGAAAGGCCAAGGTGGAAGAGATGAGATCAATTAGACTTGTAACACCAAAAATATTACACAAAACATTTTAGTTCTATTTATGTATCGGATTATGAAGTTACCGAGCAATCATTATTGTCAATGTGACTGAACAAAGTATATGTTTATAATTAACTACTGACTTCTTGAAAATATACCCTTATTTAAACAGGATGCTTTCTCATTGCATATTTTATTGATATTTCAGTAAAAGAAGAATTTTATTCCCCTGCTTCTCATACTGATTACCAAGAAACGCAGATTCCATACCTGATTTTGTGGCCTTGTCATCAATATTTGGCACACTCTTATTTTTGCATCTAGTTGGCTGTTTGTATTATTGCATCAATGATGCACGGTCACACAAACATCAAATTGGTACATTTTCTTGGGGAAGCCACTGAAGTAAACATCAACACTAATACTCCGTTCGGCCCCGTCCAAACCAGCCGTAGCATCCAACCAGCCCCAAGTACAATATAAACGGGTATCTCTCCAGGGTTTAAAGCTGCTAGGGTGTGGCCTTGACCACCCCAATCACTTTCTAGCATCGCATTTAAGAATGATTACAGATACACATTACATCTACACCCCTTCTGCGCCTTCATGGCGTGTTACGGGGAGATTTTTAACCTTGACTCCTACATTTCCCAGGATATTCATTTCTTTCAGGTTTTTCTGCCGAAACTGTGCCTTCTGTATGCAGTCTGGTAATATTCCTGTGGTACTGTCTTGTACACCCCGTCAAACCGAACCGTGTGCTGCTGCCTTCAGAACCGAAGCGCTGGCAGACAGTAATATATTCCGCATGCGATCCCTTCAACAAAATGAATTACCGTTCTGAAGCACGTAAATACACTCATGTAATATATACCGCCAGCAACAGTGCAAAACATAGTTACTGAATCAAACTGCGCAGTATTTTCAGCTGTTTCTCTGTGCAAACAAGTGAACTGCAAATGGGCTTCTGTAACAAAGATAGTTACAATTTCATACATATGATTCTCATTTTGTGCTATTCTATTGTTGGCGTCTCGTTATACAGAGAATTAAGACGCAGAAAGAAAGCTTTGGAGAAGAAATTATTGGCGAGAATGTACTAGAAGAATCTGGAGCACAATATTGATGACATTCCTAATTTGTACCATTCAATCGAGTGAAATAAACAGGAAGAAAGGGGGGGGGGGAACAAAGAACCTATAATTTTTTAGGAACGCACAGGAAATGTTAGACTAAAATCCTGAAGAGTTATTGTTTCGGAGACCACGTTGTAGGTGGAAGGATAATAATAAAAATTTATTTATTATACTATTTATGTAATCGTAGCCCTCGAGGATGACAAAACACATCTTGCTTAAAGAACCAGCGTGTAAATACGTGGAATGGATTCGCCATTTGTTTCAGGACAGGTTTATATAGATGTTCTTTTTAACAGAGTAATGGAGGTCAGGGTTGCGTGAAAAGAGGACAATTTTATGACAAGCCTTTTTTCAAAAGAACCCCAATAGTTAGGGTAATGTACAGGCGATAGCTTTAGAAATTTGACTTTAAATTTTTCGAACAATACTAATTTGTATACTAACCACTGTTCGTATTCAAAGGATCAGGGATCGATTCAGACAAATCTAATGTCACGTGTAAAAGTAAAAGGAAATATTTTCAATTACCCGAAGCAAACTTCTAATAAAGGTAAAGATGTCCTGTGCGCTCCATGAAGACAGTCAGGGAACAGATGTACAGGTGCACATTCTCACCCTCAGCCATAGGTCAAGGTGAGTGGTCAGCTTCGCGCTCCTGCTGCTTCGCTCCGGCAAAGAAGTCAGGTACACATTAAAGTGAAAGCGGGATGAGCCCCACTGCATGTTGACGAGAAAATCTCCTCCGGACGGGATTGAAACTCCGGTCCATCCATCCGTTAGCCTAGCCACTGTACCGTCTACGCTACTCCGGACCCCACATAAAAAAAAACCGTCCGTTTTGACTGAAGTCGTGGGCAAGACGCATGTCATTTTGTTGAAAATTGTCCTCGGTGTCTGTAATATTAAGTACGGTACATGAATCAAGGGTCATACCGAAGATGCAACATTGGTACTTCGACAGCCTAACAACGGATTTAAAGTATGTAGGTCGTCAGGAATCTCCATCATGTGGCAGATCAGCAGAACAACCGTTTAGTTGTCTTGTTCATTCAGTCATTCCGCGACGCCGCACCAGCTACTAATGTTACTATCAACGATCGCGATGTAATTTAAGTTAAATATCCAGACATTACATTGTCGGAAGTAAATAAAGTAACTTATGAATACATGATTTCGCAACATGGTCTTGAGCCTTGAACACGCTGAAAAAAGACGGAAAACTGTGTACCATCACTTTTAATTGCAATGTACCGTTTTTGTTTGTTTGATTGTTTATTTGTAACAATACTGCAGCCTGCAATTATAACAGACGGCGGATGGATATGGATGCTAGGTACAAACATACTGAATAAGCAGTCGCAGACAGTCGAAAAGGTGTGGTCCTCAATCTGGGGGGATTGGGGAGGTGCTAACAACTGCGCACCGCAAAAACCTACCGCTTAACGAAACATTTCGCAAGGCCTCGGATGTGGAGGAGGAACGTAGGCTGGGGATTTTCGAGGGTAGGATGCTGAGGAGAATATTTGGGCCTGAGAAGGACGGGGTAACGGAGAGTGGAGGAGTACCTAACTAGAAGTTCTGTGATCTGTAAAAGGTAAAGTGATCCCGTTACAGGCCCGGTGTGGCCCGGAGGGTGAGTAGAGGTATAACCCTAATCTTCCATGACCACGGCACTAGAAGGGGGTGAGTGGTCAGCAGCACGCCCCGGCCGCACTTTACCCCCGGGAAAGACCTGGCACCCATTTTACAGGAGGCTGGGTGGGCCCCAGGGCCGGTCTGGACGGGCGGAAAATCTCGTCTCCACCGGGATTCGATCCCGGCCCGTCCAGCCCGTAGCTCAGTCGCTATACCGACTGAGCTACCAGGTCCACTCTATGATCTGTACTACTCAATAAATATAATTTGAGTGATCAAATCAATAAGAATGAAACGTGCCGGACATGCGTCATGTATGGGACACAAGAGAGGTACATACAGGATTTAGTGGGAGACCTGACGGACAGAGAAACAACTTGGAAGACCTAGAAGTAGATGGGAGAATAATATTACAATGGATCTTCAAGAAGTGGGATGGGGAAGGGATTGGATTGATCTGGCTCGGGACAGAGACAAGTGGCCGGCCCTTGTAATGAGGTAATGAACCATCGGTTTTCCACAAGATGCGGGCATTTCTTGACTAGCTTAGACCTGCTAGCTTCTCAAGAAGGACTTTGCTCCATGAAATTGGTTAGTTGGTTGGTTAGTTAGTTAGTTAATAACATCAATAAATTCTAGACGCTTCGACGAAGACAAGAAATGTACAATAGCTTCAGGTTATATTTCTCAGCGTGTTAAAAATGCCATCAGTATGGCTTTCTAACATAAAGTTAAATGAAAATTAGAAATATGAATTGTAAGTCAATCCTTTTAGTAGTTTATTTAAGTAACACATCAACAAATGCACATATATAGTCTTTTAGTAATCCAAAATTTACATTAAAACACTTAAAAAGCTCCTACATGTTTCGATCATACGATCATCCTCAGGGAGCATATTCTGTTCCTTGCTAAAGTTACGGTTTAAAACACTCAGTGATTTACTTCGTTATATTAATTTGGTGTTGTGTGCTCTAACCAATATGGCCTAATTATTTGTGTATAATAATTATTTTTACTACATTGAATTATTGATATATTGCCCTAACAATCCATTTAGTAGGCTCATTTCTTCTTACAGACATGCTGCCACAACACCAAATTAACATAACGAAGTAAATCACTGAGTGTTTTAAACTGTAACTTTAGCAAGGAACAAAGTATGCTCCCTGAGGATGATCGTATGATCGAAATATGTAGGAGCGTTTTAGTGTTTTAATGTAAATTTTAGATTTGGACCTAGGAGGGACGAGGTAACGGGGGAATGGAGGAGACTGCATAACGAGGAGCTAAATGATTTGTACTCCTCACCCAATATTGTGCGGGTGATAAAATCGAGAAGAATGAGATGGG
>Ga0123354_10002101_pt1 | contig 25740 bp, 22 predicted proteins | sample TergutLab28metaG_2_FD_97872 | JGI IMG/M metagenome (GOLD analysis project Ga0123354, IMG submission 97872) | Labiotermes labralis P4 segment gut microbial communities from Petit-Saut dam, French Guiana - Lab288 P4 | ecosystem: Host-associated > Arthropoda: Insects > Digestive system > Gut ...
AGGAACCGTCCCCACTGTCTCGCCTACGCACGAAGGTCGGCACAGCCGACCGGGAAGGGAGGTCCGGGGGGAACATCCCGGGCGGGGTGTGGGGGCAGCGCCCCCACCAGACATGACGAGAGCGACACGGCTTGCGGAACGCAAGCACACGTCGCCCTCGGTCTCGTGGAGCTGACCGGACTCGAACCGGCGACCTACTCGTTGCGAACGAGTCGCGCTACCAGCTGCGCCACAGCCCCAGAGCGTCGTCAGGGTAGCACCTGGGTCCCTGGTGGGTCACGCTGAATGTCACAGGCCGGAGGCGCGGCGACGTTCTAGGACGGCGTCGAGGTCGATGTTGCCGGAGGTGGTGGGGTCGGGTTCGGGGAGGCGGACCGACAGGGAGTCGGTGGGTTCGGGCAGGGGGTCAGGTTCGGGGCGGGGGACGGCGGGTTTGAGGGTGTAGGCCGGAGGGGGGACGCCGACGGGGTCCCAGTCGGCGCCGGTGTCGGCCGGACGCACGGGGCCGGTGTGGACACCGGGGTCGGTGTGGACGCCGGGGTCGGGGACGAGCTCGGTGGCGCGTACCGGTTCGCTGGCCTGGCGCGGACGACGGATGGACGCGCTGGGCTCACCGCCGTTGGCGACGATCACGTCGAACACGTCGGTGGCACGTTCGGACGGGCGGACGGCACGGCCCACAGGCCCGGACGACAACGCGGTGGTGGGGGGCGCCTCAGCACGTGGACGGGTCGACCCGGCGGCGGTGCGAGGCGAGGGTTTTTGGGTGGGGACGCGGGTGCTGCCGGACCGGGGGGTGGCGGCGCGCACCGACCCGGTGCGGGCTTTGACGGCGTGGCGCTCGGCGTCGTTGATCAGCTGTCGCCAGCGGTCGTCGTTGGCTGCGCCGGAGACGACTGCGGCACGCCCGGCGACGACGGTCGCGGCGAGCAGCACAGTAGGTACCGCACCGACGAACCACCCGACGGGGGTGAACGCGAACACGGCCCACCCCGCGGACGTGCCCACGAGCAGCACGACGGCCAGCAGGCCGCGACGACGGGCGGCGGCGGCGCGCCGCGAACGGGCGGCAGCGAAACCGGCGCGGATCCGGGCTACCTGGCGAGCGGCGTCAGCGCTACGACGCTCCGCCGCAGCATGCGGTCGGTCCACGGCCTCTCCTTCGTCCGACGGGACGGCAACATGCTGACCACGTCCGGGCGTCAGCAGCCCGGTGGCAGACCCAGACCCGTAGCAGCCGCTCGGGCGTGCCCGCAGCGACCGGCTCACCCGGCGGGCGGAACGCCGCGATGTCACGGCGACCACACGCAACCACCGGGAGTACCGGTCGTTGGCGCACGAGTCGAGCAGCTGCTGGCGTTGCCGCAGCACCTGGGGGACCAGGAACACCACCCACAGACCCACGAGCGCGAGCGCCACGGGACCTGCGAGACCTTGCACCTCACGACGGTAGGCGCCCGCGCTCGCTGGACCGAGCACCTTCACGGCGTGTCGCCTTGCCAGTCCTGGGACAGTCCCGTTTCTCCCAGGTTGTCCCGTCTCAGCCAGGTGCGCACGGGTCGCGAAGGCGGTCGTCAGCGGCGCTGTTCGCTATCCTTCACACTGCCCGGGAACATCGCGGCCTGCCGGCGTCTCCAAGCTTTTGACAACGGGCCACCTGGTCCGGACGGCGATCAACTTGATCGTCGCGGGAACATCTGCAAGGCCCGCGAACCTCGAACAGGACGTCACAACAAGAAAGGTAAGCTTCCCATGGACGACTTCGGCTTCTCTCCCACCGACGACACCAGTGCCGACCTCGGCAACGCCTTTGACCCAGGCACGTCGGCCGAAGAGGACACCACGCCTCTGGGCTGCGACGGCGGCGGCGACTACGACCCCAGCTGGGCGCAGGGCGCGATCTTCGGTTACCTCGACGGGGTTGGCAGCTTCGAGGCTATCGACTACGACCTGGACGGCAAGATGGACGTCCTGGCTGTCGACATCGACTCCGACGGCTCGCCGGACGTGCTGGTCACCAACAACTTCAACGGCACCTATGACGTGCAGGTCGACATCGACGGCGACGGGATCTTCGACCAGACCGTCACCATGACCGAGAACGAGATGGCGGCCCAGCTGCCTGAGTTGTGGAACATCATCGACCACTACGAGTGGACTGACGCTGGCCACGAGCACCACCACCACGACGGTGGGCACCACCACCACGAAGGTCACTGGACCCACACCGTCGAGCCTGGTGACAGCCTGTGGAAGATCGCCGAGGACCACCTGGGCGACGGCTCACGCTGGCCCGAGATCTACGCCCTGAACCCGTGGATCGAAGACCCGAACCTCATCTACCCCGGCCAAGAGCTGGCTATGCCTGACGCTCACGGTCACCACCACGACGGTGGCCACCACGAAGGTCACTGGACCCACACCGTCGAGCCTGGTGACAGCCTGTGGAAGATCGCCGAGGACCACCTGGGCGACGGCTCACGCTGGCCCGAGATCCACGCCCTGAACCCGTGGATCGACGACCCGAACCTCATCTACCCCGGCCAGGAGCTGGTCATGCCTGACGCTCACGGCCACGGTCACGACCACGGGCAGTCCAGTGGGCACCACGAGCACCACCACACCCACACCGTCGAGCCTGGCGACAGCCTGTGGAAGATCGCCGCTGAAGAGCTGGGCGACGGTTCACGCTGGCCCGAGATCCACGCTCTGAACCCGTGGATCGAAGACCCGAACCTGATCTACCCCGGGCAAGAGCTGGTGCTCCCGCACCACCACTGACCTGGGTCCGGCGAGCCCCCACCGACAGCACGCCGACCCATGGGACGGGGGACGAACCTCTGGTTCGTCCCCCGTCGTTTTTTTGTCTGGGGATTTGTCACGGAACAGGGCGCCGGGCCGCGTACCAACGGGCCAGGAGACCTTCAGGGACTTCTTCGGTGGTGATGGCGAAAGTGCGGTGGTCGGCCCACTCTCCCTGGATGTGCAGGTAGCGTTCGCGCAGACCTTCGTCACGCAGGCCCAGCTTGGCCACCACCCGCAGGGAACGTTCGTTCTCGGGGCGGATGTTGATCTCGACACGGTGCAGGCGCAGGGCCCCGAAACAGTGGTCGATGGCCAAGGCGACCGCGGTGGGGATGATCCCGCGGCCAGCGACGTGCTGCGACACCCAGTAGCCGATCGATGCTGAGCACAACGAGCCGTGGGTGATGGACGAGACGGTCAGCTGCCCGACGAGCTCGCCGCGGTAGGTCACGGCGAAAGGCAGGGTCTGCCCCGAGCGGGCCTGGGCGTTGAGGTTGCGGACGAACTGCCAGAACGTGGGGGTCGGACCGCCGACCACCGCTGTGGGGCTCGTCGCGTCCCACGGTTCGAGCCACGCGGCGTTCTGCGAGCGCAGCGCCATCCACGCGTGCTGGTCGCGCCGCCGCAGAGGACGCAGCTCCACGTCACCGTCGGCCAGGCGGACCGGCCAGGTGCGGCCAGGCCCGGCGTACGGGTTCATCCGAGCACCAGGCAGGGCAGCGTCCGGCCCTCGTAGACCGTCTGGTCGTTCTCGGGGACCACGACGAACACATCAGCCCTGACCACGTCAGCCAGGGCGGGGTGGTCCGGGTCAGCGAGCACGGTGGCAGCGTAGCCGGTCTCAGCGTCGCCGACGACGGTCGCAGGTACGAACTGCCGGAGCTTGTCTGGCGAGACCCACCCGCGTGACACCGTGGCTGGGACCGACCGCCGGTAGATCTGCGCCTGCCCGGCCATCGTGCACAGCGCCGGACGCACCAGCACCTCGAACACCACTGTGGCAGCCACCGGGTCGCCGGGAAGAGCCAGCACAGGCACGTCGCGGCCGGTCCCGTGCAGGACGCCCAGGCCGAACCGGCCCCCCGGGGATATGGCGACCCGGTCCACCCGCACGTCACCGAGCAGCGGCAGGACGTCTTTGACCGTGTCGTGGGCCATCTCTGACAGCCCACCGGTGACCACGACGACGTCGGCCCGGACCAGCTGGTCTTCGAGCGTCTCGCGCAGAGCCGCATGGTCGTCGGCGACGACCGGGGCCTGGATGGGGGTGCAGCCAGCGTCGTGCACCGCCGCCTCCAGGGCGTAACGGTTCGACTCGTGGACCTGGCCGGGCGCCACGGCCGCCCCAGGTTCGACAAGCTCGTCGCCCACAGCCACGAGCACCACCCGTGGCGAGGGGTGCACCGTCAGCCGCGAGCGGCCCACCGCGGCGGCCAGGCCCAGCTGGCGGGCGCCCAACCTCGTCCCGGCAGCCAGGACCACGGTCCCGGCGCGCACGTCGTGCCCCACCGGACGCACGTTGAGACCTGCACTGATATCACGCGGGACGGTGACCTCGGCGACACCACGGTCTGTGTCCTCCAGCGGCACCACCGCGTCGGCACCAGGCGGCAGCGGCGCTCCGGAGGCGATCCGCACACACTGGCCAGTGACCAGCCGCGGCGAAAGGTCCGGCCCTGGGCGTACGTCGGCGACCACCGGCAGCCTCCAGCCACTGGTCGTGGCGTGCCTGCCCCGACGTGTGCTGGCTCCTTCGCCTGAGCCGTCTGCTGCCTGGTCGCCGACGCCGAGGGCGTAGCCGTCACAGCGCGCCACGGCCACGCCAGGCACGTCGGATGTGGCCACGACGTCGGCGGCGAGCACGCAGCCCGCGGCGTCGTGCAGCACCACGTCGAGCGGCTCGACGGGACCAACCAGCTCCAGCACCGCGGCCAGGTGTTCCTGGACGGATTTCACAATGGCATTGTGCCCTCTACCCATCCGGGCCGCAGACACGCAAGACTGTGTCTGTGCCCTACGCCCAGCCGTACCCGCTGCCTCACGAGGCTGACGAGCCTGGCGACCGCAAGAGCCGTTTCCGCGTGGCGATCCGCGACGCGCGACGGCACCGCTCCGCCCAGCGCCTGGCCCACGCAGGTACCGGCCTGGCCCATGTGGTGCGGCTGATCTGCCAGGTCCAGCAGGCGCAGACGGTCGCGGCGTACGCGTCCAGGCCCGGCGAACCACCGACCAACGAAGTGCTCACCACCTTGTGCGACGCCGGGGTGCGGGTGATCTTGCCCGTGCTTGGCGAACGTCTGTCCCGGCAGTGGGCCGTCTACCAACCTGACCACGAGCTGATGGTGCGTGCACCGGGACGGCCCCCGGAGCCACCTGGTCCTCCCCTGCCCGCCGAGACGATCACCGAAGCGGATATGGTCCTGGTCCCTGCCCTGGCGATCGACACCATGGGTCGGCGGATCGGCCAGGGCGCTGGCTGGTACGACCGTATGCTCCTGCTCGTCCGGCCCGACGCCATGAGCGTGGGTATCGTCTTCGAACCCGAGCTGTACGACGCTGGGGTGCGCCCGCTGCCCCAAGAACCGCACGACCGGCGGGTCAAAGCAGTGGCCACACCCCAGCGCTGGCAGCGGACCGAGGAACCGGACTCACGGCAAGAGCCGTAGCTTGTCTCTGGAATCAGCGCGCACGGCGGCAGCGCTGAACGGCCAGGGGAAATACTGCCCGTCCGCCCAGGCGCCCAGCTGGTCGGCGTAGTGCGAGCTGGCCGGGTGCCCGGACGTGCCAGCGAAGCTGACCCACGTGGACGAGTCCAGGTCCGCCATGTCGACGACCATACGCATCGACGGAGCAGTGGTGACTGTGTAGCAGTTGTCAGGGTGGCCGTGCGGCTGGGCGTCGTCGGTGGGCAGCCACGCGGTGGCGTCGATGGACACCGCACCGCCGCCGATACCTCGCGTGCCGACGTTGACCAGCTTGCGCACCGGCCACGACGCGTCACCGAGCACCGGGTGCACAGCCGCGACCTGGTGCATCGTGCCCCATCTCCAGGTGGTCGGGTCGCTGCCGATCTGGGCGGTCAGCTCCACACGCGCACGCACCATGGCCTGGGCGAGCACCTCGTCGCGGCCTTCGGTAACACGTGGGGTCGCCGCGTCGTCCCACCACGGCGACTGCGGATCGTCGATGATCAGGCGGATGAGCTCGACCGACCGTGAGTCGCCGGTGAGGTCAGCGGCTGCCGGCAGCTCGTCGGAGAAGGTCTGCGCCAAGACGATCTTCCACACCGCCGCGAAGTACATCGCGGCGGGCGAGCCAGCGTCCATCTGCATGTCCCAGCCGTCCAGCAAGTCTTTGCCAGCGGCTTTCCAGGGGTCGTCGAGCTCGATCTTGCGCAGCTTGGGCAAGAGCACCTCGGCGGCCGGGGAGTGCTTGTCCATGGCGATGCGCTGCATATCGGCCACGTCCACCGGGCCGGCTTCTATGGCCTCGCCCAGCAGCTGGCGGATCCGTTGCGCGCGGAAGCCGTAGTCCCAGTCACCGGACAGGGACATGACGGTCGCCACAGGATCGTCGTCGGGGTCGGCAGGCTCGGAGTAGACCGTCACAGTCCCCCCGACCGGCTGGTTCGCCGCCACGACGAACCCCTCGTCAGGGTCGAGGACACCAGGCAGCTCGGCGGGGTCGACCCAGCCCTCCCAGTCGTAGACCGGGTCCCACCCGGCCCGCGGCCACGTCCCGTCGGCGGGCGGGTTGGGCACCGTCTCGTCGTCGGCCTCGACCAGCGCACGCACCGGGATACGCCCGGCAGCCTGGTACCCGATATGCCCGTCAGTGGTGGCGAAGACGATATTGACCGCTGGTGCGTGGAACGACGCTGCGGCAGCCCGGACCTGGTCAGCGTCCGAGGCTGTGCTCAAGGCGAACAACGCGTCCGCGGTCAGGCCTGGTGTCAGCCCGCTCCAGCCCAGCGCGACCCGGTAGTTGTGCTTGGCCGCCCGTTCAGCAGCAGGGGTGCTGAGCACGTCGGAGACGATCGGACCGTGCCCGGTGGACCGCACGGTGAGCTTCACCGCAGTGCCCCCGGCCACCTTGATGGTCTCGGTGCGTACGGCCAGCGGCTGGCGGTCGGTGTTGGCGGGGCCGATCCTCACCTGGTCGTCGACGACGTCTTCGGCGAACAGGTCGGTGACGTCGGCGCCCATCGCGCTCAACGCCCAGGCCAGCTTGCCGTTGTGCCCGATCATCACCCCGGGGAACCCCGCGGTGGAAAACCCAGACACGTCGAACGGGCACTGCTTGGAAACCTGGGCGCACCGCAGCCCGACCTGGGACCACACACCAGGCTGGGAGATCGCCGTGTGCGGGTCGGCGGCCAGCAGCGGCTTGCCGGAGGCTGTGTGCTCGCCAGAGACCACCCACGAGTTCGACCCGACACCGCCGCCTTCACCGAGAGGGTGCGGCACGGCGTCGAGCGCCTCCCCAGCGGCGAGCAGGGCCTGGGTGGTCCCCGGCACCGACACTGGTCCGGTTGGTTCGGCTACGGGGGTCTCGGCGCCGGAGATCGTCGCCTCGCCATCAGCCGGGTGCGGCGGGAACAAGAACGCCACAGTCTCTGGGTCCTTGAGCTTGACCAGGGCCTGCGCCCTGGCCAGCTCACCAGCGTCGTTGCCGCGCAGGTCCCAGGCGATCGCCTTGAGCCAGACCAACGAGTCCACCGGGTCCCACGGCGCAGGCGCGGCGACGTTGCGGTGCAGCCCCAGCAGCGTGTACTCCACGGCGATCTCACCGGTCGGCCGGCCGACCACGTAGGCGTTCACACCGTCGGAGTACGCCTTGAGGTAGTCCTGGGTGGTGGGGCTGAGCAGCGTGAACTCTTTTTCGGCGACCTGGCGCCAGCCCAGCGTACGGACCACCATGTCGGACTCGACAGCACCGTTGGTGTTCCCGACCAGCTCGGCGAGCGTGCCCGACGCCAGGTGGCGGCGGTAGTCCATGAGGAAGAAACGGTCCTGGGCGTCGGTGTAGCCCTGGGCGAGGAACAGGTCATGGGCAGACATGGCGGTGATCGTCGGCACACCACGGGCGTCGCGCAGGACCGTGACCTCGTTGTCGAGCTTAGACACCCGCAGCTCGCCTGAGTGGGTGGGCAACGGTCGGCGCACCGCCCACAACGACGTGGAGGTCGAGCCCACGACGGCCAGGACCACAAGCGCAGCGACGCCGATGAGCACGCGGCGGACGAGACGAGGGCGGGTCACGTTCGGAAGACTAAAGCATCGTGGGCGTGATGGGACGACTTGTGCATGTTCCCCGGAGACTGTCCACCACTTGGACGCATACTCCGAGAGTACCCCCACAAAGGACCCGTCGAGGAGTATTGTCAGCACTCGGCACCCGTGAGTGCTAACCGTGTCTGCCGATCCAGGAGGAGTCGCCGTGCCGACCTACGCGTACCGCTGCACCGCGTGCGAGCACGCCTTCGACATCCACCAGGGGTTCTCCGACGCCTCCCTGACGGTGTGCCCCCAGTGCGACGGCCGCCTGCGCAAGGTCTTCTCCCCCGTCGGCGTGGTGTTCAAAGGCTCAGGCTTCTACCGCACCGACGCGCGCAGCTCGTCGTCGCTGCCCGCAGACAAAGCGTCGGCCACCAAGGACTCGAAACCGTCGACCACCGACTCGACCACGTCAACGTCATCGTCGACACCGTCGCCCACCCCAGCGAAACAACCCGCCACCACAGCGTCCTAGATCCAGGCCACAGCGGCGAGACGGCAGGGACGGTTCCGACTGTCTTGCGCACAGCGGCGAGACGGTGGGGACGGTTCCGACTGTCTTGCGCACAGCGGCGAGACGGTGGGGACGGTTCCGACTGTCTTGCGGAACTGCGCCTTCGGCGCAGGTCCCAGCGAGACTGCGGAACCGTCCCCACAGTCTCGCCCCCAAGGCGCAAGTGTCCCCAGCAACCCACACTCTCACCCCCACCACAAAAAGCCCCCTGACCTCGCAAGACATAGGAACCGTCCCCATTGTCTTGTCCACCCTGATAGAGTCCGGAGCTGCTCTAGATCGGGGAAGCCGTGCCGTTTGACCTGCCCGCTGTCGAGGCTCTCGCGCCGGACCAGTCGTCGCTCACAGCCGCGTCGAAGCTGAACCGCCCTGCGAAGTGGTCGGCCCTGGCACACGAGGACGACCTGTGGTGGGGCGAGGCGCAAGGATCCGGGGCGAACCCGTACCGGGTGGTCGTCGACGGCACCGACGTGGGGTACAAGTGCACGTGCCCGTCACGTAAGTTCCCGTGCAAGCACTCGTTGGCCCTGATGTGGATCCAGGCGACGTCACCGACGTCGTTCGCCGAAGGGACCCGTCCGCAGTGGGTCAGCGACTGGATGGGACGGCGCCGCACCACCACGACCTCCGCACCGAAGACGGCGCCCGCGAGCAAGTCCATCGACGACGCGACTGTCGCCGAAGAGCCCCCAGACCCGCAAGCCGAGGCCAAACGCGCCGCCGCCGCAGCGAAACGGGCGCAGGCGACCCGGGCGTCGATCACCGACGGCCTGGACGAGCTGGACCGGTGGATCGTCGACCAGGTCCGCCTGGGCCTGGCCGCGTTCGCCGACAACGCCCTGGACCGGTGCCGCAAGATCGCCGCACGCCTGGTCGACGCCAAAGCCACGAACCTGGCGTCCCGCCTGGACGAGATGCCCTCGCGGCTCCTGGCCGTCCCCACCGAGGAGCGTCCTGACGTGGCAGTGCGCGAGCTGGGCAAGATCGTGCTGCTGACCACGGCGTGGCGGACCGACCCGCACGCGCCCCAGGTGGCCCGCGACGTGGGTGCCGCCGAACAGCGCGAGCAAGTGCTCACCAACCCTGAAGCAGTCCAGGTCGCCGGACGCTGGGAGGTCGTCGGCGAGCAGATCACCACCCGTCGCGACGGGCTCGTCAGCCACACCACCTGGCTGCTGAACCTTGCCGACGCTGAGGCAACCGGGGACGCTGAGGCAACTGGGGACACTGAGAAAGCTGGGGACACTGAGAAAACCAGGGACGCGGCGACCCTGCGGTTCGCGGTGCTCGCGGACTTCTACCCAGCGTCGGCCGGGCGGCGCGAGCAAGTGTTCACCGACGGCGCCCAGCTCGACGCGACGATGGCGTTCTACCCGTCGCCCGCACCGCTGAGGGCTGTCATCGCCGCACGGACCGACGCACCTGTCCGGCAGGAGTGGCCCACACCCGCGCCCGACCCGGACCCGCTCGCCCAGTGCGCCGACGCCTGGGCCGCCGTCCCCTGGCAGCTCGAGCACCCCGTGCTGCTACCAGCCGGACGCGTCGTCGAGGCCGACGACACCAGGCTGTGGTGGAAGGCCGACGCAGGCGGTGCAGGGCTGCCGCTGGCCGGGACGCACGACCTGGTGCTGCATGGCCTGGAGCTGACCTCGACGGTCGGCCTGTGGGACGGGTTCCGTCTGACCCTGCTCGCCGCCCAGACCCCGTTCGGACGGGTGAGCCTGGTATGACGCACCTCGACGAGACGTACTCCACCTTGCGCGACTGCTGGATCGCTGGCGGCCAGGGGTCGCAGGTCGCCCCGGCAGAATGGCGGCCGCTGCTGACCGACGACCCCGACACCGACGAGCGGCGCCTGCTCGCCATCGCCAGCCAGGCGTTCGAGGTGGGTCTGCGTCCCGCCCTCGGCACGCACACCACCCGCCCGCCACTGCCTCCGCTGGCCAGACCTGTCGTCGCCGAGCGCATGCGCCCCCTGGTACGACGGGTCCTGGCCGCTGAGCGCACCGCCGACCGCGTGCTCGACCTGCTGGACCGGCGCGGGTGCACGATGCACCCGCTGGACTGGTTCCCCGGCGGTTCCGACGCTGACCTGCCTGAGGTCTACCGCCCCTGGCAAGAATGGGCCCGCGAGACTGCCGGGCGCCCGGTCACCACCGTGCATCCCGACGATGACCTGGACGACGCCGACGACTGGGACCACCTGTACCCGTCAGCGCGCCGCTGGTTGCTGCGCCGCCTGCGGGCCAGCGACCCGCCAGCGGCCCGTACCGTGTTGGACCAGCACTTCGCAAGCGTCCAGGCCGCCGAACGGCTGGGGCTGCTGGAGGTCGTGGGCCAGACCGGTCTGTGCGACGACGACGTGCCGTTCCTGGAGTCGCTGGCCACCGACCGGTCCGGCAAGGTCAAGACCTTGTCGCGCCAGCTGTTGATGCGCCTGGGCCACCTGGAGGTCGACCCCGACGACCTGGCCGAGCTGTGCACGTTCGTCACCGTCAAGAAAAAGGTGCTGCTACCCACGACGGTCAGCCCCACCAAGACCAAGACCGACGTCCTGCGGCGCCGCCGCGACCAGCTGTTCGCGACGACCGGTTTCGCCGACTTCGCCACAGCGCTGGGAATCTCCCGCGACGAGCTCATCGACGGTTGGCGCCTGGGCGACCACAGCGCGACCACAGCACTGGTCGAGATGGTCGTGGCCACAGGGACGTGCGACGACGCCGCGCACCTGGCCAAGGTCCTGCTGTCCAAACACACCACCGGGCGCAACCAGAACCACCACACGTACCTGGCGACCCCGCTGGCCGCGCGCTTGGACACCGCCGCGCACGTGGCCGTGCTCACAGCGCTGCCACAGCTGGGGCTGTGGGCCGTCCACCAGTGGGTCGGCGAACGCGCCGCCACGTTCGGCGACGTCGCCGACGTCAGCTGGTTGAGCACCGCGGCGTTCGCCCAGCTGTGCGGCACCAACGACCCCATCGACGTCGCCTCCGCCAACACCTTGGCGCTCATGTGCCCACCTGACGTCGCCGCCACGATCGCGGAGCGTGCCCGTGAGGCCGGGGTCGGGCCGCACTACCTCGACATGTTCACCTTGTCCGCCGAGCTTGCCCACCCGACCGAAGGAGCATGATGCCCGAGATCCTGCGCCAACCCGCCGAGACCACCTACGCCGCCGAGCTGGCTGCGCTGCGCGCCGACGACGACGAACCACGCCCTGTCGGCTGGAAGCTGTCCCCCCGGCGCGTGCTGACCTACCTGCTGGGCGGCACCGCGTCAGACGGTACGACGATCATCCCCAAGTACGTCGGCAACCGCCGCCTGCTTCAGACCGCTGTGGCGACGTTGGCGACCGACCGGGCGTTGTTGCTGCTGGGTGTGCCAGGCACCGCCAAGTCGTGGGTGTCCGAGCACCTGGCCGCCGCGATCATGGACGACTCGACGATGATGGTCCAGTGCACGGCCGGGACTGACGAGAACCAGATCCGCTACGGCTGGAACTACGCCCAGCTGTTGGCCCACGGACCGTCGGAGGACGCACTGGTTCCCACCCCGCTGTTCCGCGCCATGGCCCAGGGACGGTTGTGCCGGCTCGAAGAGCTGACCCGTATGGGCTCAGACGTCCAGGACACGCTCATCACCGTGCTGTCGGAGAAAACCTTGCCGATCCCCGAGCTGGACACCGCGGTGTACGCCCAGCGCGGGTTCAACGTCATCGCCACGGCGAACAACCGCGACAAAGGTGTCAACGAGCTGTCCAGCGCTCTCAAACGCCGGTTCAACGTCGTGGTGCTGCCGGTGCCGGACAGCTTCGACGAAGAGGTGTCGATCGTCTCGCGCCGGGTCGCCGAGATGGCCGTCGGGCTGGACCTGCCCGTGCCGAAGAACGTCGACGAGGAGATCAAACGCGTCCTGGTCGTGTTCCGCGAGCTGCGTTCAGGGGCCACCGCCGACGGCAAAGCGACGTTGAAAACCCCGTCGGGCTCGTTGTCGACCGCTGAGGCTATCGCCACGATGATCTCAGGCCTGTCGCACGCCGCATGGTTCGACGACGGACGTCTGACCCCCGACGGCCTGGCCCCCAACATGGTCGGGGCGATCGTCAAAGACCCCGTCCAGGACAAAGAGGTGCTCTCGGAGTACCTGGAGACCGTGGTGAAGAAACGCCGCGAGTTCGCGCCGTACTACGTTGCCCTCAACGAGGCGCTGTAGGGCCGATGATCACGTACCTGGGGGTCCGCCACCACGGGCCAGGGTCGTCGGCCAGCCTGGTCGCGGCCCTGGACGAGCTGGCGCCTGCCGTGGTGCTCATCGAAGGACCAGCCGACGCCACACCGTTGCTGCCGCTGCTGGCCGACCCGGCGATGCGTCCCCCGGTCGCGTTGCTGGGCTACGCCGCGGACAACCCCCGCCAGGCAGCGTTCTGGCCTTTCGCCGAGTTCTCCCCCGAGTACCAGGCGGTGCTGTGGGCCCTGCGCCACGACGTCCCCGTCGAGCTCATCGACCTACCAGTCCTGGCCCAGCTGCCTGAAGAGGACGAACAGGCCGACGGCACCACCAGCTGCTCGTGCGGCGAGACGAGCGACGACGACGGCAATACTGGTGGTGAGGCGACCAACGACGCCTGCTGCTCAGGCGACGAGGAACCCAGCGACGCAGAACCCGACGACGGGTTCGACCTGCGCGACCCGGTCTCGGCCCTGGCTACCGCCGCGGGCTACGAAGACCCTGAGTCGTGGTGGAACGACCTCATCGAGCAGAACCCCGCACCAGGTCCGGTCTTCGCCGCGATCGGCTCGGCGATGGCCGAGTACCGCGCCCACAGCCGCACCGACGACGAAACCCTGCGCCGCGAGGCCCATATGCGCCGGGCAGTCGCCAAAGCCGCCAAGACCGCTGACGGCCCGGTCGCGGTGGTCTGCGGCGCCGCGCACGTCCCAGCGTTGCAGGCCAAGCACTCAGCGGCCGCCGACCGGGCGTTGCTCACCGGCCTTCCGCGCAAAGCCGCCGCGGTGACCTGGGCCCCGTGGACCAACGCCCGCCTGGCCTACGCCTCGGGGTACGGCGCCGGGGTCAGCGCCCCCGGGTGGAACCAGCACCTGTGGGACTGCCGGGGCCGACGCGACGTGGCAACACGCTGGCTCGCGCGGATCGCCGCCGAGCTGCGGGCTGACGAGCACCTGGTCTCCACCGCGTCGCTCATCGAGGCCGAACGCCTGGCCGTGGCCCTGGCCGCGCTGCGGGACCGGCCCCAACCCGGGTTCGAAGAGCTGCGCGAGGCCGCGGTGGCCTGCCTGTTCGGCGGCGACCCCATGCTGTGGAACCTGGTCGAGACCCGTCTGCTCGTCGGAAACCGGGTCGGCACGATCCCCGAGGGTGTCCCGCTGGCGCCGTTGATCGACGACCTGGCACGCCAGCAACGCCTGACCCGCCTCAAACCCGAAGCCCTGGAACGCGAGCTGGGTATCGACCTGCGCACCGACTCTGGTGCGGCCCGCTCAGCGTTGCTGCACCGCCTGCGCATCCTCGGGGTGCCGTGGGGCACGCTCACCGACGCGGGCCGTTCACGCGGCACGTTCCGTGAACGCTGGGTCCTGGCCTGGGACGCGACCTACGCGATCGAGCTGGTCGACAAGCTCGTGTACGGGGCGACCGTCGAACAGGCCGCTGCCGGGCTGCTCGCCGAGAGACTCCACGAGGCCACAACTCTGGGTGCCCTGGCCGACGGGTGCGACCAGGCCATGACCGCCGCGCTGCCCACCGCCGTGGACGTCGCCCTGGAGCTTCTCGCCGAACGCGCCGCGTTGTCGTCGGACACCGCTGACATGCTCGCCGCGGTCCCGCCGCTGGCTGATGTCATCCGCTACGGCCAGGCGCGTCGCACCGACAGCTCGGCCCTGGGAGCGCTGGTCGAGCACCTGGTCGTCGAGGCGTCGCTGGGCCTGCACTACGCAGCCCGCCCAGTCGACGCCGACGCGGCCGACGCCCTGGTCTCTTTGGTCCTGGCCACAGACCGGGCCATCCGCCTGCTGGAGGCCGATGCCCCGGCCGACATGGTCGACGCCTGGGACACAGGTCTGGCTGACGTCGTCGACGACCCCCAGTCCAGCCCCAAGGTCGCCGGGTGCGCAGCCCACCTGCGTTACGCGGCCGGGACGTTGGACGCCGCCGACGTCGTCCTGCTCGTCCAACGGCGCCTGTCACCTGGCACCCCCACCCTCGCCGCCGCCGGGTTCCTCGAAGGCTTCTTCGCCCAGGCCGCCGAACGCCTCGTCTACGACGCCGACCTCCGCGGCGCCGTGAGCACCTGGCTCGGCGCCCTCGACGAAGAAGATTTCGTCGCGTCCCTGCCCTTGCTACGCCGGGTGTTCGCCAACCTCGACCGTTCAGGGCGCAGCCGCTTGCTCGCCGCAGCCCTGGGCACCGGAGGCCGGCGCCTCATCGCCATGGCCCCCGCGAGCGACCAGGGTGCCGGCTGGCAACGCCAGCTTGAGGTCGTCACCACGATCCTCACCGGCGGGTCGTCGAGCCAACCGAAGACCACCGACGAGGAGGACTGACCCGTGGACGACGTGGACGACGTAGACGAGGCCCTCGACGACCGCGCTGTGCTCGAGCGCCGGTGGCGCCTGGCCGTCGGCACCGACGACGAGGCGCTGTGCTCTGGCGACCGCGCGTTGTCCCGGGCTTTGTCGGTGCTGTACACCCCCGAAGACGAACCGGGTACCGGCAGGCGCGCCGGGCTCGGCGGGTCCAGCCCCAAAGCCCTGGCGACCTGGCTGGGCGACGTGCGCAAGTACTTCCCAACCCCGGTGGTGCAGGTCGTCCAGCGCGACGCGTTCGCCAAGCACGGCCTGCGGAGCATGCTCATGGAACCTGAGCTGCTCGCTGGGGTCGAACGCGATATCAACCTGGTCGAAGACCTGCTGGCCCTGCAGAACGTCATGCCAGACAAGTCGAAACAGCTGGCGCGGGAGATCGTCGCCAGTATCGTCGCCGAGCTGGTCGAACGTCTGGAGAAGAAGACGTCCGAGGCGGTCCGCGGTGCCGTGGACCGGCACCAACGTACTTTCCGCCCCCGCCCGGCCGATATCGACTGGCCGCGCACCATCACCGCGAACCTGCGCAACTACCAGGCCGAGTACCGCACCGTCGTCCCCGAAAAGCTCATCGGTTTCTTGCGCAAACAACGCCGCCTGGTCGATCTCGACGAGGTCGTCCTGTGCGTCGACCAGTCCGGCTCGATGGCCTCCTCAGTGATCTACGCCTCGGTGTTCGCCGCCGTCATGGCGTCGCTACCCGTGGTCAACACCAAGCTCGTCGTTTTCGACGACAACGTCGTCGACCTCACCGACGAGCTCGCCGACCCCGTGAACGTCCTGTTCGGCATCCAGCTCGGCGGCGGCACCGACGTCGCCAAAGCGCTGGCGTATTGCGCGACGAAGGTCGAACGCCCCACCAAGTCGCACCTGGTCCTCATCACCGACCTGTACACCGACGTCGCCCCCATGATGCAACAGCTGGCCGCCATGGTCCGCTCCGGCGTCAACGTCATCGTCCTGCTGGCCTTGAACGACGGCGGCCACGCCAGCTACGACCAAGACGCCGCCAGCAAGTGCGCCGCCCTGGGCATCCCCACCTTCGCCTGCACCCCCGACCAGTTCCCCGACCTCATGGCCACCGCCCTGCGCCGCGACGACATCGCCGCCTGGGCCGCCGACTGCGACATCAAGCTCGCCCGTCCCTCGGAGAACCCGTAGCACAACGACAGTCGACGGACGAGGTGCAAACTTCGGGGCGAGGGACGAACATATCAGTTCGTCCCTCGCCCCGCCGACCCGAGCACACGCTGCACGCAACCATCGCAACATGCGGGATGGAATCGTCGCAACATGCGGGACGGATCTGTCGCAACGTGCGGTATTCTGCATGTGTGCAGTATCGACACCGTGCCGTTGACGACCGTCTCGACACCCTGTTGCGGGCCATGGGGGGCGTCGTCGTCGAGGGGGCCCGTGCATGCGGCAAGACCTCTACCGGGCTGCAGCACGCACGCAGCTCTGTCCGCCTAGACTCCTTGCCCCAAGCCACCGCGCTGGCTGAGCTCGACCCCGCTTCCTTGCTGGCCGGCGACACGCCCCGTCTTGTCGACGAGTGGCAGCTGGCCCCGGCCCTGTGGAACCTCATCCGGCACGAGATCGACGACCGGCAGGCCAAGGGCCAGTTCATCCTGTCCGGCTCGGCGACCCCGCCCGACGATGTGCGCCGCCACTCCGGCGCCGGACGCCTGGCCCGGCTGCGGATGCGCACGATGACGCTCAGCGAGTCGGGCCGGTCGTCGGGCGCCGTGTCGTGGCAGGGGTTGGCGGCCGCTGGTCCCCTCACCGGTGTGCGAAGCCCGCTGGGCTACCGCGACCTGGCTGCCGAGGCAGTCCGCGGTGGGTGGCCCGCTCTGCTCGAGTCCGACCTCACCGACGCCATGGACTACAACGCCGCCTACCTCGACGACCTGTGCTCGTCCGACATCACCACAGCCACAGGTGTGCGCCATGACCCGGTGCGGTTGCGGCGCCTGCTGGCGAGCCTGGCCCGGACCATCGCCGGGGAGGCCACCGACAAAGCCCTTGCCACCGACGTGTCGCCCGAGGTACCCATCGACCGTGACACCGTCGGACGCTACCTCGACGCCCTGACCACCGTGTTCGCGTTCGAACCACTGCCTGCCTGGAGCGTGGCGCTTCGGTCACGCACCCGGCTGCGCACCCGGGCCAAGATTCACCTCGCAGACCCGGCACTGGCCTGCGCAGCGCTCGGTGTCGGCCCTGACCGTCTGGCCCGCGACCCGGAGTACTTCGGCCAGGTCTTCGAGGCAATGGCGATCCGTGACCTGCGTGTTTACGCCGAGGCTCAGCGCGCTCAGGTCTACCACTACCGCGACGAGACCGGCCTGGAGATCGACGCCATAGTCGAGCACTCCGACGGCACCTGGGCCGCTGCCGAGGTGAAGCTTGGGGCGTCGCTGGTCCCAGCCGCCGAACGCAACCTCTTGCGCCTGCGCGACGCCCGGGTCGACACCGACCGTACCGGCGCCCCGCGGTTCCTCACCATTGTCACCGGCACCGAGTACGGCTACACCCTGCCCTCAGGCGTTCACGTCGTCCCGCTCGCCACACTGCGCGTCTGACCAGGGCCGCCCCGGCGCAGCCGAGACCACCGCGACCGACAAGAAGGGCTGACCCGTGGACGAGGTCGCCGTAGACGCCCTTGACGACCGCGCTGTGCTCGAGCGCCGGTGGCGCCTGGCCGTCGGCACCGACGACGAGGCGCTGTGCTCTGGCGACCGTGCCTTGTCACGGGCGTTGTCGGTGCTGTACACCCCCGAAGACGAACCGAGCACCGGTCGGCGTGCGGGGCTGGGCGGGTCCAGCCCCAAAGCCCTGGCGACCTGGCTGGGCGACGTGCGTAAGTACTTCCCGACCCCGGTGGTGCAGGTCGTCCAGCGCGACGCGTTCGCCAAGCACGGCCTGCGGAGCATGCTCATGGAACCTGAGCTGGTCGCCGGGGTCGAACGCGACATCAACCTGGTCGAAGACCTCCCATGGTCCGCTCCGGTGTCAACGTCATCGTCTTGCTGGCCTTGAACGACGGCGGCCACGCCAGCTACGACCAGGACACCGCCAGCAAGTGCGCCGCCCTGGGCATCCCCACCTTCGCCTGAACCCCGGACCAGTTCCCCGACCTCATGGCCACCGCCCTACGCCGCGACGACATCGCCGCCTGGGCCGCCGACTCCGACATCAAGCTAGCCCCAGCGAGAACGCGTAAACCCACCACCCCGGTACCGCCGATACATGACAGGCTCCTCAGCCGCAGCACTGCAGGGCACTGCCGGCCGCGACCTCTTGGATCTTTCGAATATTTCGTCTATCGTGGACGGGCGAGGGAGGTCCTGATGTCACCGTCACGTGCACGCGAGAAGACGTACCTGCCGGACGAGCGCGACGCGCAAGCCGTCCGCGAGCTGTTCGCACGTCTCGAGGCTCAGTCGGGTACGACCCGGCTCGTGTCGCCGTCGGGTGAGGAGCTGGAGCTGCCCCCGACGTTGTTCGAGGTCCTGCGGTTCGTGGGTGCCACGCTCGCCAACGGCCAAGGGGTGACAGTCGTCCCCCGCGACACGATGCTCACCACCCAGGGTGCCGCAGACTTCCTGGGCATCTCCCGTCCGACGTTGGTCAAGCTGCTGGAAGGCGGCAAGATCCCGTTCACCAAAGCCGGACGCCACCGCCGCGTCACCCTCGGCGACGTGCTGGCCTACCAGGACAACGAACGCGCCCGTCGCCGCACGGTCTTGGCCCAGGCCGCCCGCAACAACCAGGAGTCAGGGATGCTGGGGCTGACCACCATGGAGCCCGACGACTGATGGCCTTCCCAGTCTTCCTCGACACGTGCACCATCTTCGGGGCCGCGCTCAACGACCTGCTGCTGACGCTGGCCGAGAGGAACACCTACCGGCCGCTGTGGTCGGCTGACGTCCTGACTGAGCTGCGACGCAACCTCGTCAAGTACGGCATCGACGAAGAGGCCGTCGACCACCGGATCGCGGCCATGGGCGATGCCTTCCCTGACGCCGAAGTCACCGGGTACGCCGACCTCGTCGCCCAGATGACCTGCCATGACAAGGACCGTCACGTGCTAGCAGCTGCGGTACGAGGCGGCGCGGCCATCATCGTCACCTTCAACCTGGCTGACTTCCCAGACTCGGCGTTGGCGCCGTACAAGATTGCGGTCGTCCACCCCGACGACTTCCTGCTTGACCAGCTCGACCTGTTCCCCGCAGTCGTGGCAGACGCTGTTGGAGACATCGCAGCCGCGTACGAACGCCCTCCCATGACACCACAGGAGTACCTCACCCTGGTGACCCGATGCGGAGCACCCCGGTTCGCCCGGGCGGTCGCCGTCCTCCTGTGATCGTCGGTGAGGGACAGCCTGTTCCCCGACCGCATGGCCACCGCCCTGCGCCGCGACGACATCGCCGCCTGGGCCGCTCAACCTAGCCCGCCCTCGGAGAACCCGTAGCACAACACCGTCCCCAGGTCAGTTGTCGTAATGACCAAGGCAGGCGATGACCACGACCTGGCCGTCCTCGACGCGGTAGACCAGGCGGTCGGTCTGGGTGATACGTCGGCTCCACCAACCGGCAAGGTCACCGCGGAGCTCTTCTGGTTCTCCGACGCCCGACTCGGGGTCGCGGGCGATGTCACGCAAGAGGTTGTTGATCTTGCGCAAGGTGCGGCGGTCTTGTGCCTGCCACCAGATGTAGTCGTCCCAGCCGCCGTCCAGGAACCGGAAGTCAGGCATCAGCCATCGCGTCCAGCTCGGCCATGGTCTTGGTGACGTACGTGCCGCGGCCGGTCGCGGCGTCGGCTGCTGCCGAACGCAGCCACGCCTGGTTCGCCGGGTGGAAGAACGGGTCCGCCACGATGGGGAACGGCATCCGCCCCTCGCGCACCAAGGTCTTGGTGAACACCGTCAGGGCAGTGGTCATGTTCATACCCATGGACTCCAGGACCTGATCCGCCTGCTCCTTGAGCCCCTTGTCGATGCGGAAGGTCACCGCGGTGCTCGTCATATTGCTCTCCTCAGCGTCTGTACGAACAGCATACGACAATGTAGTGCTATGTGTCGACGATGTCCGCGTCGAACCCGCCCTGACGACATCATTCACTTCTCACCAGATCGTTCACAAAGATGAACGATCTGGTGAGAAGTGAACGATGTCGTGGGGAGGGGCTTCCTCACTGCGGGGGTCACGACGCTCCCACAGCAGCAGCGCTGGCGGTGGGGAGAGGGTAGGGGTGTTCGACGGGCAGTCCCGCAAGGTTGTCCGGGTCGGCCCTGACCTGACGGTGGAGGTCGGCGACCTGGGCGCTGATGTCGCGGATCGTCACGGTCCACTCGTCCACGTACTGCTGCGCGGCCCAGCCAGCCAGCCCGACCTGCAACGAGCGGTGGTCCAACGGTGCGCCGGTGGGCGAACGTTCGGGGTCCCACTGCACCCGCACCGGGCTGGTCTTCACGCGCTGCTGCCAGGTTGGACGGTCTGGGTAGACGTTGCGGTCGAACGAGGCCAGCGCGGCAAGCGACAGCGCCTCGTCGAAGCCCGCGCGGGTCATCGTCACCGCCAGCACCCGTTCCTGGTCCGGTTTGGTTCCCCACCCCGAGCGGTACATCATCCACAGGAACGACGGTTTGACCCACGTCATCCGTTCTGGCTTGAAGGGCGGCACAAACCGGCCCGCAGAGACGGCCGCATCAGCGATCTGCGGACAGAACGCCTGGTAGACGGTGATGGTGGCGTCGTCCCACACGGCGCGGACCTGTCGATAGGGAACCATGCGCCGGACCCTACCTCCGCAGCCCCCACCACACCACACCTTTTTGTCGCTGTGAGTACAAAACGCTGACGTCGAGGCTGAGCCGCAGAGGACGCCCCAAGGCGCGAGCGTGGTGACGCTGTGGCCCCTGTCCGCGCCCAGCAGCGCGGCTCTGGCGATCTGCATGAGACACCGACCATCTGTTGGATAGATGCCCGTCTAGACGTTAGTTGGCACAACGGCTATCTGTTGGGTTTGGCCTGTGCACTACCGCAGACGTCTCGTCGACGACGAGCTGGCCCCGGACCTCGCGCGGTGAGTACGCCCACCGGCGTCGCGACGGTGTGGCTGTCGTCCCGCTAGCCCTGCTCGGCCCCTGACCAGATCCGCACTGACGACATCGTTCATTAATCACCAGATCGTTCATAACAGTGAACGATCTGGTGATTAATGAACGATGTCGTGGGGAGTTACGAGGCGGTCTTCTGGAACGTGGCGGTGGTGCGGGCGAGGATGGCGGTGCGCTGGGCTGGGGTACGGGCGGCGGGGTTGGTGTGGTTGCGCCATGACAGGTGGCGGACGCCGATCTTGCGGAAAGTGCCGCGGAACACGGCTTTGGTGATGGGGTTGCCGAACACGACCCGGTACAGGATGTCGGGGGTGGACATGACGGTGATGAGGGTGACGCCGGTGAGCTTGGTGAGGCGGGGTTTCATCAGGCCGTTCGGTTTTGGCTGGTCGTAGGCGACGCCTTTGACCAGGACCTTGTCGAGGAAACCTTTGGTCATGGCGGGCATCAGCTCCCACCAGATGGGAAAGGCGAGGACCAGCCGGTCGGCGGCGAGCAGGCGCTGCTGGTAGTCGGCGACCATGGGGTCGACCGACTCGCCGTGGCGCCAGGCCGCCAAGTCGGCGGCGTGCATCACCGGGTCGAAACCGTCGGCGTGCAGGTCGATCAGGTCGACCTCACCACCGGCGGCGGTCAGGCCCGCGGTGGCGGCGTCCACGAGGGCGCGGGTGAACGACCCTTCGTACGGGTGGTCGAGCACGATGAGCGTGCGCATCGCAAGTCCTCTCGGTCGGCGGCGGGGTTCTACCTGCGTCCATGATACTGTACATTTGGTCAGGTACCTAAGACGACCAGGAGGTGCGGGACATGTCCACGACGGACGGGAGGCTGGCCCGGGGCGAAGCCAGCCGGGCGGCGATGCTTGCCGCGGCGACACGGGTCGTAGCGTCTCATGGGGTCCAGGCGTTGACGCACCGTGCGGTCGCCGCGCAGGCCGGGGTGTCGCACGCGCGGGTGGTCTACCACTACGCGTCGGTCGCTGAGCTGCGTCACGCCGCCTTGGCGGCAGCTGAGGACCGTATCGTCGACCGGCTCGGAGAGCTGATGGGCCAGCCTGGCGACGCGCCGGGCACGATGGAACCGGCGCTCGTGCCACAGGTGGCGGCGCAACTGGCCGTCCACATGGTCACGGACCTGCGCGACGAGACGACGACGTTGTACACGCTCATGGCGGAGGCGACGCGCGACGAAGAGCTTCGGACAGCTGTGTCGGCGATGAGCAGCCGGATCGCGGACTTGATGGAACCGCTGTCAGGCAGCCGTGAGCTGGCGACCATGGCGGGCGCCGCACTGCTCGGCATCATCCTCGTCGCCATGTCCAGGGGCCTGGACCGCGACCCGGAGGCCGTCCGCACCCAGGCCATGGCCCTGGTCGAGCATTTTGACCCGCACGTCCCGCAGCAGCGGGGGGCGAGAGAAGCCAGCACAGCAAACCAGGAAGCAGGACACTGATGCACAAAGGACTCGCCGCCATCGCAGGGGTGTTCGGGCTCACCGTCCTGTTCTGGGCACTGAGCAGCCCAGCAGACAGCGTTGCCATGTCCGGCCAGGTCTCTCAGCTGCTCGGGGGGCTGGCCCTCACCGGTTTCGCGATGCTGTTCGCGATCGCGACCCGTGCTGGTGTGCTCGACGGGTTGTTCGACGGTCTGGACAAGGCCTACGTGGTCCACAAATGGCTGGGCGTGGTGTCGATCGGCCTGGTCCTGGTCCACTTTGCGACCCATGGCGGCGCTGGTCACGACGGGACCAGGGGTCCTGGTTCCCGGCGGAGCACAGGCGACGGGCCGCTGGGGGGTGACGGGCCGCTGAGCGACGGGCAAGGGCCGGACCGGTGGGGCGTGGGTGCCATGGTGGCGTTCGTGGCGCTCGTCGCGGTGGCCTTGGCAGCCAAGAAGCTGAACCACGAGAGGTGGAAGCTGGTCCACAAACTCGTGGCGGTCGCGTACGGCATCGGGCTGGTCCACTACTACGGTGCTTCACAGTACGGGCCGTGGGGAACCAGCCCGTACAGCCTGTGGCTCAACCTGGTGAACCTGCTGGGTATGGCAGCCGCCGTGTACTCCGTGCTGCTGTACGAACACCTCGCCTTCCGGCACGCCTACCAGGTCACGGGCCTGCGCCAGGTCGGCGAGAACAACCTGGAGGTCACCGCGTCGGCGACGGGCCGGGCGCTGACGTGGCGGCCGGGCCAGTTCACTTTCGTGAAGTTTCCACGTCTGGCCTTTCCTTCACACCCGTTCACCATCGCCATGGCTCCCGACGGCCAGAACATCCAGTTCGCCATCAGGGCTTTGGGCGACCACACGACGAGCCTGCCGGATTCGCTGAGGGTCGGTGACCGCCTGGTCACCACCGCAGCGCACGGCCGGTTCGACCACACCGCTGGTCTGCCCCGCCAGATCTGGATCGCGGGCGGGATCGGCATCACCCCGTTCCGCAGCTTTGTGCAGTCCGGGGTGCCGCCGCAGCACTCAGTCGACCTGTTCTACAGCTTCAACGCCGGGCACGGCGCCTATCTCGACGAGCTGGCGACCAGCACGGACAACGTGCGCGTCCATCTCGTCAACACCACCGAGACAGGTCTCCTCACCGCCCAGCAGATCGTGCAGAGTGTCGCACCAGACGGACCGGTGGATGTCTACTTCTGCGGCCCCCAACCCATGCGCGAGGCGCTCAAGCACAGCCTCGACGCGAGCCCGCTCCACGTCCACCGGTTCCACTTCGAAGAGTTTCAGTTCGGCCGCTGACGACCACGTTCACTATTGTGAACGGTCTCGTGATTTGTGAACGTCATCGTCGGGAGGGGCTTACTCGAACGTGTAAGCGGCAGCGTTCCCGCCCTGGCCGGCGGCCCGCGACGACGACCGTTGTATGGTGCGCCCAGAACAAGATGTGCGTCGGATGTGGTGCTGGGTGGGGACGTCGCAAGGCAGCGGAGGAGAGCCTCACTGCCAGGTGAGGGGCGACGACGACAACGCCGCGACGTGCCCGCCCAGTGCCGCAGATGGCGTGCGTCTTGTTCTGGGAGTGCCATAGGGTCGCACCTATGGTTGACAGTGTTGTGGCGGTTGCGCGGGGGTTGACAGCTCAGGAAGTGGCGGACCGGGTCGCTGACGGGCGGACCAACGACGTGCCGGTGCGGGCGAGCCGCACCACGTGGGAGATCGTGCGGGCCAATGTGTTCACACGGATCAACGCGATCTTGGCGGTGCTGTTCGCCATCGTCATGTTCACGGCGCTGGTGCCGGAAGTGCGGCCAGGGTTGTTCCTCGACGGGCTGTTCGGCGGGATGATCATTGCCAACTCTGTGGTCGGGATGGTCCAAGAGCTCCGGGCCAAACGCACCCTGGACCGGCTGACGATCGTGGGGCAGGCGCGGCCCCGGGTACGCCGCGACGGCGGCGCGGTGGACCTGCCGCCCAACGACGTGGTGGCCGACGACATCATCGAGATGAGCGCAGGCGACCAGGTCGTCGTGGACGGGGTGGTCGTGGAGGCCACCGCGCTGGAGGTCGACGAGTCGCTGCTGACCGGTGAGTCCGACCCGGTGGTCAAACACGCCGGGGACCAGGTGCTGTCGGGGAGCTTTGTCGCCGCGGGCAACGGTGCGTACCGGGCGACGAAAGTGGGCAAGGACGCGTACGCGGCACGTCTGGCGGACGAGGCCAGCCGGTTCACCCTCGTCAAGTCTGACCTGCGCGGCGGGATCAACAAGATCCTGCGCCTGATCACCTACCTGCTCATCCCCGCCGGGGCGCTGTCGGTGTACAACCAGCTCTCGGGCGACCAGCCGTTCAACGACGCGCTGCGCGGGATGGTCGCCGCGCTGGTGCCCATGGTGCCTGAGGGCCTGGTGCTCATGACCTCCATCGCCTTCGCCGTGGGTGTGATCCGCCTGGGCCAACGCCAGTGCCTGGTCAACGAGCTGCCAGCCATCGAGGGCCTGGCCCGCGTGGACGTGGTCTGCGCTGACAAGACCGGCACCTTGACCGAGAACGCCATGCGCCTGGCCGAGGTCCGCGAGCTGGGCGACGACCTCGACGCTGCCGGGGACGGACAACCCGGGTCTGGCAACGGCCAGGTGGGTCTTGCCGACCTGGCCGCGCACGACACAACCGCTGCCAGTCTCGACGCCACCACCCCGGCCAACCTGGTGTGCCAAGCCCTCGCTGCCCTCGCTGCGGCCGACCCGAGGCCCAATGCCAGCCTCCAGGCCATTGGCGAGGCGTACCCGCACGACCCTGGCTGGCAGCCCGAGGCCGTCGCTGCGTTCTCCTCGGCGCGCAAGTGGAGCGGCACGAGCTTCGCCGGGCACGGCAGCTGGGTCTTGGGGGCTCCTGATGTCCTCCTGGCGCACGCCAGCAGCCAGGGCCCTGAGGCTGACGGCACGGCCCAGGCGCAGGCCGAGGCCGAACGTCTGGC